>JACCDZ011598427.1_pt1 | contig 12184 bp, 12 predicted proteins | sample 7449551 | NCBI WGS metagenome assembly JACCDZ01 (sample SAMN15323452, study PRJNA562643) | freshwater metagenome | isolation source: river surface water | place: USA:Blue River Watershed | collected 2017-08-18
CTGTCAGTGTGACCTATCTGGACAACGCTGGCGCCCCAAAAGCAGGTGAAACGGTCTACTTCACCACCTCACGCGGCATATTGAGCGCCCCCTCAGCAACCACGGATGCCAGCGGCAAGGCCACTGTTACCGTGAACTCCACGTCAGCAGGCCCCGCATCCATCAAGGCCAATACCACCGGAGGCAGCCAGACAGCCATCCGGACAGTGCTTTTTGTCAGTAAAACGCCAGCGTCGATTTCTCTGCAGGCCGAATCAACCACACTGGCAAAGGGCGGCTCGACAGCGATCACCGCTACCGTGCTGGACAGCAGCGGCAATACAGTCAAAGGAGCGATTGTCGGCTTTACACTGATCAGTGACTCCTCTGGCGGCCAATTGTCCGACCCCACCGCCACCACGGACACAGTCGGCAAAGCGAGCATCACCTATACCGCCGGCAATCTGACCACGGCCACCAATGGCGTCGCCATCCGGGCCACCGTGCAGGGCTCATCACCCACGATCACTACAAATTCTGCGACCACAGGCCCAGCTCCCCTTGATGCCACGCTCACCGTTAGCGGCTCAGCGATGTCCATCGCCCTCACGACTGGCAATACCATTACCGAGAAGGACCCCACCCGTTATGCCCTGCCCGTAGGGATTCAGGTGACCGATAACGTCGGCCGTGGCGTTGCCAACGTTACCGTCACCCTTTCCGTTATTCCCACGGAATACTACAAAGGGGAATATGTCTGGAATGGCACCGACCTCTGGGTTGCAACCTCTTCAGCAGGCGCCTGCAGCAACGAAGACGCCAATCTGAACGACATTCTTGATCCTGGTGAAGACTTCAATGGCAATGACATGCTGGAGCCTAAGAAACCGGTGAGCGTTCCCCTCCCGGTGACAACCGATGCCGATGGCCTCGCCTCCTTCTCTGTGATCTACGGCAAGAACTTCGCGCATTGGATCAAGGTGCGCCTGAAAGCAACCGCCAGCGTTGCCGGATCTGAGTCTGTGGTCACAAAAGACTTCGTCCCACCGGCGATGAGTACAGATGTGAGCGACAAGACCAAAGCCCCCCCGGGCGGCGGCAACAGCCCCTTCGGCACCGCTACGGATTGTGCCGACCCCCTCTGACGAGACTTGGCGGCTGATGTAAGCGCCACCGCCCTATACCGGGCGGTGGCATCAAATCTGAAAAACCACAATGACCCAGGGCAGGAACCCCTCATGACTAATGTCCGCCTCCTTTCATCGTGCTTGATGGCAGCCTCCTGCTGCCTCAGCCTGCCGAGCTATGCCCAAGAGATCGAAAAGCCCTTCGTCGGCTTGGATTACAGCCAGCGCACCTATGAAAATGACAGTAACAACGTTGACGATACGACGATCCCTGCCGTTCGCCTGCGCGCAGGTACCGAGCTGGACAAGTACTTCGGCATCGAAGCACATCTGGCCATAGGCGCCGGAAATGACACGGGCACGATAAACGGAAGTTCGACTTACAAGATTGAAAGCCCCATCACCTATGCAGCCTTCCTGCGTCCGCAGGTAAAGCTGGGACCGGTAACGCTGTACGCCCTTGGCGGGTATGCCTATGTAGAATTCGAGTACTCGTCGACCGGCACGACAGGCAAGCCCATCGACTCAACTTCTGACTTTGCTTTTGGGGCAGGCGCACAGCTCGACCTTGGCAAGCACCTCGGCCTGAATGTGGATTTCGTTCAGTATGTTGAAGGCTTTTCAGGCGTGAGTGGCGGATTGATGTACCGCTTTTAAAGCCACCATCAGGCAGCAGATTCAACACAAGGAATCCCGGCGCCTTGCGTATTGTCAGCCCAGGCAATGCGCAAGAAAGTCCGGGATTTTTCTTTCCAGATAATAACGCGGCTGCAGCGGCGTACCGCCCTCTATGAAGCCCACATGACCACCTTGCCGGCAGAGTTCGAAGTGGACGGTCGGCGACAGCTCGCTCGCCTCCGGTAAAACACCTGGCGTCATGAAAGGGTCGTCATGCGCCTGGATCACCAGTGTAGGTACCTTGATGCGGCCGAGGAACTGGCGCGCGCTGGAACGGCTGTAGTAGTCATGCACATCATGGAAACCGTGCAGTGGCGCAACCAGCTCGTTGTCGTACTGCCAGAACGAACGGAAAGGACCACGCTTGAGCTGCTCGCGCACACGGTGGGCTGAGGCATCATCTCCCGTCGCCTCCAGGTGGCGCATCTTTTCTTCCCAATACCCCAGCAGCTCAGTCATGAAGTGCTGGCGATAGACACGGGAAAACCCTCGGTCCATGCGATCAGCGCAGACCGGCAGCAACAGCGGCACCGATACTGCCACGCCCACTGCCACCAGATCCGGACGAGGCAATTCGCCCAGCAACTTGAGCGTCATGCTGCCACCCAGCGAATACCCGACTATCGCACGCAGGGCCTGCGGATAACGCTTGGCCATATGCTCCAGCGTCTGGAACAAGTCGCCGCTTGAGCCGGCATGGTAAGCCTGCGGCAGATTATTCTGACGGCCACTTGCTCCGCGACAATTCACGGCAACACTGGCCCAGCCTCGCTGCGACATCGCACTCTGCAGACCCAGGACATAATGCGATTCGCTGGAGCCGGACAGCCCATGCACCACCAGCACCAAGGGCTGATCCTCCTGCCAGGCAGGCGGCAAATGCCAATCCAGATCAAGAAAATCACCATCTTCAAGCGCCAAGGTTTCACGCACACGCTCAAGCCGGGGAGGCCGGCGAAAAAAGTTGGAAAACAGTGTCTGCGCATGCGCATTGCGCAACCACCAGGCGGGACGAAAGGGACTGGTAAAAATGCCGGTCGGAAATTCCACCGCGACAGACGACGAGGTCATGACATAGCCTCTGGCCGATAGCGTGCCAGATAGGCCTGCACCAGGCCGGCACGGGTTTGTTTCTGCAAGGAAATTGCCGCAGGCAGCGCCAATCCTGCCCAATCGCTTTCTGATTCGACATAGACAAAAGCCTCCGGCCTTAGCAGTCCGCGCTCATGCAGTAGCGTGCAAATTTCCGGTAGCAAGTCCTTGTGAAAAGGCGGATCGAGAAAGATCCCATCGAAGCCCTGCTGAGGCTGCCAAGCAGCAGGCTCTCGCAAAAGCTGCCGTGCATCACCGCTCAGCAAAGTCAGCCCCACGGCCTGCAACTCCTGCGCAGACTGCTGCAAGGCCAGGAACTGCGGGCGCTGCTTTTCCAGCATCACAACGCTGGCCGCACCACGCGACAGCGCCTCGAAACCCAGGGCACCACTGCCCGCAAAAGCATCCAGGCAATGCGCGCCATTGATTTCAAACTGGAGCCAGTTGAACAGGGTTTCACGAACACGATCCGGGGTGGGGCGCAGGCCTTCAGCATCCACAAAACGCAAGCGCCGGCTGCGCCATTTGCCGCCGACTATACGCAACATATTGCTGCCACCCGAGCGGGCAGCACCCTGCGCCTTGCTGCCGCGACTCACGGCTTGCCCTTGCCCACCGTCACGACGAGCTGCTTTTCAGGCGCGAGATGGCGGCGGAAAGCAGCTCGCACATCATCAGCCGTCACAGCGTCTATGCGGGCAACATACTGGTCAAGATAGTCCAGCGGCATGCCATAGAAACCAATCGCTCCGAGGTAGCTCACAATGCTGGCATTGCTGGCCGTCGCCATCGGAAAGCCGCCAATGATATTGGCCTTGGCTTCTTTCAGCTCCTGCTCATCGGGCCCTTTTTTGACAAAGTCACCCAGCACCTGGCGAGCAACGCCCAGCGCCTCTGCGCTCTGGTCAGAGCGAGTGGACAACTTGATCGAGAAAGGACCGGGCACGCGCATTTGCGTAAATGAAGAATAGACACCGTACGTCAGGCCGCGCTTCTGCCGAATCTCCGTCATCAGACGCGCTGTAAAGCCGCCTCCGCCCAGAATCTCGTTGCCTACGGCCAGGGCATAGTAGTCAGGGTCGCCATGCGCAATGCCGGGCTGTCCGATCAGGATATGCGTCTGTGCGGAAGGAAATTCGTGATGCACCTGCACTGCTTTTGGCAATGGCTTCACGCCTGGCAATGCTGCTGCCGGCTCGCCTGTCGGCAAAGTCCTGCTGACTTGCTCGGCCACGGCAAGCGCCTCATCACGAGACAATGCGCCCACCAGAGCAATGACCAGATTGCGCGCTACATAATAACGGCGATGAAATGCCTGCAGATCCTCGCGTTTTAATGTTGCCAATGTTGCTCGTGTGCCGCCCGGCGGACTGCCATAAGGATGCTTGCCATACAGCTTTTCGTAGAAGAGTCGGCCCGCAATCGCGGCTGGCGACTGCTCCTGCTGCTGCAAGGCGATCTCGGCACTTTGCATCACGCGCGCAAAAGGCTCCTCCGGAAAGGCGGGGCGCGCAATCACGTCGGCAAAAACTTCCAGGGCCGGATCACGGTACAGGGGATCACTGAGCACACGCAGCTCGGCCACGGCCATGTCACGATACGAGCCCGTATCAAAAACCGCGCCCACTCCCTCGAAGCTTTTTGCGATGACCGCTGTATCGCGCTGCGCAGTGCCCTCTTCCAGCATCCGGCTGGTAATGGCTGCCAGACCAGCCTTGTCCCCGTCTCGCGCGCCGCCGGCATCAAAGACCAGGCGCAAATCCAGCATCGGCAATTCCCGCGCCTCGACGAAATAGACACGAGCACCATTGCTGGTGCTCCAGCTCTGGATGGTGAAGGCGCGACGAGCATCCACTGTGCGCGGCATATCCTTGAGGCTTTGCAGCCGCGGCAAGGACGTCACCGGCCCCGGCACCACCTCTGCCCCTTCATGCCCCGCCCATGCCGAGGCGGAAACGGTGGCTGAGCATCCCGCCAGAACAAGCATCAACAGTGCCTTCTTCATGGCTTGATCTCCGTAGGCAGCAAGCGCAAGAGCGTGCGCCGAGACGGCACCAGATAGGTACGCGCCACGGCGCGTACCGCCTCCGCATCCACTTGCTGCAGGGCTTGTGGCCACTCGTCCATGAGCCGCCAGGACAGGCCGACACTCTCCAGGCGGCCAATACTGTTGGCCTGCTGCTGCACCGAGTCGCGCTCGAAAACATCGCTGGACAAAAAGCCGGCATATACCCTCTTGAGGTCTTCTGTGTCGATTTTTTCGGCTTTCAGATTTTCGATTTCCTTGAGCAAGGCCGCCTCAAGCTCATCAAGACTGCGCCCCGGCGCCGGCACGGCGCTCACCATGAATAGTGCATCGCCACGACTGAAGGCGTCGTACCCTGAGCTCACCGCAGCAGCAACACGCTGTTCGCGCACAAGACGGGTTTCCAGGCGGGCACTGATGCCCTCGTCCATCACGCCCATGAGCATGCGCAAGGCTTCGGCCTCGCCCGGCTTGCCGGTATTGCGCGACGGCACATTAAAAGCGAGATACAGCGATGGCACCTTGCCCGGCAGACTGAGCTCCATGCGGCGATCGCCCGGTTCCGGCAACTCCACGGGCAGACGCAGCAGCGGCACGGGCCTTGCGGGAATGCCGCCGAAATACTGCTCGGCCAGTTTTTTCACGGCATCGGCCCGGACATCGCCGGCCACCACCAGCGTGGCGTTGTTAGGCACATACCATGCCTCATACCAGCGCCGCAGGTCCTCCAGCTTCATGGCCTGCAAATCACTCATCCAGCCCACGGTGGGAATGCGCGCCGGGCTGGTCAGCCAGGCCAGCGTCATGAAGCGTTCCATGGCCAGCGCTTGCGGATTGTCGTCTGTACGCATGCGCCGCTCCTCCATCACCACCTGGATTTCCTTGGCAAAATCCTCAGGCCTGAGCACGAGGTTCTGCATGCGGTCCGCCTCCAGCTCCAGGGCCAAAGCGAGCTTGTCCGCGCTGTATAGCTGGTAGTAGGCCGTGTAATCGTCAGTAGTGAAGGCGTTGTCCTCACCACCGTAGAGCGCCACGATGCGGGAAAACTCACCCCCGGGCACCTTCTGTGTTCCCTTGAACATCATGTGCTCAAGCGCATGCGAAAGCCCCGTCAGCCCTTGTGGCTCATAGCTGGAGCCGACCTTGTACCAGACCTGCGCCACCACCACCGGCGCGCGATGATCCTCACGCACCACCAGCTTCAGGCCATTGTCCAAACGAAACTCTGTTGTCTGGGCCGACGCATGCAACAGCGGACTGGCCAGCAGGGCGAAGGCCAAGGAAACACAGCAGAGCAACCGGCGGGTCATGCAGGCTCCGGATCACGTTTTAATAAGGTCATAGGAGCACCAGCTATCACGAAAAGCGTCGGCGAGGCCGCCAGCACAAGGCAAAAGCCGGTGAAGAAGCGGAGTTTACTCGTAGTGAATGAGCATTCTTCGCCGGCTTTTAACGCAGGGATGGCAAGGCAGGCAGCTTTTCAAAGCGGTTCTGGCTGGCGCGAAGGGCTGGTAGCATAGCCCATCCCGCCAAGCCGCTGCAGGCCCGTGGCGGTCAGAGTTTGTAGCTTTCATGTCTGATCAGAATTCATCCGATAAATCCGGACAGCCGGAAAAATCCTTGGGCACCACCCTGAAGGGCTGGTTCTCGCGCAAGGCCGAAGAGCCTGACCTTACGCCCACGCAAGCGCCAGCTCCCGCCAGCCCGGCAAGCACTCCCGCAGGAGAAAGCGCCGAGACCAACGACGGCAGCGAAGGCAGCAGTTTTTTCCAGCGCATGAAGTCCGGCCTCTCGCGCACACGCAACTCCTTCAGCAATGGCATGGCTACCCTGCTCATAGGCGCCAAGGAAATCGATGACGAGCTGCTGGAAGACATTGAAACCCAGATGCTGGTCGCCGACATCGGCGTCGATGCCACGCGCCGCATCATCAACTCACTAACCGAACGGGTTGCCCGCAACGAGCTCACGCACTCGCATGCCCTCTATAACGCGCTGCAAAGCGAACTCGCGGAGCTGCTGGCGCCACAGGTTGCACCGCTGATTATCGACAACAGCAAAAAGCCTTTTGTGATTCTCATGGTCGGCGTGAATGGTGTCGGAAAAACCACCACTATCGGCAAGCTCGCCAAACGTTTCCAGAAAGAAGGCAAAAGCGTGATGCTCGCTGCGGGCGATACTTTCCGTGCCGCGGCCACTGAACAGCTCGTGGTCTGGGGCGAACGCAATAATGTGCCCGTGGTGTCACAAGGCGCCAATGCCGATTCGGCCTCGGTGCTGTTTGACGCGCTCTCCAGCGCCAAAGCCAAAGGCATTGATGTGCTGATTGCCGATACCGCCGGCCGTCTGCACACCAAATCCAATCTCATGGAAGAGCTGAAAAAAGTACTCCGCGTGATGCAGAAGATCGATCCCACGGCACCCCATGAAACCATGCTGGTGGTGGATGCCGGCACGGGCCAGAATGCCCTGTCACAGGTGCAGGAATTCGATCAGGCCGTGGGCCTCACCGGCCTCACCGTCACCAAGCTCGACGGTACCGCCAAGGGCGGCGTGCTGTTCAATATCGCCAGCCGCAGCAAAGTCCCCATCCGCTTCATCGGCGTCGGTGAAAAGATTGATGACCTGCGCCCCTTTGCGGCCAAGGATTTCGTGGCCGCACTTTTCGACGAAGACAAATGACAGCCGTTCTTGCTGGCTGTCATCCCTGCGAACGCCGGGCTCTCGTCAATATCAAGCAGAATGCCTTTCATGGCCTGCTATCTGGCAAAAAGATTCCCGCTTGCGCGGGAATGGCGATACCAAGCGAAGGAATGGTCTGGTGATTACTTTCCATAACGTCAGCAAAACCTATCCCTCCGGCTTTGAGGCCCTGAAGCAGGTGAGTTTCACGCTGGGCACCGGTGAAATGGCCTTTCTCACCGGACATTCCGGTGCCGGCAAGTCCACCCTGCTCAAGCTGCTGCTGCTCACGGAGCGGGCAAGCGCGGGGCGCGTGGAGGTCAACGGACAGGATTACAGCAAGCTCAAAGGCCGTGCGATCGCGCATGCACGGCGCCAGATCGGCATGGTGTATCAGGATCACAATCTGCTGGATGACCGCAGCATTTACGATAATGTCGCCCTGCCCCTCATCATCAACGGCATGGACAGCCGCGATATTCCCCGCCGCGTGCATGCCGCGCTGGACATGGTGGGCCTGGCCACCCGCGCCAAGTCACTGCCGGTCACCCTTTCCGGCGGCGAACAACAACGCGTGGGCATCGCCCGTGCCGTGGTCAGCAAACCGTCCCTGCTGCTCGCCGACGAGCCCACCGGCAATCTCGATCCCGATCTGGCCGCCAGCGTGATGAATATTTTTGAAGAGCTGTCTTCGGTGGGCGTGAGCATCCTGATTGCCACCCACGACCTGCCCCTGATTGCCCGTTACCGCCATCGCCTGCTCACGCTGCGCGCAGGACAGCTGGTGCGCGACAGCAACTTCGTGGAGCAGCAAGCATGAGTGGCGCCCAGAAATCCCGACGCAGCAAGGCCACCGTTTTTGCCCACTGGCGCGCGCATCATGTGCGTGAAGCGCGTGACAGCCTCAAGCGTCTTGCCGGCACGCCGGTTTCCACCGTCATGACCCTGTTGGTGGTGGCACTGGCACTGGCACTGCCGGCATCGCTGCATCTCTTGCTGGGCAATGCCGAGCGCCTCAGTGCAAGCTGGGATGGACAGGCGCAGATTTCTCTTTACCTGCACGGCAGTCTGTCTGCCGAGCGCCAGACCGCACTGCGCACCCAACTGGCCGGCCGTGGCGATATCGCCGAGGCCAGACTCATCACGCCAGCGCAGGCGCTGGATGAGTTCCGCGCGCTCTCTGGTTACGGCGACGCCCTCAATCTGCTGGACGAGAATCCGCTCCCGGCCGTCGTGGTCGTGCGCCCGGCGGATATCTCACCAGGCGCGGTGAAAACCCTGCGTGATGCACTGGCAGCGCTGCCCGAGGTGGAGGGCGCTGATATTGATCTGGCCTGGCTGCAACGCCTCAATGCCATGCTCGAACTGGGTCAACGTCTGCTGCTGGCACTGGCTGGCGCCCTGGGCGCCACTGTGCTGCTGGTGATAGGCAATACCATTCGCCTTTCCTTCGAGTCGCGCAAGGAAGAGATACGCGTCATCAAGCTGCTGGGCGCCACGGATGCCTTCGTGCGCCGCCCCTTCCTTTACGCCGGCCTCTGGACAGGTCTGCTCGGCGGTGTGCTCGCCTGCATCTGTGTGACCTGCTTCTTTTTGTGGCTGGACGCCCCGGCGCATGAACTGGCGCAGCTCTACGGCAGCTCTTTCCAGCTTGCGGGACTGGATGTCATGACCACCGCCTTGCTGCTGGTCGCCAGCATCCTGCTCGGGATAGTCGGCGCGGGCCTGGCGGTAGGCCGTCATCTCCGCGCCATGGAGCCCTGAACGGCTGCGCCCCGCCTTGCAGGCCTCCAGCTCGCTCGCTCAGCCAGTTGCTTGTCCAGCGCTCCCAAAGCACCCCCCGTAAATCTCCCGAAACCCTTGTGCAGAAAGGGTTTCGTGCCCATGAGCAGCCCCTTCAGACCACTCAAACAGCCGTTACAAAAGCCCCTCAAATCAGCCATTTCGCGCTTTAGCACTCTCATAGCGAGGGTGCTAATATCGGGCCATGTCTCTCAACCCCACCATGGAGTCGCCCATGAAGAACAACCAGCTTGTACCGGTTGCGCTGTCGGTGCCCGGGGTCAATCTGGGCTCCTATATCACCACCGTGAACAGCATCCCCGTGCTGTCTGCGGAGGACGAACGCGCCCTTGCCGCCCGCTACTTCGAGGCAGAAGACGTGGATGCGGCGCGCCAGCTCGTGCTCGCCCATCTGCGCTTTGTCGTGCATATCGCCAAGAGCTATGCCGGTTATGGCCTGCCGCAAGCCGACCTCATCCAGGAAGGCAATGTCGGCCTGATGAAGGCCGTGAAGCGCTTCGACCCGACCATGGGCGTGCGCCTCGTGTCCTTTGCCGTGCACTGGATCAAGGCCGAAATCCACGAATACGTGATCAAGAACTGGCGCATCGTGAAGGTCGCCACCACCAAGGCCCAACGCAAACTCTTCTTCAATCTGCGCAGCAAGAAGAAGGGCACGGGACGCCTCAGCATTGCCGAAGCCGAACGCATTGCTGGTGATCTGAACGTGACGCCTGGCCAGGTGCTGGAGATGGAAGGCCGTCTCTATTCCTTCGACGCTTCCTTCGATGCGGCTCCGGATGAAGACGAAGATCGCGTGGGCCAGGCACCGGCCTACTATCTCGAAGACAACCGCTACGACCCGGCGGTGCAACTGGAAGAAGCAGATTGGGAAGCGGACTCCACGGAACGCCTCATGGACGCCATGGACAAGCTGGATGCGCGCAGCAAGAACATCCTCGCACGCCGCTGGCTAGCCGAGGACAAGGCCACGCTGCACGAGCTGGCCGCCGAGTATGGCGTGTCGGCTGAGCGCATACGTCAGCTCGAGAAGAACGCCATGGAGAAGATCAAGGGCGTGCTGCAGGCGGCCTGACTTCACTCTCTGTGACCGTTACACTAAGCGCCGCGTAAAACGCGGCGTTTTCTTTTCTACAATCCGGAGGCTTCGCCTGAATCCCCGGGTTAGGGCTGATCCGCTACACGCCTGTATCAGCCTCACGCCGAATCCGTCGGCCAAGGGATTCGCGGCGGCACATCCATGTGGCGCAAACAAACAGGTAAAGCCATGCCCAACTTCATTTCCCTTGCCGCCATGAATCTCATGCTGGCCGTCATCCTTGGTGCCTTCGGGGCACATGGCCTGAAGGCGCGCGTTACGGCCGAGCAGCTGGCCTGGTGGCATACCGGGGTGAATTACCACGCCTGGCATGCGCTGGGTCTCTTCGGCATAGGCTTGCTGCTGCTCAATCAGCCGGCACTGAACGCAGCTCGCACTGCCGGCTGGCTGCTGCAAATCGGCATCGTGATTTTTTCCGGCTCGCTCTATGCGATGACGCTGGGCGCGCCGCGCTGGTTCGGCGCCATCACCCCGATTGGCGGCCTTGCCTTCATGGCTGGCTGGGCCATGTTGACCTGGACCACGCTCAAGCTGGGGCAGTGATATGCAAATCCGTTTGAATGGCGAAGCCCGTGAAGTGTCAGCTGCAAGCTTGTCGGCACTCATCGCCGAACTGGAGCTTACCGGCAAACGCATTGCGGTTGAGCTGAATGGCGAGATTGCGCCGCGCAGCCAGCACGACAGCATTGCGCTCAAGGCCGGTGACCACATAGAAATCGTACACGCCATTGGTGGCGGCTGACGCCTCGCCAAGATGTCATGCCCGCGCAAGCGGGAGTCTCTTCAATCCCCAACAGACTTCAACCAAAAAGATTCCCGCCTGCACGGGAATGACGGTAAGAAAAATGAATGACACCCTCACCATCGCTGGCAAAAGTTATGCTTCGCGCCTTCTGGTCGGCACCGGCAAATACAAAGACTTTGATGAAACCCGTGCGGCGATTGCCGCTTCCGGCGCAGAAATCGTCACGGTTGCCATCCGCCGCACGAATATTGGCCAGAACAAAGGCGAGCCCAATTTGCTGGATGTGATTTCGCCGGACAAATACACCATTTTGCCGAACACGGCTGGCTGCCATACCGCTGACGATGCGGTACGCACTTGCCGTCTGGCGCGCGAGTTGCTGGATGGCCACAAGCTGGTGAAGCTGGAAGTATTGGCCAACGATCACACCCTGTATCCCGACGTGGTGGAAACCCTGAAAGCCGCCGACGTGCTGGTGAAAGATGGCTTTGATGTAATGGTTTACACCTCGGATGATCCTCTTGTCGCCAAACGTCTTGAAGAAATCGGCTGCGTGGCCGTGATGCCGCTGGGCTCGCTGATAGGCTCCGGCCTCGGCGTGGTGAATCCCTATAATCTGCGCATCATCATCGAACAAGCCAAAGTGCCTGTACTGGTTGACGCCGGCGTGGGCACAGCCTCCGATGCAGCGTTTGCCATGGAACTGGGCTGCGAAGCCGTGTTGATGAACACTGCCATCGCGAAAGCACAAAATCCTGTACTGATGGCTTCCGCCATGAAAAAAGCCATTGAAGCCGGCCGCGAAGCCTTTCTTGCCGGCCGCATGGAGAAAAAACTTTACGGATCAGCTTCCAGCCCCTTGGCCGGAAAATTTTTCTGATTCATTTTCATAGGTGCGAATTCAGTGAAGCGTTCGCACGCAAAGTTAATTGTGCGAACGCTTCACTGAATTC
>JACCDZ011052476.1_pt1 | contig 12182 bp, 9 predicted proteins | sample 7449551 | NCBI WGS metagenome assembly JACCDZ01 (sample SAMN15323452, study PRJNA562643) | freshwater metagenome | isolation source: river surface water | place: USA:Blue River Watershed | collected 2017-08-18
TAGAGATGATTGGAAATTAAATATTGAAAATCAAAATATTGGTTATGAATATATATTTTTAAGTATGTGGTTTTTCAAATTTGAGGAAGATATACATACAGCTAAAAAATTACAGGAAAATATCAATGTAGAAAATACCAATATACCATGTGTTAAAATAAAATCAATTAAATATGATGATAAAATAATCGATATTATAAATGAAGATATTGTAAATTTAGTTCCATATTATTCAATAATAAATAAGTTACCAAAATGGAATTTTTACGATAATCAAGCATTAAATATTCGTAGATGGTTAGATACTTGTATATCAACAACAACATCTTATGGTCATACAGTAATTTATTTTAAAACAGAACCAAAAGAAACCAGTCATACTTTCGTTAACCATGTTTTAAGAAATGTTGTTTCTATTAAAAAAATGATGGTAATGTTACCAGGCAATGAACTTCCTCAAGATAGGACAGTTTATACTGAATGGGATATGCCAATGGAAGGTGAATTTGTAATACATGTAATTAATGAAATATTTAAAAATGCTTTTGGAGAAACAAAAATACCATTAAGTAAAGATTATTTGTATTTACCAATAATAAATAAAATATTTCGTGTTAGTTCTGTACAACCAAAAAATGGTTTTATGGGAAAAATTGGTTGGTGGGAAGTATTTTTAACAAAATATGAAGATGATGAAACCATAACTATATCACAAGAACTTAAAGATGTTTATTCTGGTATGGGAGAAGATTTCAATAATGCATTAATTGATATTGATTCTTTTGAAAATGATGAAAATAATGTTATTGATGAATTAGATAATTTTCTTGAAGATAAGGTTATAACCAAAAGTTACTTACAAGAAAAAAATATTGATGAAAAGAAAGAAGCTAACAATAATTTTTCGAATAGAATAGTTGATTCGACAACATATTTGGATTTAAAAGAAACTGATATTCAAAAAGAATTTTATTCTAAAAGATTACAAATAACATCAATAAATCCAGATGAAAATGCTTTCCCTGTAACTATGTATGATTGTACAACAGTAGATAAAAGGGTTATTGCATTAACATATAATTTAGTTGATTTAACATCAGTAAATAAAAAATCATTACTTATTGATAATTTTGAATTTTCATTTAATTTTGTTTTATTATCTAAATTTTCAGGTGAAATATTTGATTTCAATAATCATCTAGATAATTCTGAATTTACATTAGAATTTAATAGATTATATTTGTCAATAATTTTTCACAAATATCAAAAAACATTTAAATTTGATTATAAATTTGAAATTAATGAATTTTATCAAATATCATTAAATTACAATGAATCAATAAAACAATTAAGTGTTCAAATAATTTTGTTAAAGAATTCACAAAAAAATATTATTTATCAAAATATATATATAATTAATAGTGATTCAGTTGTAAGTAATAATTTTAATAAGATTGAATTAAAAAGTATGTATTTATATGGAGGTTCATTTTTAACAAATGAATTAATCTGTAAGGTAAATAAAAACAAGATAATTTCAGATAATGTAAACCCAGTTTTAATAATGAATCAACTCGGGCTATAATTTAAAATCAATAAAAATGAGCCAAGAATTTAATGACTTTGAAGAAATATTAGATGATTCAGATAAAGAATTATTGAACAATCAAGAATTTGATGAAAATTACGATGATGTTTTGGTTTTAACCGAATATGATGGTGGTGGTTTAGCAAACAATAATTTAAATATAGTTGCTGAATATACAAATATTGATATTGTTACTGTTGAAAAGAAACATAAAGCATTTGCAACAAGTTTCGTACAGAAAATATCAAAATTTATTATTGATTTTAAAGATGTAGAATTAACAGATAAACATCAACAATATATAAAACAAGTTGGTCAACTACAACTTGAAAATCTACAAGATTTATTATCTCTTGTTGAAATCAATAAAAATATGTTAAATAATATTATTGCTAGAGTAAATTCGGTACAAGCTGAGGATTATGCAATGATAGCAACATATAATTCATTATTAAATCAACATTTAAAATTATTGAAAGAATTACAAAATGCATATAAGTCTATACCATCAATTATAAAGAAAATGAAAGCTGAGGTATTTTGTAATCAGGAATTGTTACCAGGTGGAGATGATGGTTCAGGAGATGTAATAACTGAAAATTATGGAACAACACAATTCAATAATCAAAAAGAAATGTTAAAAATATTGAAAGAAAATTATGGCAAAAATACTTAATTTCAAATAATAATATATATTTATCAAAGTAAAAACATTTAATTAATAAAATCATGGATATTAAACTTAGAGAGATAGCCGGAAAAGCAGCAGGGACATATTTTGTTGTAACCGATAATTCTACAGTAACAGAAATTGAGCAAACCTCAAATTTAAGATTGTTTTTTATAAATGTTGCTAAAGGTCCAGTGAACACTATTGTTGTTTTCAAAAAAGGTGATTCTGCTGGGTTTCAATCAATATTTGGAAAAACACAAAGAAAGAACGAAAAACAAGGTAACTTTTCGATAAGAGAATGTTTAACAGCTTTAAACACTTCGGATATTGCTGTTATGAATTTACGTGTTTTTGATGATTCAAAAGATACCGCTGGTATTGTTGGATTAAGTCCTAATCAAACAGTTGAAGAAAAAGCTACTGTTGGATATACAAAATTAATAAATATTAATGGTTTATGGACTGTAAAACCAAAAAATATACCTGCGTTATTAACAAATGAAAATTTATTGAATTTTGCAAATGTTGGTAATTCAAATTTATCATTTTTTGTTAGAGTAGCTAAAAATTCTAATGTTGATGTATTAACTTCAGAAGGTGATAATACATTAATATCTACTGATTTAGAAATTGAAGATTTCCCTGCTTTATCACAAGAAATGTTAGTACGTGATACTTTTGTTGATGTTTATATTTTCAATAATACATTTGATTCAGCAACAGTATCAACTAATAAATATTACGGTAATTTATTTGGACCAACAGGTTTAATTGATTATTCCGATTTAGATTTATTAACAGCTATTCCTGAGTCTGGATTTAATAGAAAAATAACTGGTTCATTAATACCAAACTTAAAAAATGAATTAGGACAAGATATTTCTATCGATGTTTTGATAAATTCAACTTATGCTGAGACAAATTTAATTTGTTATATTAATGATGATTTATTGGAATTAACTGATATTGATGATAGCCCAGTAATAAACACTAAATTTAGTAATTACTACAATATTGCAACAGGTGCTTTATCTTCAGTAGGTAATTTGTTGAGTCATAGATTACAGGATTTAACAACATCTAAATTATCTATTGATTTAAGTTCTATTAAAGATTCAGATTTAGTTGACCAAGCAAGCAAAAATTTATTGGTATATACAGGTCCAATATTCCCAGGAGTAGATAAAAATAAAGTAACTTCTATATACGAAAATGGTATTAGGGTTGGTGATAGAATTTTAGGTTCTGGTGGTGAAGATGTTAGTGTTTTGGGTATCGAAATTGTTGAACAAAATTCTGAAGAAAATCTTGCTGATGTAGGTTCAACATTACGATATACAAAAGTAACATTAACATTATCTGGTTCTTTAGGTTCTAGCACAAGTTATATTAGACTTAATGATGTGTTGAGAAATGGTGGTAAGTTAATAAATACAAATTTAAATGCTTATTCACCTAGAGAGGGACAATTTACTAATGGAACAATATCTAGACAAAATGAAATTTTGGATATGATGATTTCACCTGGTATTGTTAAAGGTTTGAAAAACTTCAGTGGTATCAGATACATTGTTGATTGTTTTAAATCACACATTGAAAGTGGATATAAATATCAATTTGGTCAATTATGTTTATCTCTTGACAAATCTAATAAATTTGTTAGAGCTATAATTAATGAGCCTTTTATTGAAGATTTGGAAAAATCAATAAATCCATTGTTTAAACAATCTCCTTCAGATGTTTTTGATATAAGTTATGTTGAAATAGGTGGTAATCCTAATTACTCAACAAATTTCTTAAATAAATTTACTTCTGGTGCTGAAATGTGTTTCTTCTTTGGGTCACATTTAGATGGTTCAACTGAATTACCAACAGCAGCAATTGTTTCAAATCTATTTGTACAAAAAACTTTTGCTTGGGACGTTGTTGCTAATGTTACAGGTTATCTAGATACTGTTTCAGGATTACCTTTGAATCCAGATGATGAAGAAAGATTATCAATGGAAAAATTCAAATGGAATCCAATAATTAAGATTGGTTCAGGGTTTACAATATATGGTAACAAAACCGGACAAAGAACAAAAACAGCATTATCACAAATACATAATTCTGAATTATTAGCATATATCAAAGAATCATTGTATAATATGGCTAAAGGTGAGGCTTTCAAAAAAGGTACGTATAATGAATATTTAGCTACTGAAATTGAAGTAAAATCTTTTATGGATAGTTTAGCTTTAACAGGTGCTATACAAGCAAATCCAATAGTTATTTGTAATGCTACAAATAATACAACAGAAGTTTCAAAACAACAAATAAAATTAATTCGTGTTGAATATTTCAATATTGATTCTCTTGATAAAGTTGTTTTTGATTTGAATTTAAAATAATCAATTAGATAATTAATTCTATGAAAAATTTATCCGAAATGAATATTAATACCAGTAGAGAACAAGTTGTTAATTCAGCTTGTTCTAATACTGGATTATCAAAAAATATTGTTGAACAAATTTTTGAATCACAAAAATTATATGGAAAAACAAATCAAGAAATAAATGATTATTTTGATAAAGTTTCATCTCGTGATTCAAAATTTCTATATACATCAGAAGAATTTTTAGATTCAATCAATAATGTTTTAAAAGACGTAATAATTACGGAAGACAACAAATCTGAATTGACTAAAAAATTCCTAGATTTATTGCTAGATAATTCTGTTGAAAATAATATCGATACAATTAATTTGATTGATGTTGTTAATAATGTTTTGATTGCTAAAAATCCAAAAGCTAAAGATAAGTTAATACCTATTTTAAGTTTGGATTTTAAAGATTCAAAATTAAACGAAAGTTTTAATTTACAGTTGACATCAGAAAATAATGAAAATACAGTAATGTTGTATGAGGGTTTGAAAGAAATTTTGAACAAAAATAATCCACGTTGGGGTATTACTTATCATATTCAAAATAGCTATAATGCTATAATGAAATATATTGATGATGAAATCGAAGAAATTCAATTGAATTCAAAAATGTATTCTGTTACAAATGAATATCATATTTTGATTTTAAATGATATGTTATCTGGAAGTGTTAGCCCACTTTATAAACATGTATCAAGTGTTAAGGAATTGGTTCCAGATTTACAAACATTAGTATTTGATATGATTTTGTTAGTTGAAAAATATTTCCAATGTCATGATAGTTCATTAGAATTTGTTAATAAACAAACATTCAATGAATATAATGATTCTGGTAATATGTTGTTGAAAAGTATTGTTTCGTCTTTACAATCTTCTAAAATTATTAATGATGAAACAAAGAAAAGGTATTTATCAGCAATTGAAAATAACGGTATCGTTGGTAGTGGTGAAATAGATTATTACGGAAAAGATGATGTTTTAAAACAATTAGCAAATTCAGTAGATAGTAATAAAGTAAAATATAATATTTGGAATATTTCATTAAAATCTGTTGTTGATATGTTAAATTTTATCAAATCTTCCTCAATGGAATTTAATTTAAAAATTCGCCCAATAATGAGAACGTATATAACTAAATCATATTTATTAACATCTTCTGTTGAAAAAGCTGATTTATTAAGAAAAAAAGCTAGTTCATACTAATAATTTTTGAAACTTTAAATAAAAAATATTATGGCAAATGTTGCTTTCCCTCATGTAACCGCATCAACAGCAGCGGTAAATAAATATGAGCCAGTTGTTAGTTCTAATTTCAATGCACATATTGTATTGATGGGGACATTAGCAGATAGGCTTGGTGATTATGGATTTTTATCTGAATATATAAAATCAGTTACAGGATTATTTGTTGAAAAAGCAGGTAATACAATGGAAGCTGGTTATAAAACAACAAAATTTAGATATGATTCTAATGAAAAAGAAACCTTTTATGATGTTGAAGTTCAATTTCATAATTTCTTAGATAAGGAATCTGTTGCTTTTGTACTTAATTCAGTATTAGCTTGGTCCAGAGTAAAATATAATCCATTAACTGGAGAAAAAACTTTGAAAAAAGATTATGCTGATGCTGTAATTGTTGTTGAAAAATTCAACAGAGATGGTACAATTTATTGGAGAAGAAGTGGACATAACTTATTCCCGATGAATGATATTGAAGACCAAGCAGCAGATTATTCTAATCATGAAATGTTAGAATTAGCTTGTACTTTTAATGTTGATTATGTTTCAGACATAACAAATGACCCTAGATTAACCAAAGTTTAAAAAATAATTTCCAATGGCTTTTAAACCAAGAAGAAATAAAGATAATGGGATTGAAAAAGTTGCGAAGACTGATTTAACTGATTTTCCTAATAGAACTAAAGAAAAACCCAACAGTTACAGTATTCCTGAAGATAGAAATTGGCGTGACCAAGCAATTAAGGCATTAAATATATTAGAATCTAAGGGTATAAATATTTATGATACTAGTCGCACTCCAGGAATGTATTTACGAAAAGATAATCAAATATCCAATAGTAAAAATATAAAAAGTTTTTTAGGGAATTTGAGTGAAAATCAGTCGAAACAACGAACCCAACAAGAAAACACAAATAATGAATCAAAAACACCTAAAAATGTTTTTGATTTTTTGTGTTCAAAATAAATAATCAAAAAATAATCAAAATAATTAATTACAAATTCTTATGAAGGAAAATAACAAAGATAACAAAGATAACAATAATTTGGAAAATCTTAAAGCTTTAGAAAATTCATTTAAAAATGAAGGTACTCAAGAAGATAATTCTGAAATTATTAATAATACACCAAAAGAATCAGATAGAGAATTTTTAGGTGATTATAAATTACCAAATACTATTGATGGTTATAGATATATACCAAATGATGAATTACCTTTTGGTGGTGCCTTATATCCTAAAACTTGGAGATTTGCATATAGATGCCCAACATCTTTAGAAGTTGCTAATTTCTCAACAATTAATGAAGAAGACCAACCAGCAATTATTTCAGCTGTTGAAGATTTAGTTAAACGTTGTTATATTATTGTTGATTCAGATAAAAATAATGAAGTTTCTACAGACCAAATAAATGATGGTGAAAGATTATTCTTTTTCTTGAAATTAAGAGAATTTTATTTGTATGATAAACCAATTACATATTTAACTATGAATCAAACATATAAGGAACCAGTAACAATTTCCTTATTATCATCTATATTAATCTATCCTGAATTAAACGAAAAATTAATTAATTGTTTTGATGGTAGAAAATTTACAATTTCTTATGATGTAAATCAAGAACCAATAGTATTTTTAATTCCAACTTTAAATACATCTGCTAAAATATTTCGTTTTATGATTAAAACATATAAAGAAATACAAAAAGATGAATCCGATAAAGTAAAAAATTCTTCTGCTTTTGATAAACAATTTTTATTAATTGCACCTTATTTATATGTTAATGGTGATGAAACAATTATTTCATTACAACAGAAATTTAAAGCAATACAAAAAAATCCAACCTTATTAAATGCTTATATTACTATTATCAATAAATTGAAATTAAACAATTATGATAAAATAGTATATACATACAAGGAGTCTGAGGAGGAGGCTCTTATAAAATTTCCCGGAGGCTGGAAACAAATGTTTATCGATAAAGGAGCTTTCGGAGGTATATTCGAATAAAATGGAAAAGATATTGTATTTTGATAATATCGAAAATCAGACAATATCTTTCCCAACAATAACAGAAATTTATAAGCAATCAATTGTTAATGCTGAATCATATTTTGATGACTGTATAATAATGAGTATTAAAACTTCCAATAGTCAAGAACAAATTGAAAAAATGGAATTTTGGAAGTTTAGAAATTTGTTACGTTCGTTAAATAAATATTTAGAAGCTGAAAATAAAGGTACGGAAAATTCTGAAACTGCTGAAAATTTCAATAAAAATTTAGGTGAACAATCAAAAAACATGATGAGTCAATCAAGAAATATGATAAAAGCACCAAAAATTAAAAATCAAAAATTTAAATAAATCACAATATGGAAATTAATGAATCTTTAATAGACTTAACTGGATTAACTTCTGGAAACAATTCAAAAATTAATACTCCGAATATTAAGATAAAAAAGTTACCAAAAAAATCCATATTAGATGATTTACAAAAAAATGAAATTATCCAACAACCGAATCAAAGTAATGTTTCGGTTGTTGGTAATATTTCTAATGATATAGTTATCCCAAACACAATAGCTGAAATACAGCACCAAAAAACTGTTAATAAAATAACTACATCAAAAGAAAATAACAATAAAATTGAAGAGTTACGTAAATTATCATTATTACGTTCAAAGAAAAAGAATATCAATTTTCAACAAAATATTCAAGAGGTAATAAGTAACCAAAAAACAATTCAAAATACACAAGCCGAAATTCAAACAATTGATATTAACAAACAATTAATTGAAACGTATCAAGAATTAACAAATCAAGAATTACCGGAAAATATTGATTTGGTTTCTATTGCTGAAGAAATACAAGATGCTGCCGAAGAAATACCAGGAACAGAAGATTTATCTATTAATGATTTTGAAATTGTAGAAAATAAAAAAGGTTCTGGTTGGCATAAAAATAAGGTAACTATCAAATCTAATTTAGCTTCTTCGGAGTTATCACAAATAGCAACAATTGTTAAAGAATCAACATCACAGATTGTTATCCATAGAGCTATGGATTTCAGAACAATTGGTAATGCTAATAAAACTCAGTTAAAAAATACACCATATAAATTATATGCAATATCTTATGTTTTTAGACCTGTTGCAGGTAAAGAAATAAAAGCATCTAAATATGCCCGTATTGCAATTTCCATACCTAATGAATTTAATACTACAAACAAAGTATTAATATTTATGCAAGAATCCAGAAGTAAATTTGTTACAGAAATAAACTGTGATGTTCAATTCATAGCTAAAATAATTTCAGATTTTTATATTGTTGGTTTTGATGTTACCAAACAAAGACTTAAAGTTGTTGGTGCAAATAATCCATTAAATACATTATCAACAAAATTAATGTTAACAAGAAATTATTTGGTTAAACCTTTAGAAGATGGTGATGGTGATTATTCATCAATAGCTATTAAAACAAAAACAGGTAAACATCAATGGGTTGTTCTTTTCGTTACTGAATTAGCTTTAAAAGGTACATATAAATTAAAAGCTTTATCTAAAATTGATAGAGACTGGAAAGGTATTTCATTTAAGCATCCTGAAGGACCAACAGTACCTATAACAATGGAATTTTTGATGTCTCAAAGATTTTTAGATAATTTAGAAAAAATCTTCAATACTTTAGATTGGTCACAATTTGGTATGGGAGAAGATGATATTGAAAATAAACAATATTATTTGTTAAGTAAATTAACTTATAAACCTTTGAAAAAAGCTTTTATTGAAATTTATGATTTACAATCAATAGATGAAGAATTAACAGAAACAAATCAAAGTGGTATTTACATAAAAGAAGCTTTATCTCAATTAGATACAGCAAAAGATTTAAATTCAGGTTACAAAGCTGAAATAATTATCGGTAAATCAAATTATATAGATTACTTTATTTTAACTTGGTCAGCAGTACAAATAGTAGGTGGTGATAAAAGACACGGTAAAGATTATATAACAACTGATGAATATTATGAGAAAAATTTTGTAAATGATAAACGTCAATATATACAAAGAAATAAAACAGTTCTTAAAAAAGAAGGTATTGACAGAAATTATAATTCTAGACCATTTCAATTTACATTAGTTTATAGTGTTGGTAATAAAGTTAAAACCGTTAATGCTAAAACTTTCGAAGAAATTAAGGAATTATCTGGATTTTTAACAACAAATCCTAAATAAAAATTATCATGCAAATAATTAACATTCCAAATTCAGAAATAAATAAATTATATATTTCTATTGATGCTAACATGTCATCATTTAGAAAACGCTCAATTAGTTATGTTATTCATCCACATTCAGATGGGATTGCTACAATAATACTTTATGTAACAGGTAAAAGAGGTACTGTAACAAAAGATTTTGTTGTTATATATGATTATGTATTAATTGAGTGGAATATTTACTGTGAAGGTAAAAAATATATAATAAATTCGTTAAATGAATTACCAACAATTATTAAGAATCTGTTAACCAAAATGTCTACAACAGTAACAAAAATATAATACAATAAAATGCAATCATTACCTGCAGCAACACAATTTGAAATTGGATTAGATTCAATGTCTTCAGTATTATCTAAAATATCTTTAGGTACTTCTGAAGGCAATTCATTTTTAAGTATTATCGAAAAAGATATATACAATTTAAAAAATGATATTGAAATGGTACTTTTCAAAGGTTTAACATTTCATTCCAAAAGTAAAGACATTTTAGGTAATATTTTATTTACTGTAACAGAATCAAATTTTGTATTAACAGATATTTTAACATTTCATTCCAAAAGTAAAGACATTTTAGGTAATATTTTATTTACTGTAACAGAATCAAATTTTGTATTAACAGATATTTTAACCTTACTACAAAATAGTGTTGCTATAGATAATAAACGCATTAAATCTGAAAATAACTGGAAAGAAAAACTTTACAATACATTTTTAAATCAAGATAGTTTATCAACAGTAAATGAAGGTTATTCAAAAACAGATAGATTTTTAGAATCAATAGATAAAAATGTATCAAATATATTTAAAAAATTAACAGGGGGAAAACTTGATAAAGATATTGATAAAAAAATAATCAAAGAAGATAAGGCTATAGATAAAGCTGGTGGTAAATCACATGAAATATTTGCTGGATTTAAACAATTTGCAGAATCATTAGTTATTGTTAAAGCTAATTTAACAAGTAAATTAATTTCTAGTGTTGATAAATTCGGTGTTACATATCAAAAATTATTAGATAATACTTCTAAATCAAAAATGAATGTTTTTGGTGAAACTATGGAAAAATTTGGAATTATAATTTCAGATTTAACATCAGATAAAAAACTTAAAACTGCAACATATTTAATTGGTGGATTAGCTTTAAGTTTTGGTTTATTATCATTAGCAACAATAAATCCTATGTTTATTGCTGGTATTGGTGTTATTGCTGGTTTTGTTTTCTTAATGTCAAGAATTTCATCTGATAAACAACTAAATCCTGGAATGCAAGGATTTGGATTAGGTGTTGCTGCATTAACTGCTGCATTAATGCTAATACAATTTGTTCCTTGGCAAGCAACTATTGGAATGTTAGGATTTATTACAGGTCTTGGAATTGCTTTACGAACATTTAAAACAGATAATAAATTAGGTGGTGGTAAAGGAAATGAATTTGCTTTGACTTATTTTGCAGCTGGAATTACTGGATTTGTATTAAGTATGTTATTAATGCAATTTGTTCCATGGCAAGCAGGTTTAGGTATGATAGGTTTTATTGCTGGTCTTGGATTAGCTTTAAAATTCTTTTCTGGACCAAAAGGAGTTGGTGGTGATTTAAAATCAAATCCAATGATAGGGTTTGCTATGGGGATAGGAATTTTAACTTTAGCCTTATTTGCAATGGCTGAAATTCCAGTAACATCAATATTTAAAATGTTATTATTTATTGGTGGACTTGGTTTAGTAATGAAAGCTTTTAATTTTGATGAAATAGGTAAATCAAATTCTATGTTTTCTTTCGCTTTTGGTCTTGGATTAATGACTCTTGCTATTTTAGCTATTGGTGAAATTGAAAACGAAACTTTAATAAAGGGAATACTTTTTATTGGTAGTTTAGGATTGGTAATGCGTTTATTTAATTTTGATAAAATGGGACCTAAAAATGGTATGGTTTCATTTGCTTTCGGTTTTAGTATAATGGTATTAGCTATGTATGCTA
>JACCDZ010437068.1_pt1 | contig 12177 bp, 7 predicted proteins | sample 7449551 | NCBI WGS metagenome assembly JACCDZ01 (sample SAMN15323452, study PRJNA562643) | freshwater metagenome | isolation source: river surface water | place: USA:Blue River Watershed | collected 2017-08-18
AGGAATTTATAATGATTATCTCAGAGCTTATTGAATTTTTGGAAACGCTTCCACCAGATTCTGATGTGATGGTTAGCATCTATTCTTGTGGTATGATTAGCCAATATAAACTTGGTAAAACTGATATAATGTTTGATCTTGATCAAGATAGTTTGGTTATTAATACTAATATTTAAATATATTTTTAATTGCTTCTGTTCCCAGATCATTTAACTTACGAGTTCCTATTCCTGCCCATATACCAGTTGGGATGGGAACTTCCGTAACCTCTTCCCAAGACATATTCCATTTAAACCATTTGTTTTGATCTTGGTCAAAGACAAAACAGTCACATGGCAATCCTTCATGACGATCTATAAACATTGTGACGGCCCATCCTGTTCCACCATCAACTTTACCCTTTGAAATTGTAGAAACAGCATATACACTTTGAGAGAATGCTATCTGATAATAATTTCGTAATAGAAGATTTAAAACATATCGCTTATAAGGTATCTTTCTTCCCATTGTTTTATTAGCTTCTTTTAAAAATGGTAGAGCAAAATCTAATTGCTCAGTTGTTAATTTAACAGTTTTGGATTTGCTCTTATGTCCATCGAAAGAAAAATGGATTACTGAATGTCTATTTTCTTCTGCTATTTCTCCGAATAATATATCAGAACCATCTGCTCCCCCAGATACGCATATATTATCTGATGATAAATTTATCAAAACAATATCCTTTCGCATTCAGAATGTAAATCAGAAATTGTTCCATCGTTTCTTAGAGTTCCATCTAAATTTGTTCCTATCCAAGACCAATCACTTTCGTGAACTTGATGTATTTTGATCATTTTTGTAATAGATGTCTGATCACCATTATTAGCTAATGATGCAGTAGCCATCCACTTTGGATCAGGCCCTCTTGAAACTCTATAAATTTCCGAACCGAATTTTCGAGCCAAGTCTATTTCATTTTTAAATCGTATATCAGAAATTACTATTGAACCAGTATGGTTTTGTAATCTTTTTTCCATATGTAATAACCAAATATCCTCATGGAAGTTTTTCCTCATGACATCGGTTCCGAAAAATCTTAATGCAAACCGTGGAGTGAAATTTGGTATTTCTAATTTATTTGACCACCATGTATCAACTTCTTCTCTCCATATTCTCGATTCGGGTGTTTTTCCTTTAAGCATCTCCAATTCCCATCCGAATATTGATGCCACACACTCTTTTAGAGGATCAGCAAATGCGAATGACGAGAATCCTTTTGTTATTAAAAAATCTGAAACAGTGTCTTTACCAACTCCTGTGAAACCTACCAAGCCAATTTTTCTCATAGAAGTATTATATAATATTATACTACCATATTCATTATTAAATCATCGGGATGTATATATGGTATTTCATATTTTTCACAGCCCATCACAGATAAATCTATACCTTCCATATCATCTATTAAAATGGTGCAATTGTTTATGTGGCATTGTTGTCCCTTCCAATTTCGCATTGAATCATTTATTTCCTCATTCCATATGTTATCAGGAATATTAACAATCTTTTTGAATATTGATATATCATAACCCATGTCTCTTAGATACGGAATAATCATTTTTTCAGAACCATGTGATCTCATAGTTATAATCATGTGAGTTTGATTATATGGATTATCTTTAATGTATTCCAAAAATACTCTACTAGCAGAATGGTTTATCAGAGTCAAATCGAAATCCCATGCGCAGATTTCATGTTCTTTTAAAACTTCAAACATCAAACATTCCATTCTGAAGTTCAGATATTTCCCAATCAATATTAATTGTAGTTCCAAATAAATCATTTATTTGATTTTTTAAGTTCAATAATACTTCCTTTCTTCCTCTACGATATTCCTCATTACTCAAAAAATTATATTCATTTCTTATACCAAATGCATATATTTTATAAAGATTGATAGGGCGCGAAAAAATTTCCAAATCAAGATAGCAGAATTTTTTTTCTAAATCGTTTTTATATTGGTGTGTCCTACTGCAATGAATCAGGGAAATTACATCATCATTATATGGCATAGTCCATAAGCACATTGTCGCTATTCTAGCTGATTCTGCCTCATTATCAAAAGATAATGGGTTATATACCAAATCATGAAACACAGTAGCTAATGCCAGAGTTTCATCATTATCGAAAAGAAGCTCATTAGTTTTCAACATCATATTATGATGAAACAGACCATGCCAAAACCGAGCAGGAGATGCCAATTCGTTATTGATATATTCAATGAGATGGGGATTGAATATATCTGGAAATCGTTCAAATGTTTTTTGTAAGTCCATTGTTTATCTTATCCCATTACAATAATATTGTCAAGCATAGGGATCAGATGGCCATCCTGACAATATATCAAGTCCTTCAATTTCATAAGTAGTTGTTGAATTATAAACCGCTTGAACTAATTCTCTCTGTCTTGAAAAAGCTTGTTGAATATGAGAAAAGGATGCGTCGGCTATTCCCATTAATTGGTATCGAGTTAAGTAAATAAAAACGCCACCACCCATGTGCCAGTCAATACCTTGTATATTTGGATTACGTTCAAAACCAACAGTGCAACCAACAAGATTTGTTTGGGTGACCTCATCTAATGGTATAGGCAGACCTCCTATCGTAAACCCAAGAATGACATCTTTTCTTTTCTGTATAATCTTATCAATAATTTTCGGTCTTAATACTGACATGTAAGTTACCGGATAATTCTCAATAACGTTGGTTACATTATCATAATCATCATAACTATATTTGAAATGAATACCATCTTCTTCTTCTTTATATCCAAAATGGTTTGTAACTCCTGATTCCAAAATTATATATTCGATGTCCCATGATAAAGGAACTATACTTAAGCTTGCTGACATATTTTTACCTCAATAAAATTGTTATATTTTTTATTCCATTACTAGACACACCACTATCTATCGTTAATAACTCACCTTCTTTAAGAACGTTCTGTGAGAAACTAACATCAGCTTGCGATGCGTTTTTGTTAAACACGAATTTTCCTATGATCTGATTATTGCGTTTTAATAAAAATTCTGTTTTAGAAGATGCTATATGTGTAGACTTAATTACACACTTCTCGTAATTAAGAGAAACATTGAACGGAACTATTTGTCCCCATATTGTTGAATTATTATTAGGAACTCCGGGGATAAAACCATTAATTCTTAATTTTGGTAAGATGCTCGTTCCCTTGAATTTAACATCATCTGCTGTTATTTCTAATTTATTAATATTGACCGATTTTCCAGAAATTAATAAGATATCATCATCATTAACAATTGATGTTTCTCCACTTATGATCAGTGGTTGATCTTTTTTAATAGTAATACCATTTTTATCAAGTATCTTGACACCATTATTAAAATTTATTATCCCATTTGTTATATCAATATAGTTTCCAGCGGATGATAGTTTAGATGTTTCTATATTATTGATGTATAATTTATCAGATAATATCATTGTTGAATTGAACATCAAAGCATTATTCTCTGATTTTATGGTAAAATCACCTAAACTAATTTTACTCGTCTTAATGGGAAAATCATATTCCGGTGACAAATATGGGCCTGCTAATTTAGACCCAATCGTCATTAATACTGATACTGATATTTCTTTAGTAGTTGGGATGAGATGAATACTTTTATAATGTCTTTGCCACTCTATCGAAGAATAACTTTCGATGATATTTCCTAATAAATTACCATTGTTATAACACCCAATAGTTATGGTTAAATTCCCTGTTCCTAAACATGACCATTGATATCTTTCAGTCATGACTGGATAAAGATTTACATGTGTATTGTTGAACCAAACTACTCCATCATTCTCAATATATGAAAAACAAGGATCATTAATTGATCCTTTTTTTATACAGTCTGAGTTTATAGATAGACCCATTGTTCCATATCGGAAATCTGAGTTTATTATTAAATTGCTTCCTTTGCTAGATAGCGGTTCTGGGGCATACTCTCCTATAGGATAAAACGGTGCCTTTCTGGATATATCAATATCATTTATTGTTATGTTATCAATTTTATCATTTCCCATAAAAGTTAATTCGATATTCTTGGTATTATCAGGAGTCTTTATTTCGCAAAATACAGTATCATTTGGGCTGATTTTATTCCATATAACGTTAGACCCAATCGATATATCATGATCATTAATATAATTAACCCGACAACTTACATATCCTTCACCTATTGATGAAACATCAAAACGCAAAACATAATCAACGTTTTGCAAAACAGGATAAGGTGGTGATTGATATATAATGTTACCAATTGATTTACTCACACCATTAGGTTCAACTATTCCGTTAGTATGCCATGTGACGCTATTGGATATTAATCGCTTAGGATCAGGTTCGTTATATATAGGCCTATAATGAATATTCCTTAGTTCTGAATTTCTTAAAAAAAAGTAAGCTTTGGAAATTTTACCAGTGGCTTTAAACGATGTTATTACTTTACCATTAATTTGAAGACAAAACGTATTTCCATCATTTATGAATGATATTTGATCATTAGTTTTGCATGAGGTTATTAATGTTTTATAATATAAATTACCATTCTCATCACAGTTAATGATAAAATCGTCAAAACCGAAATCAAAATTTAACTTGGTTATTCTGAAAGAAATAGCCCCATAATTATATTCAGCTAAACTTGTTGCATTTCCTGTTCCGTATATTGTGTTACCAACAACAAAGAGGTTCGGAGATAATGAGTTTAGTTCAATTACAGAGCCTGCATATTGTGATGCCATATCGCTTGTTAATACATCTTTGTCATTTACCTTTATTGAGACAAAACTGGCAGTTCGTGAAGATATATTTTCACAGGACATATCATTAAAATTAGCATTATCGTAGTTCTTTACGTAACTTGATATATATTGTTGTATAAAGCTTTCAAAATTACCATTAATATCAGACCATGACAATTGAGGATGTTTAATAGATGACCATTTCCCATCCCCTCTTAAATATTTATTTTCTGGGCCATGTGTTAAAATTCCAATATTATTCTCATCAAACTTGGGAAGATAGTTGATTAAATCGTCTATGGAGACCGTATTCGTATTGTTAAGGTTTCCAATTAATGTTCCAATCGGAATGTTGATGGTAACGGGAGGAATTGAGTTATCGTCAATTGTTGTATTGATTATCCCATACCCATCTCCTTTGACCAAACCTCTTAATGATATTAATTGATCTCCTGAGTTGTTTCCAGATAACGATAATAACTTTCGTAATTGCTCGAAGGTAATTAAATCTGGTTGTCCTATCCCATCAATCCTTCCTAACATTCCACTGCTTATAGATTTTAACGATTGTAGTGATATGGAATTATCAGGTATGGTAACCTCAATTTCATTATATCCTTCTCCGATGGCTGCACCTTTTAATGATACTAATTGATCTCCTGTATTAATTCCATGCGAAATACCAGAAAAATTATTGGAGATAATATCCTTTGTAACAATTACCTCATCAATTGTGATTTTATCAACCCACTGTCCATCAGATTGCAATAATCTTTTTTCTCCGATACTTTTTGGAACCAGTCCTTTATTGTTTTCATTAAATTCGGGTATATCATGCAATTTTGATATAGATACTATTTCTGGTCCGTTTCCTAAGTTACCAATCACTCCTATTTCAGAAATCAATAGGTCATTAATCTTTATTGATCCATAATGATTATTACGATCTAGTAAAAATGAATCCTTCTTGTTTTTAGTTGATCCAAGTTCAATTCCTTCTAATTTGGCCCGCTCCGTGTTGCGCATTAACCCATCGTGTGTATGCGTCTTTAAAGAAAATTCTGAAGTTTTAACTAATGATAGCTTATTATTAACTAGAATAAAATCTTCACTTAACGATATTACTTGGGCTTTAGTATCATCAATACTACTTTTACCAACTAATCCGCAATTTAACATATCAAAATCTGTGATTCTTATTACCATCATCTATTTAATCTTTATTGATCATTTTTGATAAAACGTCTTTGATATAACTTATCTCCGACTTCAAATCATCAATCTCTTGTTTTAATTTGTCATTTTCATTACTCAATTCATTAATACCTGCTGCCAACAGAGGAATAACTCTTTGATATCGTAATCCATAATATTCAGAATTAAACGCAGCTTCGTGAACAGCATCTGGTAAAATTTCAATAAAATCTTGTGCCAAAAATCCGTGTTCAGTTTCGGAAACAGGAGAAAACCCAACCTCTTTGCATTTCTTTATATCCCAATCGAACACATATCCTTGAATTTTTTTGATCTTGGTAAGAGGATCAGTAATATTTCTAATATTAGTCTTTAATCGTTTATCAGAAGCAGACGTTGTTATATCACCAATTATTCTAAGATTTCCACTTGAATCCAGACCAGCAATATTAGATGTTCCGCTTTTCCATACAAAACCTCGATTAGCAGTGGTCATTTTAAAATACATGTTATAATCAGAAGAAGTTTCTACAACTCGCCCACCCCATGTGCCATCGGACGCTGATGACATATATATTGTATATGCCGAATCTCCCCCCCAAAAACGAATACCATTTCCGCTGGCGGCTGTAGAAGCAACATTAGTTCCAAACAGTATTCCATTACTATCCCTACTTGCTATTGTGCTTACAGCGGCAGTTGATGATGAATTCAATCCATCCAAAAGATCAGCATCCAATCCTGAACCTGTCCCATCATTTCCTGCATGCCATATTTGGTTTGTTGAAACATACGGAGTTGCATTAAATTGATATCCCGTATATCCGTTTTCTGAATTTATCAGAATTCTGGTTCCACTAGTGGAACCTATGAAACCATTTCTTCAAGCTCCTCCAGACCAAAATTCCATGAATCCATTTGTTGTAGAACCAGAAGCAGGAATTAGCCATAAGCCCTTGTATGTTCCGGTAATATTTAAACTGGGTGCGGTTACTGCACCAGAAAAGTTACTACCTGTTAATAATGCAAAATCCGTCGAATTTAGACCATCTAATAAATCTGCGTTAAGATTGTTGACTTTGGTAGTTGATGCAATAACCATAGGAGCCGTTCCGGTAGAAACAGTTGAAGTTAAAATTCCGGGTAGTGTAGTATTTCCGGTTGAGCTAGAATTTATTGATACTTTCTTTGGGCAAGTTACTTGAATATTGGTTGGGCAAACATCATCAGTCACAGTCCAACCAGTCATTTTCGAAGAAGATATTGATGCAGCAGCAAAAACTTCAGCTTTGAATTTATTAAAATAAACATTATTGCTGAAATGAATGACTATCTTTGAGTTCGCATCAAGCGCGAGTTTTACTGTTCCCGGATCATATTCTCCACTAACAAAACACCCGTAACCAACAAACAATCCAGTTGTCGAATATGGATAATAATATACGGTGAAATCTACACATTGAGCAATGCCATATGCATACCCAGATATTTTGATCGATGTCATCATATTATCTATTGTTAAATTGGTAGTTATTAAATAGCCATTGGTTGGCGTTGTGGCTCCGTTATAAGACAATGGTATTCCGGTTGTCCCTATCAAATTAGTTGAAATACTCGTAGGGGAAATATCTCCTAAAGATAATGTTATTGCTGGTGTAGTTGTCGCTGTTGATACTGTTCCAGATATTCCATTAGCAGATGTTACACTCATGGAAGTAACAGTCCCCGGTTGTGCACCTGATGCTATACCATCTAATTTAGTTTTATCCGATGATGACATCAATCCTTTTAATGATGTAGTAGATATATTTAATAACGATGTTGCCTGTGTCGCAGTAAGTTCTTCTACATTTCCAGTCGCAGCAGTAATTCTTCCCAGAAATCTTCCAGTAGATATAGTCGCTATTTTAGGAAGTGTTACCTTATTATTACCTATGGTAAGAACGGAAGTCCCGGCACTGCTTGTTACATCACCTCCAGTAAAAGATGGGAGTCGTGCTTCGGATAATATACCAGAAGAAATATCATTTGCGCTACCAGTGGTTGCTAAAGTTGATAAATTGGTAGTTAATGATCCTGATGTTATAGTCAACCCTGATCCAATCGAAATTCCTTCAATAGAACCAGTCGCAGCAGTATATCTTCCTGCAATTAATCCGGTTCCTAATGTCAATCCTGATGATGTTATTAATCCTTTATCTGATTTGGTGTTTAACGCTGTTTGAGTAGCCGTTGATATAGGTTTATTAGTATCACTAGTATTGTCCACATTGGATAAACCAACTTGAGATTTGGTTGGAGTAAATCCTGCATGGAATACTCTATTGCTTCCAGAATATAATTCACCAGTTGTCCTGAAGGTTCCATCAACAGCCAGTTCAGATACAAGTGTTGGATTGGTTCCTGTGCTAGTATTCTTTTCCCAAATCCATCCAGAACCAGCCGCAGAATCTGCTACTGATCTAAATGCTGTCCCAGTAACATAACTACCAATAGTTGATGTCAGATTACTATTTGGTCCCTGTGAGGCAACGGATGATCCCGATAGATAGTCTAACCAATAATTAGTCCCAGTGCTCCACCATGATATACCTTTTTGTGCCCCGCCATTTCTATTAAATGATATTATGGGTATTTCAGATATTCCGGTGAAAGTCGGTGACGATAATGGTGCCTTGTTATCTAATGAGGTTTGTAAATTGGTTATATCAGATATTATATGGGTATGAGAAGAATTAGCAAATGCAGTTGATGCAGACAATGCAGCACTACCTAGCCCCAATGTTGTTCTAAACGATGCAGCATCCGCATCATCTAATAATGATTGAGTAAACGTTGTTGTCTGAGATAGGTTCAGTTTGCTATCTAAAGACGTTTGTAAATTAGTTATTGTTGCAATAGATTGAGCACCAGTATGGGTTGCTCGATCTCTCAATTGTGCATCAGTTGAGTTAGCTGTTGCACCTGTTGCTATACCATCTAATTTAGTTTTATCGCCTGTTGATAACAAACCTGCCACAGTAGTTGTTGCGTTTACTAAATTACCAGTGTGATAAACACTATTGGTTAAATAATTAAATGAGGAAGAAGTTAATTCAAGTAATTTCATTCCACCAGAACCGGGGTCCAATGTTGAAGTAGAATGGATACCATCTTTATAAAATGCAAAATTGGCAGCAGTTCTAAAATACATTGTATTGGATTGGATACCTAATGCATAATTGGTAGACCATAAATTCAACATCTGACGAGTTGTTGAACCCATTGACAAAGTGCCACTTATAGAAACGTCATTAAATGATGCGCTTCCTGTGAAAGTTGGAGATGCTAACGGTGATTTCAAATCTAACGAGGATTGTAGATTAGTTATATCAGCTATAGAATGTGTGTGTGATGCAGTAGCAAATGAAGTTGATGCAGATAATGCAGCGCTTCCTAATCCTAATGTTGTCCTAAATGCAGCAGCATCTGTATCATCTAATAATGATTGAGTGAATGAGGTAGTTTGAGATAGATTCAGTTTACTGTCTAATGAGGTTTGTAAATTGGTTATATCACCAATAATATGAGTATGTGATATTGGAGAAAATGATGCTGATGATTCAGTAGCAATCGAACCTAACCCTAATGTCGTTCTCATTTCAGACGCTGTAGTATCATTAAGAAGACCAGTAGCAAAAACACTAACTGCTGATGAATCTAATTTAGAATTCAAGGCCGTAATCAAATCACTTTGTCCCGATAATGTTCCTGTTATATTCCCCCATGTAGCGTTTTGATCAGATGGTATAGCCCATGTTCCATCATCTTTAAGGAACTTGCCTGTTATTGAAGTCGTGGCGGGAACAACGCCTTTAGTTGAAGTTCCGAATACCGGAAGAATTGATACTATTTGTGAACCTGATGCATCAATCGGCGCACCAGATGATCCTGATATATTAGCCTTTATTGTAGTAGCAGGCATTACCGATAGCGAAAACACCGTTCCTGATTGTGTAATACCACCAGATGCTGTATATGCTCCTGCTCCAGAAAATTGAGACCAAGTAATTGATGTTGATCCCATAGTCCCGTTTTTATTAGATGTGCAAATCCAACCAGTATCAGCCGCACTACCTTCTTCAACAAAAACAAATGCTCCCGGAACTTGTCCCCATGTTGACATATCAACTGATCGTGTCCAAGAACCCGCCGATGTAACATATATACCATTTTGAGAAGGAACAGTTTGATGTCTTACTAATATTCGTGACTGACTGGTCAATATCGAGTCTATAGTTTGTTCACCGCTTAGGGTAAGGTTTGATATTGACGATAATAAAACCGATTGTTTAACATTTAATCCTTGTGTGACATTATCTACATATTGTTTCGTAGCTGCATGTAAATTTAATGTTGGATCAGATGCTAAAGTAACCGTTCCTGTAAATATTGGATTATTAATAGGCGACTTTGCATTCAATGCTGTTTGTGTAGCGGTTGATATTGGCTTATTAGCATCACTTGTATTATCAACATTCGATAATCCAACTGCTGATTTATCTAGTGTTTGCCATGTCTTATCGCCTCTCCAATATTGAGCAGTCGTTCCAGCAGTAATAGAGTTCTCTTTTGCATTTAATGCTGTTTGTAATCCTGTAATGTCGGCTATGACATGACTATGCGAAAATGGAGAATATCTAGCATCACCATGACTTCTTGATAAGATATCAGTGGCATTGGTGCTTCCAATCGATCTTTTAGTAAATGTATCACTAGCAGTTTGTTCTAATAGTCCAGCAACAGAATCCAACGCGGCCAAAGCTGACAATGTTGCATCTAGATTCTGTTTATTGTCTAATGCAGTCTGCAATCCTGTAACATTACTTATAGTATGAGAATGACCGACTTGGGAAAATGATGTGCTATCTTCAGTTGAAATTGTCCCCAAACCTAGTGTCAATCGTGCAGCACTGGCGGTTGAATCATCTAATAAAGTCAACATATATGCTGAAACGAGATTATTACTTAATTTTCCATCTATAGCAGTTTGTAACCCTGTTATATCAGCTATCACATGGGAATGAGAATTGTTAGCTTTATTATCTAACGCTATTTGCATAGAAGATGATATAGGTTTGTTAAGATCACTTGTATTATCAACATTAGATAGACCAACTGCCGATTTATTTAATGCTTGCCATGTCTTATCTCCTCTCCAATATTGAGCAGTGGTTCCAGAAGTTATGATAGGCTCTTTATTGTCAAGAGCACTTTGTAAACCTGTTATATCCCCAATAGTAGAACCTGTTCCGCTTGAAGTTGGTTTTTGAATCTTAACGCCCGAAACATATACTCTACCGCTATTAGATGAGGTGGTTGACCACTCGGTGATAAATCTAACGTATCCGTATAAAGCATTTGATGGAACAGCGCAACCATCAGTTAATTTATAGGAAGTAGTTGAAGAAATTGGAGTTGTTCTATAATCAGAAGTGGATAAATCATAATTCCCTACAGTTGCTCCACTTCTTGAAATGAATACTAATCTCAATGTAAGCTTACCCGTAAAGCCCGCCATTATTAATGTTCTAAATTGAATTGATAACGTGTTTCCCGCATCTACATTGAATTTTATAATAGGAAGAGGAGAGGTTGATGTAACTTGGCTAGTTGTTCCATTTCCAACAGGAGATGATAATGCAAAATTATATCCAATCCATGGTCCATTATTAGTGTTGACATCAGAGTTGGTTTCTATCGTATAATTATTTCCGGGAAGTTGCCATGCAATAGGATCATCAAAATTACCATCCATTACCAAGTCATCAAATCCGAAACTAAAATGCCTAGCATTTACGCTGGTGTTTTGTAGAGATAATACACCATTATTATCAGCGATAACATCACCGGTAATAGCCTTGGTTACTTTGGTATCTAAAGCCATTTGCGTAGCAGTTGATACAGGCTTGTTGGCATCACTTGTATTATCTACGTTAGACAAACCTACTGATATTTTGTCTAAATTAACCCATGACTTATCACCTCTCCAATATTGAGCAGTGGTTCCAGAAGTAATTGTATTTTCTTTTGCATTTAATGCTGTTTGAGTAGCGGTTGAAATAGGTTTATTGACATCATTTGTATTATCTACATTGGATAATCCGACTGCTGATTTATCTAATGTCTGCCATGACTTAT
>JACCDZ011099624.1_pt1 | contig 12177 bp, 14 predicted proteins | sample 7449551 | NCBI WGS metagenome assembly JACCDZ01 (sample SAMN15323452, study PRJNA562643) | freshwater metagenome | isolation source: river surface water | place: USA:Blue River Watershed | collected 2017-08-18
CAAAAATGCCACCATCAATCATAATACCCCCAATTAAAAGCCAAGGAATTAAAACAAAATTAGTTCCTTGGATTTTGGATATTACAAAAAACCTAAATCAAACGGGTAGATGGATTGAACCCTTTCTCGGAACTGGAGTTGTAGCATTTAATTCAGGATACAAAGAAGCCATATTAAACGATGCCAATCCTCATATAATTCAATTCTATAAAGAAATCCAAAGTGGTTCTATAACGAAAGAAAAAGCCGTAGAATATCTCCAATTTGAAGGAAAGCGATTATCTCTTTCAAATAATGACGGTTATGAGGTTTATCTTGAAATCCGAAAAAGATTTAATGAAGACTTTTCCCCACTTGATTTTATGTTTCTTTCTCGATCTGGATTTAACGGTCTAATGAGATTCAATAGGAAAGGTAAGTGGAATGTCCCCTTTTGCAAAAAACCTAATAGATTTTCAAAGTCTTACATAACCAAAATTTCAAATCAGATTGAAAAAGTTTCAAAAGTCATAACACCCCTATGGGAGTTTACATCGGAAGATTTTTCTAAAACTATAATCAAAGCAAAGAAAGGCGATATTATTTATTGCGACCCTCCTTATTTTGGAAGACATGTTGATTATTATAATGGGTGGAAAGAAGAAGACGAAGAACTGCTTTTTACCCTTCTTTCTCAAACAAAAGCCAAATTTGTCCTCTCTACTTGGCATCATACAGAATGGAGAAAAAATGATATGATTGATAAGTATTGGAATCAATTTAGAATAATAACAAAAGACCATTTTTACCACAATGGTGGAAAACTTGAAAATCGCAAAAGTGTTGTAGAAGCACTTGTTTGTAATTTCTAAATAATCCCCCATTAAAATAAAAACCACTATAACTTAAACATTGTAGTGGTTTTATCGTTTTCTTTATGAAGGAACTATTATAGTCCACGGATCTCAAGGATATATGTTCCTAATCTTCTGTTTATATCATATATGCGTACACCTCTGAAACCCCCAGAATAATCTTCAGAATAATAACCATGAATTTCATCTTCATCTCTAACATACCATTCAGGTAGTTCTTCAACTGGTTCAACATCAAATACACATTCATAGTCATCTGAAATAGGTTCATCGTGATATCGTATGCGAGTTGATATAACTTTACATTTGATGTGAGCATAATCCTTACCTTCACCTTCGATAGTAATAGCTTTTCCGCTTTTTTCAAGTTCTGGGTGAAGAATTGTGACATACACATGATTTTCATCACTTTCATTTAACTCATATTCTGAGTAAATTAAATTGAAACCACCCAAACTATCAGTGGAAACATATTCCAAACCATCTTCTAAGGCGATGTTTAATTCCTTAATTACATCTGATATTTTCATAAAATGCTCTTTGGATAAAATAGAATCATTAAATTAAATATAAATTAAGATAATTTCCTAATATAAACAAGCACTTATTCTATATGAATATTAACTATAAGGATATAAAGCAAAATGAATTAAGTAATGAAAACCATTATTTAACCATCTCAATTCACTCTAAATTTTGTAAAAGTTGAATCGTATCAAAACTGGCATTTGCAATAGCAGTATCCAAAGCTGTCCGTCCATCTTCATTTTCAATATCCTTATTAGCCCCTGCATCTAAAAGTAATTTGGCAATTTCTGGATTGTTTTCAGAAGCAGCAACATGTAATGCAGTCCAACCATTATCATCTTGTAAATCCACATCAGCACCTGCCCCTATAAGCATCTGGGCGATTTCTTTGTTATTATGAAATGCAGTCCATTGCAAAAGCGTAGAACCATATTCATCTTTTCCATCTGGATTTGCCCCTAAGACAATTAGGTCACTTACGAGGTTTAGGTTTGGCTCATCACTTTTAATCTCCTGTATAATCAGTTCTGTTTTCTGATTAGGGAACATAACCATCAGTTCATGGGGATCGTAGGATTCAAAACTTTCAGAAAGATTCGGATTTAAAAGTTCTCGCATTTCTTCAGTCTTCGCAAGGTCGTAGGGGATCCTTCCCCATTTATCTTCAATATCCTTTCTTGCTCCTGCTGCTATAAGCATTTTTGCAGCTTCCTCTTTTCCCCAATGTACAGATGCGATCATGTGTAATGCAGTCCAACCATTGTCATTCTGTGCATCTAAATCTACCTTTTTATCAATAAGCGTCCGTATGATTCCTACTTCTCCAAATCTTGCAGCCTGAATTAAAGGCGTATAACCATAATCATCTTTCCACTCCAGATTCGCTCCTAAGACAATCAGATCACTTATAAGATTCAAGTTTGGTTCATCTTTCCCAATCTCCCGAATAATCATTTCAGCCTTCACATTAGGTGGTGTAATCATGAGTTCATAGGGATCATAAGATTCAAAACTTTCAGAAAGATTAGGATTTAAAAGTTCTCGCATTTCTTCAGTCTTCGCAAGGTCGTAGGGGAGTTTACCTTCATTGTTTGGTATTGATTTATCATTTTTTGGATGACTGAGCAATAACTTTACAATCTCAGTATCAGAATTTTCTACTGCCCAATGTAAAGCTGTCCAACCATCTCCATCTTGAACATTTACTTCAGCATCTGGTCTACTCAAAAGTATTTTTATAATTTCAAGTTCTCTTTCTTTAACTGCTTCTGTGAGAATTGTTTCACCATCGTATATTGCATTAATATCTTCGGCACCTTTCTCAAGAAGAAATTTTATAACATTAGACTGATCATTGTATAATGCATATATTATAGGACTAACTCCTTCATCATCCTTAATATCTATATCTGCACCATTGTCATAGAGAAATATAACATTCTCTACATTCCCCCTACCACTTGCTACCGACAAAGCAGTATTTCCTTCATCATCTTTCGCATTGACATCCGCACCTCTATCTATCAACATTTTCATAATATCCTTACTATTTTCTTGCAGAGCAGCACAATGTAATGGAGTGGCCAAATCATTTTTTGTAATCTTTACATCAGCCCCTTTTTCTATAATCAGTTTAGCTACATTTGATTTATTTTCATCAAAATTTTCAAATAACAATACATTAATAAGTAAAGTATCTCCGAATTTAGGTTCTTTGACATTTATATTTTGCATTTTATTCAAAAGTGAATCAATTACTTGTATATCAAATCCTGATTCTTTTTTAAGTATTCCTATTATCTTTGCAAAGATTTCTAAATCTTTCAAATCATCCGATTCTTCTGCTCCACGAGCTTTCATCATATCCACTAACTCTTCCCCACCTTTAACAAAATATGCGAACTCTATTGGATATGCACCTTTATGTGTTTTTTGATTAACGTCTACGCCCATTTCAATCAGCATTTTTGCACAATCAAATAAATGATTTTTTAAAAACATTACTAATAATCCATCTCTAGACTTAGGATCTTTGATATTGACATCTTTTAAATCTTTTAATAAATCTTTAATAAGAGATTGATTAGATTCGAAGTCATTTTCTCGTATTTCTTTTCTAATAGAATACAATATTTCCTCATCTTCTGTTAAGGGAAGTGGGTTAAATACAAATAAATCTTTGTCAAGACCTGACTTTTCTAGTACTTCTTCAAATGTCATTCTATCATCAAGTGAATCAAAACATTCTATATCATTATCAGGATATACAGATACCGCCATCTTATAGAATTGATCTGTATCTTCTAGTCCTTTCATTACTATAAAATAGTGAGTTGCTTTTTCTAATCTATACACTGAATACCAATGGGGATCTTGTTCAGTAATACACCACTTTGTATTCGCCCCATATTTACAAACAGCTTCATGTGTTTTCGGAGAAAGTAATAATACCTTTTCATTTTCAAATACAACATTTACATCACTGGATTTTTCTTTATATTCCCTTTTCTTTGAATATTTAGATTGAGCATCTTGTACAATTTCCTCAAGTTCTTTTAAAGATTTAAATCTGGATATATCAGGGTTTTTTATTTGATTGCGTTTACCTAAATTATCGAAATCCCTAAAAACTTGTCCTATATGCGAAATAGAAGGAGACTCATTAATAAAAAACTCTATCATCTTTTCAATGTATTTGAAATTCTTTGATGGATCTAATTCTTTAATCTTATTGAAATCTTCTTCTGAAATCAATCCCTTTTTTAAATACATTTCTCTTGCACCTGAAAGTGATTCATTAATATAAAATATAAATTCTTCAAAGAGTTTTAGGTATCTCATGGTCTTAATAGATTTTTAAGTTCTTCAGTTTTCGCAAGGTCGTAGGGGAGCCTACCTTCTTTATCTGCAATATCCTTTCGAGCACCTGCTTTTAAAAGAATACGAACACAACTAGGACTATTAGAAACTACGGCTTCGTGTAATGCAGCCCAACCTCCTAAATCTTGTATATCAAGTTTAGCCCCAGCTTCCACTAATATTTTCAAAGGTCCTGAAAAATCCCAAATAGCTGCGACATGTAGGGGAGTTTTACCTCGTTTGCTCATAGCATTTATATCAGCCCCAGCTTCTATCAGTTTTAGCATGAATGGGCTATTATTCTTTTTTACGGCTACGGACAAAGGAGTGAAACCATCATTATCTTTTGCATTTATATTTGCTTTTCCTTCAATAAGCATATTTACAAATGTAGAACTATCACTACTTATTGCTCTATGTAAAGGTCGTTCTCCCCAAGGGTTCTTTGCATTTATATCAGCACCTCCATCTACGAGCATCTTAAATATTTCTTTATGATTACCATGCATAGCAATATCTAATAAACTATAATCGCCCTTGTATATGTCCTTTTCTTCAGGTTCCCAATCCAAGTTAGCCCCTAAAGTAATTAAATCTTGTACAAGATTAAGATTAGGTTTGCCCTTTTTCATTTCACTGATAATCATCTCCGTTTTTTTATTTGGAGGAATAATCATCAGTTCATAAGGATCGTGAGGTTCAAAGTCCTCAAAGAGTCTTAGGTATTTCATAACTTTAAAAGTTTTTTAAGTTCTTGGTTTGTTGTGCGGTCGTATGGGAGTCTACCCCCATCGTCTCGAATATCCTTTCTTGCTCCTGCATCTACAAGTATTTCAACAACTTTGAACTCGTTAAAATATACAGCCCAGTGTAAAGGAGTCCAACCTTCAGTATCTTGCACATTCAAATCTATATCAGGAACCGATAATAATAATGTTAGTTTATCTAAATATTCAATAGCTAAAGTAGAATGTAAAGGTGTCCAACCTTTTTTATTCTTAATGTTCACATCGGCTCCAGAATCTAATAACAACTTTATAGTTTTGATATTACACCATCGTGTAGATATATGTAATGGTGTATCTTCTTCTTCATTCTGTATATTCACATCCGCCCCTGCATCTATAAGGATCTTTACTATTTTAAGACGATTATAATAAGCAGCCCAATGCAACGCACTCCAACCTTTGTTTCCATCTTCCTTCCAATCCAGATTCGCCCCTAAGACAATCAGGTCACTCACGAGGTTCATACTAGGTTCATTACTCTTAATCTCCTGAATAATCATTTCAGCCTGCTTATTTGGAGGAATAATCATCAGTTCATAAGGATCGTGAGGTTCAAAGTCCTCAAAGAGTCTTAGGTATTTCATGGCTTTAAAAGTTTTTTCATTTCTTCAGTTTCTGCAAGGTCATAGGGGATTTTGCCATATTCATTTTGAATGTCTGTTCTGGCTCCTGCTTTAAGGAGGAGTATGACTATATCCTCATTATCTTGTTCAACCGCATCATGTAACGGTGTATTTCCACCTGAATCTTGTACATTCAACTCAGATCTAGCTCCTATCAGCATCTGTGCGATATTAGTATTGCCATCATAAGCAGCTATGTGCAGAGGTATATTATTCCATTTATCTTGAGCATTTACATTCGCTCCAGCTTCTATTAACATATCAGAAATAAAACTTTTTCCGTCTCTTACTGCTAAATGTAATGCTGTTCGATCATCAACATCTTTACTTTCTAAATCAACTCCCGCATCTATAAGCATTTCCGTAACTATTGGATGATAATGTACAACTGTGAAATGTAAAAGTGTTCTATCGTATGAACTTTCATCTCGCCAATTCAAATTTGCACCTAAAGTAATTAAATCCTCTATGAGATCTAGATTTTGTTTTCTTCTCAAAAACTCAGCCTTAATCATCTCAGCCTTCTTATTCGGAGGAATAATCATTAATTCGTAAGGGTCGTAGGAATCAAAACTTTCAGAAATATTTGGATTTAAGAGATTTATAAGTTCATAGGTATCCGCAAGGTCGATGGGACGCTTACCCTCATTATCCCGAATATCCTTTCTAGCCCCTGCATCTATAAGCATCCTTGCAATCACTATTTCCCCATTTCTTGCAACCCTGTGCAGAGGTGTATGACCTTCTTCATCATCTTGTACATCCTTATTTGCCCCTGCGTCTATAAGCATCCTCACAATTTCTTCATGCCCATACTCTGTAGCCCAGTGCAGAGGTGTCCAACCATCTTCATCTTGCACATTGACATTTGCTTTTGCATCTATAAGCATCCGTGCAATTTCTACTTTCCCAAGCTCTGCGGCCACATATAAAGGTGTCTGGTACCACTTATCTTGCATATTCAGATTCGCCCCTTCGTCTATAAGCATCCTTACAATCTCTACTCTTCCCCATCTTGCAGCCATGTGCAAAGGTGTACGCCCATAGTTATCTTCATCCTGCCAATCTAAGTTTGCCCCTAGGACAATTAAATCACTTACAAGGTTCAGGTTTGGTTCATCCTTCCTAATCTCCTGAATAATCATTTCAGCCTGCTTATTTGGAGGGATAATCATCAGTTCGTAAGGATCGTGAGAATCGAAGTTCTCAAAGAGTTTTAGGTATTTCATGGCTTTAGAAGTTTTTTAAGTTCTTGGGTATACATCAGACAGTTCTATAGCCAGACTGCAAAGTCGCGAGGAGTTTTACCCTTATTATCGGGTATATTCTTTTTCGCCCCTGCGTCTATAAGCATCCGTGCGATTTCTACTCGCCCATACATTGCAGCCCAGTGCAGAGGTGTCTGACCATCTTTATCTTGCACATTCACATTCGCCCCAGCATCTATAAGCATCCTTGCAATTTTTACAATCCCATTTTTTGCAGCCCAGTGCAATGGTGTCCGACCTATATTATCTTGAACATTCAGATTTGTCCCAGCATCTATAAGCATCCTCACAACCTCTACTCTCCCATAATTTGTAGCTACGTGCAGAAGTGTTGATTCTAAACCATCTCCATAACGCCAATCTAAATCCGCCCCAAGAATAATCAAGTCGTTCACGAGATTTAGGTTTGGTTTATCACTCTGAATCTCCTCAATAATCATCTCAGCCTTTTTATTCAGAGGAATCATCATCAATTCATAGGGATCGTGAGAATCAAAATTCTCAAAAAGTTTAATATATTTCATTCCGTGCAATAATTTTAGTGTATATATCAAAGATATTCTAATAGAAATGCCAAACCTACCATTTAAAAATTTCTTGCATAATTCAACTCTTTTTATTATCTTTGTATAGAACTACTTATATCTATAAGGAAATCCATAGAATATACATTTTACAGAAAAGGTAATATATACAATAAATAATAAACCTTTATTAGTTATGGATTTAACAACAAAAAAATTTACAATTACCTTACCTACTCTTATAGGTATTCTCTCTGCAATTTCAACAATAATAGCTGGATATTGGTATTTTAAGAATACGATAGAATCAACAAAAGCAAGCGTTGTATCCGCAAATGAAAATTACAAAGAGTTAAAAACAGAAATTCAAGTCCTACGAGAACAACTATATGAGGTAGCAATCATGTATAATAAAAATGTACACATAGAAAATCAATCATATAGTTCAAAAGCACGAAGAAGAACAAGAGTTACAGATGAGTTTTCAGATGAATTGAATTCAACTACATCAAAACCTCTAAAGATTCAGAAAGATACTATAGATATTCACAAAATGCGAATGAAAACTCCCATAAAGTTAAAAAAACAAGCAATTATCCCATAAATCCTAATATTCTAACTTAATCTTTATAATGTATCATAATAACATATGAGTTTATTTTCTTATATTCGTATTATTATTATCTATAGTAGAATGTAATAATGAGCAATCCTATAAATTCCATAACGTACGACCCTTATGAACTAATGATCATCTTTCCCAATAAGAAAGCAGAAATGATTATTAAGGAGATACAGAAATTTGAACCAAACCTGAACCTTGTAAGAGACCTGATTACCCTAGGGGCAAACTTGGATTGGCGAGATGAAGAAGAAAGACAACACTGGAGTGCTTTACATTGGGCTACAAATATTAACAATTTAGAAATAACCAAAATGCTTGTAGGGGCTGGTGCAGATGTAAATATACGAACAAGTATTGGGGAAACCCCCTTACATTTTGTTGCTTGCGATAACCTTAAAAGCACCAAGCTCCTTATAAAATCTGGAGCTGATGTCAACGTAGCAGATGATTATTTTTTAACGCCTTTACATGAAGCTACGATATTCAATCAACCCCAAATTGTAAAAATCCTTATAGAATCTGGAGCAAATGTCAATGTACAAAGTGAAGAAGGCGAATCACCTTTACACATGGCTGCAATTAATGATTGTTTTAAAAGTACTAAAATGCTCATAGATGCAGGTGCAAATGTAAATGCATCAAATGAGGGTGGTTGCACACCACTACATTATACAGCACTTTATAATAGCATCAAAAGTTCTAAATTACTTATAAAATCTGGTGCCAAACTAGATATTAAAGATGAAAATGGTAAACTCCCCTACGACCTTGCAAGATCCGAAGAAATGAAAACTATCTTGAGGATTGTATGAAACCCTACGAACCCCATGACCCTTACGAGCTGATGATGATACCTCCGAATAAAAAGGCTGAAATGATTATTCAGGAGATTATGAAACCTATTCCAAACTTGAACCTTGTGAATGACCTGATTGCCCTAGGAGCTAATCTGGAGTGGAGAGATGTGGATTATAGTGAGTGGTCTATACTACATATATCCGTGATGCGTTATCACACAGAAATTGTAAGGATGCTTATATGGGCTGGTATTGATGTAAATGTTCAAGATAAATGGGGTAATACCGCATTGCATATGACATCATCTCGTAATCAAATTCAAATCGCAAAGATGCTTATAGAGGCTGGGACTGATGTGAATATTCAGGATAGATCAGGCTGGACATCCTTGTATTCTGCTTCGTGGGAGAATCGTCCTGAAATCGCACGGATGCTTATAGATGCAAAGGCGGATTTGAATGTGCAAGATAAAGATGGTTGGACAGCTCTGCACAGGGCTGCAATAAATGGAAATGCTATAATTGCAAAGATGCTTATAGGAGCAGGGGCTAGAAAGGATATTCAAACTAATAATGGTAAACTCCCCTACGACCTTGCAATAACTAAAAAAATAAAAACTATCTTGAGGGTTGTATGAAAACCTATGAACCCCACGACCCTTACGAATTGATGATGATACCTCCGAATAAAAAGACCCCAATGATTATTCAGGAGATTAAAGGTGGTGAGCCAAACCTGAATCTCGTGAATGACCTGATTGTCTTAGGAGCAAATTTGGATTGGAAGGATGAAAGTTATTATAATTTTACACTTTTGCACTGGGCTATAAAAAATCGGAGAGTAGAGATTGTAAAGATGCTTATAGATGCAGGAGCAGATCTGAATGTAAAAGATGCTAATAGTTTTGCACCTCTACACATGACTGCAAGTTATAGAGGAAGAGAAATCGCACGGATGCTTATAGACGCAGGGGCGGATGTGAATGTACAAGATGAATATGGTGATACACCTTTGCATTGGGCTATAGTTAATGAACAAGTAAAAATCGTACGGATGCTGATAGAGGCTAGAGCTGATGTGAATGTGCAAGATAAATGGGGTAAGACACCTCTATATATGGCTACAAAGAATGGAGATATAGAGATTGTAAAGATGCTTATAGATGCTGGAGCAAGAAAGGATATTCGGGATGATAAAGGTAGACTTCCCTACGATCTTACAAAAAATAAAGAAATGAAAACTATCTTGAGGATTATGTGAATACTTACGACCCTTATGAATTAATGATTATTCCTCCGAACAAGAAAACTAAAATGATTATTCAGGAGATTGAGAGTAATGTACCAAACCTGAACCTCGTGAGTGACCTGATTGTCCTAGGGGCGAATGTGAATTGGCAGGATGAAGATAACAATGGTAGTACACCTCTGCACAGGGCTTCAGGGTATGGGCGAGTAGAAATTGCAAAGATGCTTATAGATGCAGGGGCGGATGTCAATGTGCAAGCTAATATTGGTTGGACACCTCTGCACTGGGCTGTATATTATGAAGATAAAAAAATCATACATTTGCTAACAGACGCAGGGGTGGATGTGAATGTGCAAGATAATCATGGATGGACACCTCTGCACCAGACTATATTTTATGATCAAGTAGAACTAGCAAGGATGCTTATAGATGCTGGAGCTAGAAAGGATATTCAAACTAATGATGGCAAATTTCCCTACGATCTTGCAAAAACTGAAGAAATCAAAACTATCTTGAGGGTTGTATGAAAACCTACGAACCTCATGACCCTTATGAATTAATGATTATTCCTCCGAATAAGCAGGCTGAAATGATTATTCAGGAGATTGAGAGTAATGTACCAAACCTGAACCTCGTGAGTGACCTGATTGTCCTAGGGGCGAATGTGAATTGGCAGGATGAAGATAATTATAATCTTACACCTCTGCACTGGGCTGCACTAAATGGGAGCGTAGAAATTGCAAGGATGCTTATAGATGCAGGGGCGGATGTGAATGTGCAAACTAATGGTGGTCGTACACCTCTGCACTGGGCTGCAAGGCGTGGTGAAGTAGAAATTGCACGGATGCTTATAGACGCAGGGGCGGATGTGAATGTGCAAGATGAATGGGGTAAGACATCTCTGCACTATGCTGCAGAATATGAGCAAATAGAGGTTATTAAGATGCTCCTAGACGCAGGGGCTATAAAGGATATACCAACCAATCGAGGTCAGTTTCCCTACGACCTCGCAAAGACTGAAGAAATCAAAACTATATTGGGGGTTGTATGAAAACCCATGAACCTCATGACCCTTATGAATTAATGATTATTCCTCCGAACAAGAAAACTAAAATGATTATTCAGGAGATTGAGAAATTTGAATATAAACCAAACCTGAATCTTGTAAGGGATTTGATTACCCTAGGTGCTAATGTGGATTGGCGGGATGAAGAGTATAATATGACTGCATTGCATTGGGCTGCTTATTATAATCGTATTAAAATAGTAAAGATCCTTATAGATGCAGGTGCGGATTTGGATGTTCGGAATAATATGGGATATACAGCGTTACATAGGGCTGCGATTCGCAATCGTATTAAAATTGTGCGGATGCTCATAAATGCTGGGGCGAATGTGAATGTGCAAGATTATGAAGGTTGTACTTTGTTACATGATCTTGCGTTTTGGAGAAATATTAAAACTGTAAAAATTATTATAGCTGCAGGAGCAAGAAAAGACATTCAAGATAAACGGGGCAGGATACCCTACGATCTTGCAGAGACTGAAGAACTTAAAAATTTATTAAGACTATGAAATATATTAAACTATCCTGAGGATTATATGAAAACTTACGACCCTTATGAATTAATGATTATTCCTCCGAATAAAAAGACTGAAATGATTGTGGGGGAGATTAAAGGTGATGAGACAAACCTGAACCTTATAAGTGACCTGATTACTTTAGGTGCTAATCTGGACTGGCGGGATGAAGAATTCCTTGGAATGACAGTTTTGCATATAGCCGTATTTTGGAATAATATGGAAGCTGTAAGGATACTTGTAGAAGCTGGGGCGGATGTGAATGCACAAGATGATGATGGTTGTACTCCTTATGACTTGGCTTCATTGTATAATCGAGATGCTGAGTTACGCGAGTATCTTATGCTTAGAACAAACCTTACTGCTAATTTCAACAATGGTAATAGAAGAATGTAAGGATAATCCCATTTTGTAGAATACAAAATAGAATATATAGTGTAATAATAAAAAGAACTATATGAAATACCTTAAACTCTTTGAA
>JACCDZ010040998.1_pt1 | contig 12176 bp, 12 predicted proteins | sample 7449551 | NCBI WGS metagenome assembly JACCDZ01 (sample SAMN15323452, study PRJNA562643) | freshwater metagenome | isolation source: river surface water | place: USA:Blue River Watershed | collected 2017-08-18
AAAACGATTCTTGGGCAGTGATCAACTTTTGAGAAGTAGTGTTTCTCTAGAGCTGTGCTTACTTTTTTCATGTATTCAGAAATCAATGTTAATTTTTTTCTGTCATCATCAGTATAATCAATTCCTAAACCACCACCTAGATCGAAAAATTCTAGAGGGCGAGGAAGCTTAAGCGCAAGTTTTGCGACTTCTTCAATGGCCTTTTCAGTGGCCTTCATATCAGTAAGCTGACTGCCAATATGAATACTGATTCCCACTAGATTTGTATTTGTCCAAAAGGGAGCGTAATCAATTGCTTCTAAGATATCTTCTTTTAAAATACCAAACTTGTGAGTTTTATTTCCAGTTGAAATATTTTTGTGAGTTTTAGCATTTACTTGTGGGTTTAATCTAAAGGCCACACGAGCAATTTTTTTATGTTTTTTTGCCAATGTGTTAATGAGCTCTAGCTCTTCAATTGATTCAACATTAAAAGAATAAATTCCTTTTTTACCCACTTTTAGCGCGTATTCGATTTCTTCAGTTGTCTTAGCAACACCTGAGAACACGATTTTTTCAGCAGGAATCCCGGCCTTAATCGCCACTTTTAATTCACCGCCTGAAACAACGTCTGCTCCACAACCCATAGACTTCAATACTTTAAGAACATCTGCATTTGCATTGGCCTTAAGCGCATAACAAATTAGGGGGGAAGGGATATTGTTTTTTTGTGCTTCTTTAAGAAACTCTTTATAATAATACTGAATTGTTTTTTTACTATATAAGTAAAAAGGAGTGGGCTTTTTTTCAGCGATCTTGCTGATAAGTTTGCCATCAAAGCAAAGTTGGTCTTTTTTGTAAGAGAGAGGTCCGTATAATTTTGTTTTCATAATACGCTATTATAATTTGAGATCAGAAAATGAACAGCAAAAAGAATGATAAAATTTTTAATTTAAAAACTAAATTTCCACCGGCCGGAGATCAACCGAAGGCCATTGAAGAATTAGTGGAAGGTTTTTTATCTGGCAAAAAGCAGCAAACGCTTTTAGGGGCAACCGGAACGGGAAAGACTTTTACTATGGCCAATGTGATTCAGGCCCTAGGTAAAAAAACTTTAGTTTTGGCCCACAATAAAACCCTGGCCGCTCAGCTTTATGCTGAGTTTAAAGAATTTTTTCCCAATAATGCCGTTGAATATTTTGTCTCTTATTATGATTACTATCAACCTGAAGCTTATGTAGCTGGGACTGATACTTATATCGAAAAAGACAGTGCCATTAATGACGAAATTGAAAAGCTGCGCCACTCGGCCACTAAAAATTTACTAGAGCGCGATGACGTGATTGTAATCTCATCGGTTTCTTGTATTTACGGTATCGGGTCTAAAGAAGAGTATTCGGCGATGAAAGTAAAACTTTCAGTCGGAGAGGAAGTTTCAAGAGATGCGCTTTTAAAGCAAATCGTGGCCATTCAATATGAAAGAAATGATGTGGACTTTTCTCGTGGATGTTTCCGCGTGCGTGGAGATATCGTTGAAGTGTTTCCAGCTTCAGAAGAAAGCAACGTGGTTCGCATCGAATTTTTTGGCGATGAAATTGATTCCATTAGTATGGTTGATCCACTTCGTGGAAAAGTGATAGAAGCTTTAAGAACGGTGACAATCTATCCTAAGAGTCACTATGTTGTAAGTGAAGCCAAAATGAAGGCGGCGATTGAAAATATTAAGGTTGAATTGCGCGAGCGCATTCAAGAATTTTCAAAAGAAGATAAACTTTTAGAAAAGCAAAGAATAGAACAGCGAACTCTTTATGATTTAGAAATGATGGAAGAGTTGGGTTTTTGTTCGGGGATTGAAAATTACTCTCGCCATCTCACAGGAATGGAACCGGGGGATCCTCCACCGACATTGGTCGATTATTTTGATCGCGACTTTTTATTAATTATTGATGAGTCTCACATTACAGTTTCTCAGGTTGGAGGAATGTATAGAGGGGACAGGGCCAGAAAAGAAAATCTAGTTAATTATGGTTTTAGATTGCCAAGTGCTCTTGATAACCGTCCTTTGAAATTTAATGAATTTGAGCAACGACAAGATTTGGTAATGTACGTTTCGGCGACTCCTGCTAATTATGAATTGGAAAAAACGCATGGAGAATATACAGAGCAAATCATTCGTCCGACTGGATTATTAGATCCAGTTGTCGAAGTCAGACCAAGCACGACTCAGGTAGATGATCTTTTAGAAGAGATGCAAAAGACGATTGCTAAAAAAGAAAGAGTCTTAATTACCATTTTAACTAAAAAGCTGGCCGAAGAATTAACGAAATACTACACGGCAAAAGGAATAAAAGTTAAATACCTTCACTCAGAGATTGATACAATCGAGCGTATGGAAATTATCCGCGATTTAAGACTAGGAGAGTTTGATGTCTTAATTGGGATCAACTTATTAAGAGAAGGATTGGATATCCCAGAGGTGTCTTTAGTCGCGATTTTAGATGCAGATAAAGAAGGGTTTCTAAGATCGGAGCGATCACTCGTGCAAACGATTGGACGTGCGGCCCGTAACTCAGAAGGAAGAGTTATTCTTTATGCCAACAAGATTACAAAAAGTATGGATTATGCCATCAATGAAACCAAAAGAAGACGTGGTATTCAAATGAAGCATAATGAGCAAAACGATATTACACCTCAGACGATTAATAAAAAAGTAACGGGTGGTATCATCGATACATTGCGTGGAGCAAAATCAAAAGGAACAAAACGCAATACTGTTGAGTATCAAAAGCTCACTCCAGAGGGATTAGATGCACAGATTGTAAATTTACAACAGTTGATGAAAATTGCGTCTAAAGAGCTGCGTTTTGAAGATGCGGCCAAAATTCGTGATGAGATTAAAACACTAAAAGAGCTAAGATTTTTAATGTAATTTTTTTCATCTGAAGTTTTTTATGTTATAGTTTTGGCGATGCTAAAACAAATAAAGGACAAAAACTTTATTCCTAACCTATTGTGGCCACTGGTGGTCATTCTATTAGCGTCATTTTTGCTAGGGCCTCTTTTTGCTTCCGATTTTCATTTAGAGTCACGTTATCCTTGTAAGATTAAGCGCGATAGTGACGTCTTTGTTAATACGATTAAGTCGCTAAAAACTTCAAATTTCAAAAAAGTTATCGAGCAAGATTTTTGTTTAGATTTTGTTTCTAGAACAAATTTATTTTATTCTGTTAAGTTAAAAGATAGCAACTTTGCTTTTTTGACTTTTACAAAGAAAGAAAAGAATCCTCAGATTCTGGCCCGTGCTTCTCCTTATGTTTAGATATTTCTAAATGCTTTTGTTAATTTCTAAATTGGAGAGAACTATATATGGATTTTTCATTATTAAACACAGTTGCGACAATCTGCTTCGCTTTAGCGCTCATTCAGTCCTTAGGGTCTAGTCGAATATTAGCGCTCTCAGATAAACATAAAAAAACTAGACCATATCTTTCACGTTTTTTGCATTTTGCCGGAGAACCAGAAATTGTTTTTGGTTTATGGGCAGCGATTTTTGTGGCCGCGCTTATGTGCATCGAAGGCTTTACGAATGGTCTAGAATGGATGGATCAAAGAAACTTCTCGGAAGTGGCCTTCGTTTTTGTAGTCATGGTTTTAGCTTCAACAAAACCAGTGACTGATTTTGCTGAACTTATTATTGGGTCTTGTGCTCGCTTACTTCCTTTGCCTAAAGGGATTAGAATTTATTCGACAATTCTTTTTTTAGGGCCGCTTTTAGGTTCACTAATTACTGAGCCAGCAGCGATGACAATTTGTGCGATTTTATTAAAGCGCTCAGTCTTTAAAAAAATTGGACATAATATTTCTAGTCGTTTTTTCTATTCAACATTGAGTATTTTATTTGTAAACATCTCTGTCGGTGGGGCCTTAACTCACTTTGCAGCACCTCCTGTTTTAATGGTGGCGCGCGTGTGGGAATGGGACACTCCTTACATGTTTATGAATTTTGGATATAAGGCCATTATCGTTGCGTTTATTAATACGATAATTGCAGTTTTCATTAATAAGAAAGATTTATTAACTATAAAAAAAATCAGCGCAGTTGCTCACGTACCGGCACGTAGAGCGCCTTGGTGGATCATTGCGGTTCATTTAGGGTTTGTTACATTAACTGTTCTCTCTGTTCACCACCCTTCTTTTGTTTTAGGTTTATTTATTTTCTTTCTTGGTTTTTATGCCATTACTAAAGAAGAGCAGGCCGAAGTTAAAATTGAACAAAGTATGCTGGTAGGATTCTTCCTTGGGGCACTCGTCATTTTGACGGCCAATCAAGGATGGTGGCTAAAACCGATTTTAAGCTCAATTGAAAACTTGCCACTTTATATCAGTACGCTTGTTATGGCCCCTGTGACGGATAACGCTGCCATTACATCTCTAGCTTCTCAAGTTGAGAGTCTTTCAGAGTATTCGAAATATTTAATTGTTTCAGCGGCGATTGTAGGGGGAGGGATGACGATTATTGCCAATGCTCCCAATCCAGCAGGATTTATGTTGCTTAGAAATTTTTGTCCTGGAAAAAATTTAAATCCATTACAGCTTTTCTTATATGCCTTGGTGCCAACTTCCATTGCTGCTTGTATTTTTTATCTTCTCTAGAAATTTCTTAATATAATTGATTCTTACTCGACATTCTTCTAAATGAGAATGTTCGAGTAAGACATCGATCAGTTCATGACCTAATCCCATTGAAACCGCAAAATAGTCAGCTTCTAACTGGGCCTTAAAAGTTTCAGTTCTTTTTTCTGTATGATTAAAATAAATATGGCCTAATTCATGGGCCAAAATAGCAAAGGCATGGGTATATTGACGGCGCTTTAACATTTCCAGCATTTCAGGAAAAATTAAAACGATCTGATCATTACCAGTTTTTCCAATGGCACAACTTAAACGGGCTTGGCAGGAAATAAGATAAATTTTATTTTTAAGAAAAAAATCCAACTGATCTTCATTCATCGCTGAAATAAAATAAAACATGGCCGTTTGCAGGCCTTGGTATTCTTTTAACCATAAATGATTAGGGTCGGCGATAAAATGCAGGAAAAGGCCCTGTTTTTTTTCAGAGAGGGTTACTTTTTTGAATGATTTTCTCTTGAATAGCTCAATCATGAATACTTTATCGCCAAGGTTTGAGAAAACATGAGATTTTATACTTGAGAATATAGGTAAAGTAATAGAGACTAAGAAACACGGTAGAGAAATTCATTCCATGGAATTCAAGAATTTTAATTATTTGATAAACTTATAAGAGTCTATGAAAAAACTTATAAGCTTTATCCTATTTTCTTTTTTTATTACTTCTCCCGTTTTTGGTGAGATCTCTGAGCACAGCGGATTTATAGTTCGTTCGCTTGATAATCGCTTTGAAGTGATTTCTCCCAATAAATACCAAGCAAAAATGGAAGTCGTCATAGAGAATAAGACGAACATGAGAATGCTCGGAAGAATTATGATCAATCGTTCGCGCAACATTGAATATGTGAGCATTGAAGCTGGTGAGTATAAAAAGTATGTTGTTGATTTAAAGAAAAATGATATTCTTCACTATTTACCCTTAAATCCCGCATTTCAAGAAATAGAGTTAATTGTAGGCAATAAGTTTTATGAGATACCACCAAAACAGTAATCCAATTCAAAAAACCATTCTGGTTATCAGCGATCTGCATTTAGGCGCCGGTAAAATTGTTAATAAAAGAAAAAATTTTTTAGAAGACTTTCACTACGATAAAGAGTTGGTGGAGTTTATCGATTATCATGCTCAATTGCATTCGCAAAAAAGAGAAGTGGAGCTCATCATCAATGGTGATTTCCTGGATATTCTCGCAGTGCCTTTTGTGCCTTATTTTGATGATGAGTTTTGGAGCGAGAAAGCAGCTTTTGAAAAATTGAAAATGATTGTTTCTGCTCACTTTGAAGTCTTTGCGGCCTTAAAGAGATTTTTAAAATTTCCCAATAATAAAATCGTTTACATCATCGGAAACCACGATGCTGAAATGGTTTTTTCTTCTCTAAGAGAATTTCTAAAGAGCATCTTTGTTGAAGAAGATCGCGATAGATTTCAAATCTTACTTAATACAGATGACGTTTATATTCCAGTGGAAGGTGTCGTATTAAAACATGGACACGAATACGAAAAGGCCCATCATTTTCATCCTGAAAAATCAATTACAACCAGAAATGATGGTGAAAAATTTTTTATTCCTCCATGGGGCTCTTATTATGTGACAAAAGTTATTAATAAGTTCAAAGAGGATCGCGACTATATCAATGCGGTAAGACCGGTGAATAAGTTTATTATTAATGGTCTGATCTATGATCCGCTTTATACTATTCGTTTTGTGTTCTCTAATTTTTATTATTTTTTCATGGTCAGATTTCTCTCGATTGTAAAAAGTAAACAAAGTATCAATAAAATGATAAAAATTGCTCAAGATGATATGGAACTCTTCCAAGACTACGAACAGTTGACAGAGAGCTTTGTGAGATCGAGTGAAGATGTGCATGCTTTAATTGTAGGACATACTCATGAACCTATTTTTAGAGAGTATGATAATGGCTCTATCTTTATCAACACAGGTACGTGGACAAAAATGTACAATCTGGATTTTGGAAAAAATTATTCAGGTGCCCGCTTAACTTTTGCCAAAGTTGATGTCAGAGAAAAAAATGAAGTCACTGAAGAGGGAATGAATCCACCTGGACGCTTTGATCATTTAGAGATCTCGCTTAATGAGTGGCGTGGAAGAAGTGATTTACCATTTAAAGAATTTAGATAAAAAAACCACTCTTTCAAAAGTACTTTGAAGAGTGGTTTTTTGTTTTTACTCAAATTTCTTGTAACAAAGCTCCATCACAAAAGGACCGTGAGCACTTTCAAAAGGAATCACAACAACTGTTGTTCCTTGAGGGTAGCTGATTTTGTGACCTTTGCCTTCGATTGTAGAAGGAATGGCCATATTTGATGTATAACCCATCTCTTTTAAATCGCGCTTAGAATTTCCCATGATCATATTTACAATTGCTCCGGCCAGATCATGTATCTCTGGAGAGTAGCTTGTGTACGTTTCACCTAACATGGCAGAAGCCATTTTAAAGTATGTTTCATAAGGAAAAGAGAGAACGCACATTGCATTGTAAGGAATCGTTTGATTTCCTCTTACCAAATCTCCACTTAGACCAATCATGGCCGAAACATCACCAAGAGCAACGGAGTGATCTTTGATGGAAGGTTTTTGAGTTTTCGCTTCAGCGAAAAGCATGGTGCTAAAAATATTGCGACATGCTTCGATAAAGGGCTTTGAAAATTCTACAAATTCATTAGTATTAGACATATTTGCTTCCTAGGCATTAAAGACCAAGTGTTTTTAATAAATCATCAATGGAGTTCTGAGAAAGTTGATCATTGTTGTTGTTATTTTTGTAAGCCACTGAAGAGCGTTCAATGTCCTTAAATTTTTCTGAAAGCCAGTTTAATCGAGTTACAAAGGCCTTCGTATTAATTTGTTGCAGATTTTGCTTATTACCTTCACGAAGGTTGGTAAGAAGCTGTTTCATGATATCTAAGGAATCAAATAAGACAGCAACAACAATTTCTAAAAGGGGAGTATCATTGACTTGAGAAGACTTATAGCCAATTGTTTTACCAAGTTCGCTCAATGTCGCAATGTCTTTGGCACCAATAGATTTTGCTGCTCCCATGATTCGATCGATGATCTGTCCAAACTTTTCAAAGTTTGCATGATTCTCTATATCTTCTTCAAGTGATGAGAGAATTTCCTCTAGTTCTTCAACGAGAGAATCACTTTCATTGCAAAAGTCGACAATAATTTCCTTCATAGATGGATCATCAATTAGATTCATGACAGGCCTTATTTGTTAAAAATTTTCTCAATTTTTTCTTTTAAAACTTGAGGAGAGAAAGGCTTAACGATGAAGTTACTTACGCCTGCTTTTACTGCAATAACAACGTTTCCTTGCTCTGCTTCTGCAGTAATCATAAGAAAAGGAAGTTTTTCTAGGCCTGAAGTTGATCTTACATTTTTAAGTAAATCTAATCCTGACATCTGAGGCATGTTCCAATCAGAAACGATGAATTCATAGGGAACACCAGCTTCAATTGCCCCTGTAATCATTGGCCATGCAGTTGCTCCATCATCGGCTTCAGAAATGTTTGTAAAACCAATTTGCATTAACATATTCTTAATAATTTTTCTCATTGTAGACATATCGTCAACGATAAGGACTTTCATATCTAGCTTTAGCGCCATGATTTTCTTCTCCGAAAGAGCGGGGGGTTAATAATACTTTCTAGTATTTAAGTGTAATGGAAAACATGAATATTTCAAAAAAATTAATAGAGGAAACTTCATCTAGATAAAAAAGAATTCTTAATTCCTGACTAAAATTATTCAGCATAAATATTTGAAATATTTAAAAAAAGTCCTAAAGGTTTTTTGAAGGCTGCACGAAACGTGTGTTGAAACAAAAGACCATGTCATGGTGACTAGGTCATAAAAAAATTCGAAAGAACAGTACGTTCGTTGGAATTGGTTGACTGAAGTAAAACCATTCTAGAAATCTAAGGAGGGATGCCGAAGCATACAGGGAGGATCTCATGGGTTTACGTATTAACACGAACGTTACTTCACTAGCAGCACAAAGAACACTTGGACAAAACAGCGTAGAACAAGCGAACACGTTAGGTAAGCTTGCTTCAGGTTCAAGAATCAACAGATCAGCAGACGATGCAGCAGGATTAGCAATTTCTGAAAAGTTAAAAGCTCAAATCCGTGGTGTAAACCAAGCTGAAAGAAACGCAAACGATGGTATTTCAATGGTTCAGATCGCAGAAGGTGGTCTAAACGAATCATCAAACATTTTAGTAAGATTAAGAGAACTAGCAGTTCAATCAGCTTCTGATACTGTTGGTGATACAGAAAGAAAATATACAGATCTTGAATATCAAAACTTAAAACAAGAATTAGAGAGAATTTCTCAAGTTACAGAATTCAACGGTAAAAAACTACTTAATGGATCTGGAGATAAGTATGAAATCCAAGTTGGTGTAAACAATGATTCTTTCCAAGATAGAATTGTTTACGATGCAGCTAAAGGAAATTCATCACTAGACGCTCTTGGAATTGCAGAACTATCTGTAGGATCAAAAGCATCTTCTCAAACATCTTTAGAGAGAATTGACCAAGCAATCAATAACATCTCAGGACAAAGAGCGGAACTAGGGGCGTTACAAAATAGATTAACATCTACAATTAACAACCTACAAATTTCTTCTGAGAACTTATCTACTGCTAACTCTCGTATTAGAGATACAGATTTCGCAGCAGAAACTGCTAAGTCAACAAGAATGAACATTTTAACTCAAGCTGGATCTTCAGTACTTGCTCAAGCAAATGCTCAAGGGCAAGCAGCACTAAAATTGATAGGCTAATTCCCTGTATAAGTTTTAACCTAGAGATACAAGACCCCAAAGGAAACTTTGGGGTTTTTTTATTTTTCGATTCTAAATTCTTGACCAATAATTGGAGCGATGAAGTTTCCAATTAATTTTTGAGCACAGATTTTTTCTAGCTCTTCAATAGGCTTTAGTGGCCCTTCATCAGTTAATTGAAAAGTTCCAAAGTGCATTCCAATTGCTTGTTTTGGTTTTAAGATAAGATGAGCATTGACGGCATCTTCAGGATTCATGTGGGCTTCTTTCATAAACCAGCGAGGTTCATAAGCTCCAATCGGAATCATCGCCACATCAATTTCAGGATATTTTTTGGCAATTAATTCAAAATGTTTTCCAAATCCAGTATCACCAGCGAAATAAACTTTTTTAGACCCAGAAGAAATTAAAAAACTTCCCCATAGACTTTTATTGGTATCACGTAAACTTCTTCGCGACCAGTGACGGGCCGGAAGAAGAGTAATTTCCATTTGATCACTTACTAAATGAGAGTTCCACCAATCTAGCTCTACAATATTTTGCAATCCAAAATCTTGCAGTGTTTTTTTATTTTCCAGAGGAACAATAAAAAGGGGATTATCTCTTTTTCCTAAAAAGGATAGGGTATCCTTATCCATATGATCATAGTGATTATGAGAGACAAGAACGATATCAATTTTTGGAAGCTTTTCTAATTCAATTGGAACTTCCGTATATCTTTTTGGCCCTAAAAAACTAAAAGGGCTGGCCCTTTGCGACCACACGGGATCAGTGAGAATATTAAAACCATTAAATTGAATAAGAAAAGTGGCGTGTCCGATGAAAGTAATTTTTAAACCATCAGTGATTTTTTTTTCTGGAGTGACATATTTCACTGGAGTTGTAGGGTATTTACTCCAGCTCTCGACAGTTGAAGTGAGCTTCCACTTTAAAACATCTAAAAAACTTTTTTCAGATTTTCCATCTAAATTATAAAAATGTGTGCCATCAAAATGGTCACTAATTTTCATTGGAGTCTCAGCCTTTAGCGCTCCAGAGAAAAAATATAAGACTGTTAAAATTAGAAAAGATTTCATTTTATTTACAATTCTTAAAGCTCATTGCCACGCCTTGTCCGACACCAATACACATAGTGGCCAAGCCTTCTTTGTATTGAGGATTTTTTTGCATGATATGAAGAAGGGTTGTTACGATTCTCACCCCTGAGTTTCCAAGTGCATGTCCAATGGCGATTGCGCCACCTTGAAGATTCACTTTATTTTGATCTATGCCCAGACCTTTAATACAGCCTAGAGCTTGAGCTGCAAAGGCTTCGTTTAACTCAATCACATCCATTTGTTCTAAAGTCAGATTGGCTTGTTTCAGTAACTTTTTGATTGCCGGCGCAGGGGCAAAACCCATAATGCGGGGTTCAACACCCACCGTAGTGGCGGCAATGATTTTGGCACGTGGCTTAAGTTGGTATTGAGCAACCGCCTCATCTGAAGCAATCAATAGTGCTACTGCACCATCGTTAATACCTGAAGCATTACCCGCAGTGACTGTACCTTCTGCTTTCACCACACCTTTGAGTTTCTTTAATGCTTCAATGGTGGTGGATGCACGTGGGTGTTCATCGGTATCGATAACGACTGCATCACCTTTACGTTGTGGGATCGTGACTGGAATGATTTCGTGTTTAAAAAAGCCTTTGGCTTGAGCTGCTGCAGTCCGTTGTTGGCTGTTTAGAGCAAACTGGTCTTGATCGATCCGATTAATCTTAAATTGTTCTGCCACGTTCTCCGCAGTTTGCGGCATGGTGTCTACACCATACATTTCTTTGAGCTTTGGATTAATAAAACGCCAACCCATGGTGGTGTCTTCAATCTTTTGACTACGACCAAAAGCACTGTCCGATTTACCCATCACATAGGGTGCACGGCTCATACTCTCGACACCACCTGCAATAATGAGATTTGCTTCACCTGCTTTAATCGCACGTGCAGCCATGGCAATCGCATCTAAAGATGAACCACATAAACGGTTCACTGTGGTTGCAGGGACTTGATAAGGCAAGCCAGCCAATAATGCGGACATACGCCCCACATTACGGTTATCTTCACCTGCTTGATTGGCACAGCCATAGATCACATCATCCACCTGTTGCCAATCGACCGTTGGATTACGTTGCATTAAGGCTTGAATCGGAACTGCACCAAGGTCATCTGCACGTACAGGGGCTAAACCACCTGCATAACGTCCAAAGGGGGTACGAATGGCATCAATGATGTATGCATTTTTTAAAGTCGTGGTCATGTCGTTTATCCTTTAGCCTGTGTCGCATCAATCAATTGAGCACCCGTCAACGCCTGTAGCTCCTTAAAGCTCAGACCATCCACTTTCTCAATCACTTTTAAACCTTCTGTGGTCACATCAATCACACACAGATCGGTATAGATACGATCAACACATTTCAGACCCGTTGCTGGATAAGATAAGGTTTCAACAATCTTCGGTTCACCTTGTTTGGTGACATGATCGGTGGTGATAAACACTTTCTTTGCACCTACAGCTAAGTCCATTGCACCACCCACAGCAGGAATCGCATCGGCTGCACCTGTATGCCAATTGGCAAGATCACCGTTGGCTGCGACTTGGAATGCACCCAGTACCGCAATATCTAAATGACCACCACGCATCATGGCAAAGGAATCCC
>JACCDZ010069246.1_pt1 | contig 12176 bp, 7 predicted proteins | sample 7449551 | NCBI WGS metagenome assembly JACCDZ01 (sample SAMN15323452, study PRJNA562643) | freshwater metagenome | isolation source: river surface water | place: USA:Blue River Watershed | collected 2017-08-18
CAACAATACAATGTCATCAAAAAAAAGGAATTCCTTTCAAACCATACTATATAAGAATTTTAGACGGTTAGAGAGTTTTATTTTTTTATTAAAAGCAATGTTAACACCTAGACAATTTATTTATCTGTCTTGCGTGTTAGTAGGAATTTCCTCTGCACTTGCCGTGATTGTATTAAAAACATTTGCGCATTGGGTTTTTAAATCGTCTCAAAATCTAGATGAAGTTTTTCATCTTCCTTTTAGTAACAGTACCTTACCTATTATTGGAATTATCATTACTGTAATCATAATCAAAAAAGTTCTTGATGGGTCCATTGAAAAAGGTACGTCTCAAATCATGTATGCTGTAGCCAAAAAAAGGGGTATTATGCCTCGAAAACAAATGTTTGCACAAATAATTACAAGTTCGTTTACAGTTGGAATGGGTGGAAGTGCCGGATTAGAATCACCTATCACCATTACAGGAGCGGCATTTGGCAGTAATTATGCACAAAATTACAGACTTAGTTATAAAGACCGAACATTATTATTAGCATGTGGTGTTGCTGCAGGAATAAGTGCGGCTTTTAATGCTCCCATTGCCGGCGTATTATTTGCAATAGAAGTAGTTTTAACCGAAATTAGTATTACAGCTTTCATTCCAATAATGATTAGTACTGCCACTGGAGCATTAGTTTCAACAATAATGCTAAATGAAGATGTTTTATTTTCCTTTAAAAAAGTACAATTTTTTGATTTTCATAATCTACCCTATTATGTATTACTTGGTATACTAAGTGGTTTTGTTTCCATTAATTATGCACGAACTTTCAGGAAAATTGAACATTTTTTTTCCAAATTAAAATTCAACTACATTAACAAAGCATTGTTTGGGGCTGGAATTCTTGGAATCTTGATCTTCTTATTTCCTTCTCTATTTGGCGAAGGCTATGAAAGCATTAAACTATTAGCAGATAATAATCCTGAAAAGTTAGTGCAAAATACTTTTTTTGAACCCTTTAAAGATTCTAAATGGATTCTATTACTGTTTGTAAGTGCCACGATGCTAATTAAAGTATATGCAACTAGTTTTACACTTGGGGCTGGAGGTAATGGCGGAAATTTTGCCCCTTCTTTATTTGTAGGATCTTATTTAGGGTTTTGTGTGGCTTATTTCGTTAATATTTTAGGACTATCAAAATTACCTGTTGGAAACTTTACGCTTGTAGGAATGGCGGGAATACTAAGCGGATTATTTCATGCACCATTAACAGCTATTTTCCTTATTGCAGAGATTACAGGAGGGTATAACTTAATGGTTCCATTAATGATTGTATCTTCGGTAAGTTTTGCTATTTCTAAACGTTTTGAACCCTATTCTTTTGATATCAAAAATTTAGCCGATAAGGGCGAAGTTTTCACCGATAATAGAGACACCAATATTCTTAATTCTATTGACGTTTCAAAATTAATTCAAACTGATTATCAAGCAATTTCATTAAGTAATAGTTTAGAGGAATTGGTACAAAAAATTCAAGAATCAGACGAACATTTCTTTCCTGTTTTAAACAATGACAATCATTTAATCGGATTAATTGTTTTGGATGACATTCGTCCAATTGTATTTTCAGCATTTAAAGTTAAATATACCGCTGTCGAGGAAATCTTGCAACCTCCTAAAGAGATCATTTTCTACGATGAAACATTAGAAACCATAATGGATAAATTTGACACTTCTGATTGTAAAGTCCTCCCTGTTTTAAAAGATGGTATCTTTCTTGGTTTTATCCATAAACATCTCGTGTTAGAAAAATACAGACACCGCTTGAAATCTATGATAATTGAGTAACCCAAGTACAAGAACCAATTAAGTTCAATTATAGGGTAAATTCCAAGAACTAAAATTCCAAATTCCAACACCAGAATATCCAAAATTAATTGTCAAAAATTTAAATATCGGATAAAATATTTTTTTATTCTATCCGATATTAATACCTTTGTGGTTGAAATATAAAAACCATGTGGAATATTGATCTATCTTACCGAGAAGAATTTCAATCAACATTCGAAAGATTGCATGATAAACTCGCTGTGCTCAATCAAAACAGACCACTTCCCTATTCGGCTATTTCAAAAATTAAAGAATCGCTTTCTATAGAATGGACTTATAATTCAAACAGCATCGAAGGCAACACGCTTTCACTTCGAGAAACACAAATGGTGCTTCAAGATGGTATCACTGTGAAAGGAAAATCATTGAGAGAGCATTTTGAAACAAAAAATCACGAGCACGCCATTAATTATTTGTATCAAATTATTAATGATGATTACATCCTTAGAAGTATTGATATTTTGTCGCTTCATGGTTTGGTATTAAGAACAATTGAAGATGATTATGCGGGAAGAATTAGAAACGCTGGCGTAAGAATTACTGGTGCAAATTTCATTCCTCCAAATGCTAATAAAGTTTCTGATTTACTAGACGAATTGATTCAGTTTATAAACGAAAATCCGTTACAATTGAATGATATTGAATTGGCTACTATATTTCATCATAAATTAGTTTGGATTCATCCTTTTTTTGATGGAAACGGAAGAACCGTTCGTTTAGCCATGAATTTATTACTCATGCGAAAAGGATTTCCGCCAGCCATCATTTTAAAAAATGATAGAAAAAAATATTATGACGCTTTAAACCAAGCCAATAATGGTAATTATCAAAAGTTAACGCTATTAATGAGCCAAGCATTAGAGCGTTCCGTTAATATATATTTAACTTCTATTCCAAGTGATGATGATGAAGATTATCAATCGATTACAAGCATTGTTAGTGAGCCTAATACACCTTACAGTCAAGAATATGTTAGTTTATTAGCAAGGCAAGGTAAAATAGATGCATACAAAGAAGGTAGAAATTGGGTCACCACAAAAAAAGCCATCAATGATTACATAAATAATAGACAAAGAAAGCGTTTATTGTAGCGCTTTCTTTTTTATTTTCTTCACACTTGTCTAGGGTAAATATTGATTTGAAATCAGTATCTTTGCGTTTTGCTTAAAATTATGCAACATACACCCGAAGAATTTATTGAAATTATTGGAGCTAGAGCCCATAATCTTAAAAATATTGACGTATCCATTCCGCGTGAAAAACTAGTGGTAATTACAGGACTTTCGGGTTCTGGTAAATCATCATTGGCTTTTGATACCATTTATGCAGAAGGACAACGCAGATATATCGAAACTTTTTCGGCTTATGCTCGTCAATTTTTGGGTGGATTAGAGCGTCCTGATGTGGATAAAATCGACGGACTTTCGCCAGTAATTGCCATTGAACAAAAAACCACCAGTAAATCGCCTAGATCAACCGTAGGAACAATTACTGAAATTTACGATTTCTTACGTTTGTTATATGCTAGAGGTGCCGATGCATTTAGTTATAATACGGGCGAAAAAATGATTTCGTATTCCGACGACCAAATTAAGTCACTGATTTTAGAAGAATTTAACGGTAAACGAATTTCTATTTTAGCACCTGCTGTTCGTTCTCGTAAAGGACATTATCGTGAATTATTTGAACAAATTGCCAAACAAGGCTTTTTAAAAGTTCGGGTGAATGGTCAAATTCGAGATTTAGAATTTGGCATGAAAGTCGATCGTTATAAAACACATGATATAGAAATTGTAATCGATAGAATGGCAATTGATACCGAAGAAGATACTGATAAACGTTTATCGGAAAGTATTAAAACCGCTATGTATCATGGTGAAGATGTAATGATGGTAATCGAGCAAGAGAGTCAAGAAGTGCGTTTTTATAGTCGAAATCTGATGTGTCCGTCTTCTGGAATTTCGTATCCAAATCCTGAACCCAATAATTTTTCGTTCAATTCTCCAAAAGGAGCTTGTCCATGTTGCAACGGTTTAGGAACTGTGAACGAAATCAACTTGCAGAAAATTATTCCAAATCCGAAAACTTCAATAAAGAATGGTGGTTTTGCCCCTTTGGGTGAATATAAAAGTTCTTGGATTTTCAAACAATTGGAAATTATTGCTCAAAAATATGATTTCAAAATAACCGATGCCATTGAAGACATTCCGAAAGAAGCCATGGAAATGATTTTGTATGGTGGAAACGAAAAATTCTCTGTTGTATCAAAAGTTATGGGAATTACTAAAGATTATAAAATAGATTTTGAAGGCATTTCAAACTTCATTAAAAATCAATACGATAATTCCGATTCGGCAAGCATTAAACGCTGGTCAAAAGAATTTATGGACGAAAATAATTGTCCAGATTGTGAAGGTACACGTTTGAGAAAAGAATCTTTATATTTCAAATTAAATGGGAAAAACATCGGCGAATTGGTACAAATGGATATCGCTGAATTATCTCAATGGTTTGCTGATTTAGACCAACATTTATCTGAAAAACAAAAGGTTATAGCTGTTGAAGTGGTTAAAGAAATTACCGCACGCTTGCAATTTTTATTGGATGTAGGTTTAAATTATTTATCGTTAAACCGAAGTTCAAAATCGCTTTCTGGTGGCGAAGCACAACGCATTCGATTGGCAACGCAAATTGGTTCTCAATTGGTTGGTGTATTGTATATTTTAGACGAACCAAGTATCGGTTTACACCAAAGAGATAACGAGCGTTTGATAAAATCATTAGAAAGTTTACGCGATATTGGCAACTCAGTAATTGTAGTAGAACACGACAAAGACATGATAGAACGTGCTGATTATGTGATTGATATTGGTCCGAAAGCAGGTCGTTTTGGCGGACAAATCATCAGTAAAGGCACACCAAAAGAACTATTAAAAGAAAATACTATTACCGCACAATATTTGAATGGAAAAATGAAGATTGAAGTACCAAAAACACGTAGAGAAGGCAACGGAAAATCCATTAAATTATCTGGTGCAACTGGTAATAATTTAAAAAATGTGTCGATTGAAAGTCCATTAGGAAAATGAGTGTGCGTTACTGGAGTTTCGGGAAGTGGAAAATCAACTTTGATTAACGAAACTTTGTATCCGATATTAAACGCGCATTTTTTCAATGCAGTAAAAAAACCACAACCTTACAAAAAAATCGAAGGTTTAGCTCATATTGATAAAGTAATCGACATCGACCAAAGTCCGATTGGAAGAACGCCACGTTCAAATCCAGCAACGTACACCGATGTTTTTTCGGAAATTAGAAGTTTGTACACGCAAACACCTGAAGCAATGATTCGAGGATATAAACCTGGAAGATTTAGTTTCAATGTAAAAGGCGGACGTTGTGAAACCTGTGAAGGTTCGGGTGTTAGAACCATAGAAATGAGCCTTGTGCCCGATGTTTAAGTGGAATGAGAAACCTGTATGGGAAAACGATTCAATAGAGAAACCTTGGAAATACGCTACAAAGGAAAATCGATTTCTGATGTATTGAATATGACAGTTGATGAAGCGGTAGAATTCTTTGAAAACATTCCGAAAATTTACAGAAAAGTTAAAACGATACAAGATGTTGGACTGGGTTATATCACATTAGGCCAAGACAGTACAACCCTCTCGGGTGGTGAAGCACAACGAATAAAATTAGCAGGTGAATTGTCTAAAAAAGATACTGGCAATACATTTTATATTTTAGACGAACCCACAACAGGCTTACATTTTGAAGATATTCGTGTATTAATGGATGTTATAAATGTGTTGGTTGACAAAGGAAATACGGTTTTAATCATCGAACACAATTTAGATGTCGTAAAATTAGCCGATTATGTTATTGATATTGGCTATGAAGGCGGAAAAGGTGGCGGAGAAGTTGTTGCAAAAGGAACTCCGGAAGAAATTGTGAAGAATAAAAAGAGTTATACGGCACAATTTTTGAAAAAAGAATTATCTTAGTTTTAATAAAAACAAAACAATTATGGCAGCAGATCAATACGAAAACGACGATCACAGAATACAAGAAAAATTCAAGCAAAAAACTTGGAACGAAATACGCTCAAACGATTCTTGGGCCATTTTTAAAATCATGTCTGAGTTTGTTAATGGTTATGAATCCATGGGAAGAATAGGTCCTTGTGTGTCAATTTTTGGTTCAGCAAGAACAAAACCAGAAGATAAATATTATTTATTAGCCGAAAAAATTGCCTATAAAATTAGTAAAGCAGGTTATGGTGTAATTACTGGCGGCGGTCCTGGAATTATGGAAGCTGGAAATAAAGGAGCACATCACGGTGGAGGAACATCGGTTGGTTTAAATATTGAATTACCTTTTGAGCAACACTTCAATCCGTATATTGATAAAGACAAAAACTTAAATTTTGATTACTTTTTTGTAAGAAAAGTTATGTTTGTAAAATATTCACAAGGATTTGTAGTTATGCCAGGAGGATTTGGAACTTTAGACGAATTATTTGAAGCCGTAACTTTAATTCAAACAAAGAAAATAGGTAAATTCCCAATTATTTTGGTGGGAACTGAATTTTGGTCGGGTTTGTTAGATTGGATTAAAACGGTTATGATTGACAAAATGAAAAATGCAAATCCAGATGATTTAAACCTCATAAAAGTGGTTGATACAGAAGATGAAGTATTAGAAGCGTTAGACAACTTCTATAAAAAATATAATTTATCGCCAAATTTCTAATAAAAAAGTCCTTCAATATTGAAGGACTTTTTTATTTATTTTACAATTATTTTCTTTGTAGTCGTTTGTGAACCATTAGTTATTGTAACTAAATACATTCCGGCTTTGCAATTTAAATTCAGTTTTATTTGATTTTCAAATTCGATGCGTTGAATCAACTGACCTGTGAGGGTATAAATTTCCGCAATTGCATTACCTTCTAATCCCGATATAATTAAATAATCTTCAGCTGGATTTGGATACACTACAATTTTATTTTGAACGGGATTTTGTGTTGTTAAACTTGCTGACCAAGGTTGTCCAAAATTAGCTCCAAAAATATAATTCGCTAAAAGAGGATGATCAATAAATGGATTGCGATTCATTTGCCAAGTATAAATATAATTATTGCGATTCATTTCAAAATCATCTCTTGGATCTGTTGTATTCCAGTTGAGTAAAGTTGCTAAATCACCAATATTTCCCGAAGAAGTTGTTGTACTTGGCAAGTATTCACTTGGATCACCATTCACAACATTCAATCCATTAAAACGAACTGCCATATAAAACAATGATCGTGCTACATCTCCACGCCATGAACCTTGCGTATTAGAAGGTCCTGCGTAAACTGTTGCCGACGTTACTGTACCGAAATTTTTATTATTTCGCGAAGAATTTTCTTGACCATTTTCAACCCGAATATGATGTGCATCTGAAACACCATCTACAACTGAAGCTGCGCTTGTTGAGCTCCAAAAATTAATACCATCAGCTGAATCATTGCTGGATACTTCAAACCCACCTCTTGATTGACAAAAAATGTGTTCTCGATTCCATTTTCCTACAATACTACTTCCCACTTGCTGGTCTATCTTTGCCATTGGTGATTCAAAATACATACACCAAACTTGGTTTGAATTTACAGGATTTTGATCTGCAGTTCGGATAATATCCCAAATATCGGCATAACTATGTAACCTAACTACCGAAGGATTTGCAATAATGTCTTGAACTGCTTGTTTTAATGCGGCACCTGACAATCCTTCCAAAGAATCATAATAACCAGAAAGAATGGTAGGCGAAACATTGCCATATGTGGGATTTAATGGAGTGCCAAAATTTTGAACGATAAAATCATTATCATAAATTCGTATATAAATATTATCATTGTTTTTTACATAACCCGATGGCAAAGTAGATAAAACAAGATGTGTTTCTTCATCACCTTCATAAATAGTATCATCCGTTAAGTTTATAATTGTTGAAGCAGAGGAAGTTCCAGCTAAAATAGTAACTGTTACAACTCCTGTGGTAGCATTAACATCAGCACCAGAATAATCTGCGATTGTAAAATTTCCTTCTTGTAAAGTAAATGTAAAAACAAGATTAGAAGTGACTGGTGCTGTGGTCGTAAATTGAATTGTAATTTGTTCACCTTCAATAAAATTATCAGCAATCATTGAAGTTGATAAATAATTGAGGGTAACTCCACTTCCGTCATTATTAACACCTGGTGTTGGTGCCTTTACTTCATAAGTACCATCATTTTTACGCTGAATTGACTTTGAGACAGAATTGGTTGTTTCAATATCTGCTGTACTTACCGTAAGGTTTAAAAGTGCCATTAAATTTGTGGCTACGGAAGTATTGCTGTTTGAATAAGCAATCGCATCTATTAAATTTGTAGTTGTAGCTATGGTTCCTGAGGTAGTTGTATTTGGAAAATCAGTAGCGTTACCAAGATACAATGCAACGACATCGGGTCCATTTTGTATTTTATTGTTTGGAATAATTCCAATAGGCGACGGCGAAACTAAAATATTCCCAAAATGAGCAATTCCATTTGCATCAGTAGTAAAACCATCTAAATCATAAGCATAATAACTTGCTGTATTCGATTCATTAAAAAATACAAGTACATAACCGTTTAAGGAAAAATTAGGAACGTTTGATTTCAACTCTACGAACTCTCTAACATCACTACCAGGATTGTCGGCATCAAGTTCATTAATAAAAACTTGTGCAGAAGAAAAATATCCGGTTAATAAAAAAATAGCCCACAAGATTCGATGTAACATATTGTATTATTTTTTTATCAAAGATACCTATTTTTAACAAATTCTTATTCAAAACAAGGGAATACCTGAAATATTAAGGTGTGTTTAAGACTTCATATAGTTGTTTTTAACTATTTTTATTAAATATTTGTTGATATTAAAAACACTTCTACATATTGTATGCAACATAAATTGATAAAAAAATATTTATTTTTTATAGCATGTTTCATAGCATGTTCTGCTTCCGCACAGCATTTTTCAAAAATGACTGTTGTAGTTGATGCTGAAAATAAAATATTGCATGTAAAGCAGTATTTAACCTACAATAATACTTCAAACGATACCCTATCTGAAATTATAATTAACGATTGGAATCATGCCTTTTCATCAAAAAACTCACTTCTTGCATTGCATTTTTCAGATGAATTTATTCGTGCTTTTCATTTAGCAAAAGAAATTGATAGAGGTTATACAAAGATTCAATCAATTATAGATGTCCATCAAAATAGTATTCGATGGGAACGACAAAACAAACGAATTGACCTAGTAAAAGTAATTCTTAATTCGCCTATTCTTCCTTGTAAATCAGAAACCCTCTTTTTAGAATATTCCGTGAAAATTCCGAATGAAAAATTTACGAAATACGGATTTGATAAAGATGGAAATCTTATTTTAAAACATTGGTACTTAACCCCCTCACAATATAAAAACAGACAATTTATTCATCAAAGCAATGAGAATCTAGATGATATTCCTAATGCGCTTTCAAATTATGAAATACACCTAGAAGCTCCTGTAAATTTAGAGATAGCAAGTAATTTAATCATGCTAAAAACCGATTCTACTTCAATTAAGAATAGTTATTTTTTAAATGGAAATAACAAAAATGAAGTCGTAATTTATATGCAAACTAAAAACACCTTTTGCACCTATAAAAACGAACAAATAGAAGTTAATTGTGGCCTTGTTGAACCAAAAGTAACTGAAGTAAAAAAAGAGGAAATAATTGATAGAATTGTTCGTTTTACAAGTTCAAATTTAGGATTACCTTTTACTTCCAAAATCTTAATTTCGCAAGAAGATTATAACCGTCAACCGTTTTATGGGCTCAATCAACTTCCCGCTTTTTTAAGTCCATTTCAAGATGAATTTTTATTTGAACTTAAAATTTTAAAAACCTATTTAAACAATTACTTAAAGGAAAATTTGCAATTGAATCCTAGAAATGAAGCGTGGATATATGACGGAATTCAAGTTTTTTTGATGATGAAGTATATTGATCAACATTATCCAAACGTAAAAATGACAGGAGAACTAGCGCAACTAAAAGCTTTAAAATCCTATCATTTCATTACACTTCCATTTAATCAACAATACAATTATTTACACATGTTGATGGCTCGAAAAAATCTTGACCAAGCCTTAAACGAACCTAAAAACAAACTGATAAAATTTAACGAACAAATTGCAAACAAATACAAAGCTGGATTATGCTTTAATTATCTTGACAAGTATTTAGAAAATGAAATTGTACTCACTAGCATTAAAGAATTTTTACAACTAAATCAATATTCTAGTTCAAATGCTAGACAATTTGAAACCATTTTAGAGAAAAATACGCCAAAAAAAATCGATTGGTTTTTTAGAACTATGATAGAAACTCGTGATGTAATTGATTATAAATTTGGAAAGGTAACCAAAACAAAAGATACCATTTCACTCACTTTCATTAATAAAACAAATACAAATGTGCCAATTTCGTTATACCAATTAAAAAACAATACCATTGTAAACAAAATGTGGATTCACAATGTTTCAACAGATTCAACATTTAGTATTCCTAGACTAGGAGCCGATAAAATTGTTCTTAATTACAATAACGAAGTTCCAGAATACAATTTACGCAATAATTGGAAATCATTTAACCGATTATTTTTCAACAACAAACCCTTTAAATTAAATTTCTTCAAGGATTTAGAAGAACCTCATTATAACCAAATATTTTATGTGCCAGAAGTAGAATTTAATGCGTATGACGGAATTGCACTGGGGTTACGAATCAATAATCGATCTATTTTAAACAAACCATTTACATTTAGTGTTTCGCCAATGTTATCCACAAATACTGGAACACTCATTGGAAAATTTAATGCTATGGTTGAAGATAATATTAGAGAAAAAGGAAAATTATACAATATTAGATATCTAATTACAGGTTCGCGTTTTCATTATACTCCAGATGCTTTTTATACCAATATAGTTCCAATAATTCAATTCCGATTTAGAGATGAAAATTTACGCAAAAATAAATCTGAACTTATTCAATTACGTCAAGTCTATGTCAACAGAGAAACATCACCATATACAATAGATACAAGCACCGAAAATTATTCTATTTTCAATGCAAAATACAGTAATTACCAATCCGAAGGTACAAAGCATTTCTTTTTTTCAAACGACCTTCAAATTTCAAATTCGTTTGGAAAAGTGGCAACAGAAATTCACTATCGAAAATTATTTGAAAACAATCGTCAAATAAGTTTACGCTTTTTTTTAGGTGCATTCATGTTTAGAAGTACTCAATCAGATTTTTTTAGCTTCGGTTTAGATCGACCTAATGATTATATGTTTGATTATAATTTACTAGGTCGAAGTGAAGCTACTGGAATTTACAGCCAGCAATATGTGTATGCTGAAGGAGGATTCAAATCAAAATTAGAGGATCGATTTGCTAATCAATGGATGAGCACCATAAACGCAACTTTTAATATTTGGAATTGGATTCAAGTCTATGGCGATGTAGGAATGATGAAAAATAAATACAGCAATCCAAAATGTGTTTATGATTCAGGTTTGCACTTAAATCTTGTACCTGATTATTTTGAGTTGTTTTTACCCGTTTATTCCTCAAATGGATTTGAATTAAACTCCAATAATTATGGTGAAAAAATCAGATTTGTAGTCACCTTAAGCCCAAAAACTTTAGTATCACTTTTTACCCGAAAATGGTTTTAATATAAAAACACCGAATTTATTACGAAATTCACAACTGTAACTACCTAATTACTGAATTCATTGGTTTTTTTAAACCAAAACCTTTGATAAATTAGTAATAATTAAAAAAAAGAAGTCGGTCATATTGTTTTATAATTCTGATTTAATTAAATTTGTTAAATTATCAATTTCGTAGTAACGTTTATGGAAAAAGCAATTACATCTGAAGTAGTCTCTTTTGAAGATTTCAAAAATGAAGTCATTAACGATTATAAGATTGCTCGTATTAGTAGAGAATGTAGCTTATTAGGTCGAAAAGAAGTCTTAACCGGAAAGGCCAAATTTGGTATTTTTGGCGATGGAAAAGAAGTGCCTCAATTAGCAATGGCAAAATCATTTTTAAATGGTGATTTTCGTTCTGGCTATTACAGAGACCAAACTTTCATGATGGCTATAGGCGAATTAACTCCGGTTCAATTTTTTGCTGGATTATACGGTCACACGGACTTGAACCACGACCC
>JACCDZ011422196.1_pt1 | contig 12173 bp, 10 predicted proteins | sample 7449551 | NCBI WGS metagenome assembly JACCDZ01 (sample SAMN15323452, study PRJNA562643) | freshwater metagenome | isolation source: river surface water | place: USA:Blue River Watershed | collected 2017-08-18
TGTCCTCCCTTTCCAATGGCGAGCGATAGCTGGTCATCAGCAACTTCTACCTGGGCGGTGTGTTCAGCGTCGTTGAGTGATACAGAGAGCGCTTTTGCAGGAGAGAGCGATGCTGCAACAAACTTTGCTGGATCAGCATCCCATTCAATAATATCAATCTTTTCATTGCTGAGTTCGCTCATAACGGTCGTTACACGGATACCGCGCTGTCCAACACATGAGCCAACAGGATCGACGTGTTCGTCAGAGGAAAATACGGCAATCTTGGTGCGGCTGCCAGCTTCGCGGGCAATGGATTTGATTTCTACTGTACCGCTTGCGACCTCTGGAGCTTCTTGCGCAAAGAGTGCAATGATGAATTTTGGATGCGTGCGGGAAACTTTCAAGGAAATTCCACGAGGAGTTTCTTCTACTGCATACAGGTATGCGCGCAGGCGCTCTCCACGGCGGTAGTATTCATTTGGAATCTGCTCTTCGCGAGGAAGGATTGCAGTGATGCGGCCAATATCGAGGAAGAGGTTTCCACGCTCCATTTTCTGGATAACACCAGAGACGATGTCTCCTTCGCGTCCACCGAATTCTTCCATGATGGCACCGTGCTCAGCCTCGCGGATGCGCTGGATAATAACCTGCTTTGCAGTCTGAGCAGCAATGCGGCCGTAGTCTTCTTTTGCTTCAAGCGGGAAGGAGATTTCCTCTCCAACGGTTGCATCGCTTTTCATGATCTTTGCGTCTTCGAGAAGAATGTGGTGCTCAGAGTTGTAGCGGACACGCTCGTCTCCCTCAGGAAGATCTGGAGAGTCTTCACCTTCGTCAACAAAGTAAACGGTCGATTCGTCTACAACGATTTTAATCTGATAGAAATCAGTACGTCCTGTTTCAAGGTCAAAATGGGCGCGAACGATCTGGCCGCGCTTTCCGTAGTCTTTTTTGTATGCTGCAGCGAGAGCCTGTTCGATTGCGTCAACAATCTTTTCACGAGGGACGCGACGCTCGGTTTCGAGCTGATCGAGGGCTATTTTGAGTGCTTTAAGGTCTAACATATATAATTGTGGCCTAAAATGTCGTTTCTGTAAGGAAAGGACATCAGGCAGGCTATTCTGTTTTATAATTCGGTGCTTATTTCACAAGGCAAAACACCTTTTGAGAATAAAAATGGCCGGCTGGTTTGGCCGACTTCACCGCGAACACTTATTGGTAACACATATATAGTATGTCAGTCGGCACTTGTTGTCAAATAGAGAGATTTCACTAACCCAGGGTCTCATAAGGTAAAACCAGCCTTTCTCTTTCCACAGTATCTTCTCTTTTTCCACAGTTGTGGTGAAAACATAGGAGGTACATCAATGATACAATATTTGTATATGGATACTCCGATGCAATCACCGACTGGTTCGAGCATTTCGGGAAAGCCTCCGCATAATGCATTTTTTTCAAAAAAAATGGTGTTTTGGGTTTTTGTGCTAGTTCTCCTTGCTGGGATTGCGATATACATGTTCTGGCAGCAGCCAGAAAAGTCCTCTGTTTTTACCGAGGATGACCGACAGGCTCTCATGAATCGTATTGAAGCGGAATCAGCCGCAGTAACTATTCCAGAATCAGAAAGATCGGCTGCGCTTGATCGTATTGAAAAAGAAAAAACTACAACGACTCTCTCTGAAGCAGAACGACAAAAAATCATTGACAGAATAGCTGCGGAAGCTAAAAATTAGCCTTTTATGACAAGCTCTTTTCGAAATCCTGGTAACATATTGAGTTTTGCAGTCGGAATACTTTTTGTGATGGTTGCTGCTTTTTTTCTCGTTTCATCAGATACGCATACTGCTCGGGCAGCTGGAGGTGATGGATCAAACGGTAATGTTTCTGGATATCTCTGGAGTTCTACTATTGGCTGGATTAGCCTGAACTGTCATCAAGGAAGTGCCTCAGGAGGCTCTGCGTGTGGTGGATCTGAGGGTGGCGCACCGTATTCAGTGAACGTTACTCGTGATGCTGGAACCGGTATTGGATATTTTGATGGATATGCATGGAGTCCAAATGTTGGATGGGTCAGTTTTCGTCCAGCAGACGTAGTATCATGCGGTCCCCGCGCAAGTCTTAACACGACAACAAACCTTGTATCTGGATGGGCTCGTGTTCTCAGCGGAACTGTTGGGGCTACTACGACAACACTCGGTGGCTGGAATGGATGTATCAGCCTGCGTGGTACGTCTTCAGGCACAACTCCTGCTACCTATGGTGTCTCTTTTAATCCTACGGCAACAACAAATAGCCTTGCAGGAACCACCTCGAATCCCTCTTTTGCTTGGGGATCGGTAAACCTTGGTTGGATTTCTTGGGCGAACGCGCACCTGAACCTCACTGCTCCTGTTGTTGAACTGAAGGTAAACGGTGCCGATACCGCAGCCCTTGGATCAAGCGGAGGATCTGTCGCCCTGACATGGACAACACAAAATCTTTCTTCTGCTGACTGTACGGCAACAGACGCTTGGACTGGAGCAAAATCTTCTAGTGGTGGATCTCAATCTGCATCCGTTGCAGCCAATAGCACTGCTTCGGTGATCACCAAGACTTATGTCATTACGTGTACAGGTCTTACGGGAACTACTGTTTCAGACACCGTAACCGTAACTGTTGCCGGATCGAGTTCTGCTGGATCTACTGCACCATTCCTCTCCTTCTTGGTAAACGGCACTGGTGCTGTCACGGTACCATCGGGAACGACAGTTACCCTTTCATGGGAAGTAGATAACTTGCAGCCAGGATATTGTCGAGGACAGAGTTCGGGTCTCTTTAGTGGATGGAGCGGACCAATAGGAAGTACCACTGGACCACTCAAGAGTATTCATCCTTCGGGAAGCACTACTGTTGCTACTCCGGGAACCTACACTGAAGCCGTTACTGTTACCTCTACTCGAACGTATGTCCTCTATGGATGTAAAGGAACAAATGGAATGACACTCTCACCTCGCACCGTAACCATTACCATAGGTACAGCCGGTACTGGTACAGGCGGAGGAACGGGTGGACCAAGTCGTCCAGTGATCGAGGAATTTTAGAATCATTATTAATCCATTAGTAGTATCAATTTTATGAGTATCAGAAAAAATCTAGTTCTCTCTGTCGCTGGGCTCGCACTCGCTTTTGCGATGACGGGAACTGCGAATGCGCAGACTGGTTCGTGGTCTGCACCATCAGGAGCTCCACCGACAGCAAACGTAGCTGCACCTATCAATGTCGGATCTGCTTCACAAACCAAGACAGGACTCTTTCGAGTAAATGGAGGTTTTTATAGCCAAGGCGTTTCTCTTTTTGAAAATCGCGTCGAAATCGGCATTGACCCATGTTACGGTGTTTCTTCTGGTGCAGGATGTACTGGTAGTGCTGGTGGCGGAGGTGCCGCAGGTGCAAGCGCTGACCCAGCGCATGTTGCTTCTGGCAGCCTGATACAGCGCATTGCTGGAATGTTTATTCCAAAATCCGCAATGGCTGTGGGAACACCATCCACAGACAAACTCCATGTATATGGCAACGCAAGTTTTGTTGGTGCGCTGACGGTGAATGGCAAAGATGTATGTCTCGAAGACGGAACAAACTGTGGATCTTCAGGACAGTGGACTACCTCAGGAACAAACATTTATCGCAATACCGGTAAGGTTGGTGTAGGCCTCACTACAGTACCGGCTGGAAAATTGGAAATTCGTGACGGCGCAGCACAGCTCGTGCTTGGACAGAGTGATTCAAATCGTTGGAAGCTTTGGGGTGGAAGCAATCTCCATTTCCGCAAAGCAGATGATACGGACGTATTCTTCCTTGGATCTGATGGAAAAGTCGGAGTTGGAACAACATCGCCATCCGCAAAGTTTACAGTTGCTGGTGATGGAAAAATCGGAAATGTCGAGCTTGTAGATAACCAGGGTGGTTCTATTGAACTTGGTGCGGGAGGTAGTTCTACAACTCCTTATATTGATTTCCGTGGAAATGGTAGTGCAGGGGGAGATTTCAATGCACGAATAATTAATAACGGAAATGGTCAGCTTTCATTCCAGAACGCGGGAGGTGAGAAAATGAAAGTTGTGAATACAAGCCAGAGTGTAGTTGTTGCAAACTCAGTCCCTGTTTACCTTGATCTTTGTCAGACTGGAGGGAAAGTTTCCATGAACTCGTCAACAGGTTGTGGCACAAATACATTACTTGGATACCTTCTTCCGCCACCACCATCTTCAGGATCATCTCTTCCAGCACCTACTGTTGTAAACAATGGAACGTCTGGTTATTTACACCACGCTGTTGGAAGTACATCAATTGTTATAGATTACAACGGTAAGTTTTCTGGTGGTTACATTGAATATCGAGGTGTTGAGGTTAAAAATGCTTCAACAGGCACATATCTTTCAGGTCATCAGCCGTATTCAACCTCAACATATACAGGAGCTCCCCTTAATATAACAGGAATCGATGTTCCGTTTACTGTTTCAAGTTCGACTACTCAGTGTGGGGTAAACTATCAATGGCGTGCCTGGGCAAAAAATGCTTCAGGCATTGGTTATGCTCCTTGGGCAACATATTTCGTTGCTTGTTAATATCACAATACAAAAACCGCCCATCTGGGCGGTTTTTGTATTGTGATACAATACTCCATATGCGAAACAAGAAACTCATTATCGGAAATTGGAAAATGAATCCAGTGAAGGCGGCATTGGCAAAAGCGAATTTTTTGGCAATAAAAAAAGGGATACAGACAGCTAAAAATGTTGATGTCGCTATTGCAGCTCCGTTTGTATATCTCTCAGAACTCAGCAAGATTGTCTCTGCTCGACTCTCTTTGGCTGCGCAGAATGCGGCAGGAGAAAAAGAAGGACCATTTACTGGAGAAGTATCTCCTGACATGCTTGCTGCCTGTAAGGTGAAGTATGTTATTTTGGGTCACTCCGAGCGTCGCGCTCTTGGTGAGACAAACGAACTCATTTCGTGCAAAATAAAAGCTACACTGAAGGCAAAACTTACTCCAGTACTCTGTGTTGGTGAAACGGATCGTGAGCATGGTATGTGGCATCTTTCATTAGTAAAGACGCAGATAGAGGAATGTCTCGCGGGTCTTCCAAAGACAGTAGTAAAGAATCTCGTAATTGCGTACGAACCAGTATGGGCTATCTCATCTACCCCTGGACATAAAGACGCAAAACCTGCTGACTTTGAAGAAATGCGTATTTATATTCGTAAAGTACTTACTGATATGTTTGGTGGCTCTGCTACTGACGTCACCATTCTCTATGGTGGATCGGTAGACGAAACGAACGCTGCAGGATTTTTGATTGAGGGTGGTGCAGACGGACTGCTTCCTGGGCGCGCGAGTCTCACACCAAAAAAGTTTATAAAGATAATCGAAATTGCCAATGCGATCCGTTAAGACACTCAAGAGTTGCAAAGGAAAGTATGTGTTGGTGCGTGCGGATTTTAATGTTCCACTCAAGGGAGCTCGCGTTGCGGATGATTTGCGCATCCGTGCTGCATATCCAACGATTGATACACTCCGCAAGGCTGGTGCTCGTGTTGTATTGATTTCACACATTGGTCGTGACCCACAAGATACGCTTCGTCCAGTGGCAAATGTTCTCAAGAAAAAATATGGTGCTGCGTTTCTCTGTCTTCCAGAAGTGCTTGGCGAGAGGGTGCTTGCTGCTCGAGATGCCATGCAAAACGGGCAAATACTCCTTTTGGGAAATCTCCGCAGCTATCCTGGAGAAAAGGAGGGAGACATGTTGTTTGCGAAAGCGCTGGCCGCACTCGGTGATTTTTATGTAAATGAAGCTTTCCCAGTATCGCATCGCACTGATGCGTCTATTGTGTTGCTTCCGAAATTGTTGCCGGCATATGCAGGATTACAGCTTGAAAAAGAAGTGAAGCATCTCTCATTTGCGCTTACACCGAAACATCCGTTCCTGTTTATTCAAGGGGGAGCAAAAGCTGAAACTAAAATTCCGCTACTTCGCAGATATTTGAAAGCAGCCGATCATGTGTTTGTTGGTGGCAAGTTGGCAAACGATTTTTTCCAAGCAGAAGGGATTCCGATTGGGAAATCACAGGTAGATGAAAATATTCCATCTCTGATCCCGTTTACCAAGAGCATTAAACTTATCGTTCCTGGAACAGTAGTGGTGGAGCGTAATGGAAAAAAGACAACGACATCGGTGCACGATGTGCAACCAAACGAATCTATTTTGGATATCGGGCTGCCAAGTATTGATGCGCTCGGTGGGTTGATTAAAAAAGCAAAACTGATTGTTTGGAATGGCCCTATGGGCTGGTATGAAGGAGGGTATACAAAAGGCACAGAAGAAATGCTGAAACTTCTCGCTGCGACGAAAGCCACGACGATTGTGGCAGGAGGAGACACTGCTGTTCTGGTAGAAAAGAAAAAGCTCTCAGATGCGTTTACGTTTGTTTCAACGGGTGGTGGGGCAACTCTGGATTTTCTTGCAAAGGGAACACTGCCTGGGATCAAAGCATTGAAATAAAAAAAGCCCCTAGAGGGCTTTTTTTATATGGTCTGCGATTGTTGCTGCTTGGCCGTCTTTGTATGGAGTCCCTTTCCACATGCCGTGTCCATCATTTTCGTGGCGAGGGATAAGGTGTATGTGTGAGTGAAATACAGTCTGTCCCGAGTGGACACCATTGTTCATGATTACGTTCATGCTGCCGATCCCGAGACCGTCTTTGATGCCATGCCCAATTTTTTTCACTGCGCGCATCATTTCTAGTATCGTGTCTTCTGGTACTGCGAACATATTTTCATAGTGTGCTTTCGGAATCACAAGCGTATGCCCTGGATTTACTGGGGTGATATCCAAAAAGGCGAAGACATGTGCATCCTCATATATTTTGATTGCGGGCACCTCTCCTGCGAGGATTTTACAAAAAATACAGCTAGTGTCATTCATGGGATGGATTATACCGTAGAATTTCGATTGAAAAAACCTCTTTCGTTGGCCTGGTTTCGGCATGTTAGAATAGGCATCTATGCAACGCCGATTCACCCACGCTCCGGAACCCAAAGAGGGTGAACACCAGTTGGCTGGGTACGCTCCGCTCCTGACTCGACTTTTGATAAATCGGGGAATAACGACCGAAGAAGCAGCAGAACGCTATCTTCGTCCCAGCTATACGCGTGACATGCATGATCCATTCTTGATGCATGACATGGAGAAAGCAGTTGTGCGATTGTTTGAGGCAGTAGAAGCAAAAGAAAAAATTGTCGTCTATGCCGACTATGATTGTGATGGTATTCCTGGGGCGGTTATTTTGTATGACTTGTTGCAGAAGATCGGCTGTGAGAATTTTAGTGTGTATATTCCTGACCGACACGAGGAGGGGTATGGTTTGAACACGGAAGCTATTGAGCAGTTTATTGAAAATGAGGTGAAGCTTGTGGTGACCATAGACCTGGGTACGAGTGACCATGAGTGCATTGCGCAAGCGATGGCGAATGGTATTGATGTTGTGGTGACTGATCACCATTTACCCCATGAGACGCTACCAAATGCATACGCTATCGTGAATCCAAAACTTGGTCATGCAGTAGGTACTGATTTACCCGCTGACGCTTCTATGCAGTATCCTGAGCCGATGCTCTGTGGCTCTGGTGTTATGTTTAAACTCGTGCAGGCATTTCTTTTGAAATATGGTGAATACTACAAAGTTGGCGCAGGTTGGGAAAAATGGCTGCTCGATATGGCGGGACTTGCAACACTCTCAGATATGGTTCCGCTTGTTGGAGAAAATCGCACGATTGCATCTTTTGGAATGCAGGTATTTCGCAAGTCTCCACGACCAGGCGTTGTCAGTTTGCTCCGCAAGCTTAAAATAAACCAACGATTTTTGGTAGAGGATGATCTCACGTTTATGGTCACTCCGCGCATCAATGCTGCGAGTCGTATGGATTCTCCTATGCGTGCGTTTGAACTGCTCTCAGAGCGTGACGAGGTAAAAGCGAATGCATTGGCTGATCATCTCACTTCTATTAATGATGAGCGTAAGCGTATTGTGGCGACGATCATGAAAGAAGTGAATCATACACTGACGGAGCGCGAACTCGGCCCGATTATCGTCGTCGGTAGCCCAAAGTGGCGCGTGGGTGTGCTTGGTATCGTAGCCGGAAAGATCATGGAGGAATTTGATCGTCCTGTATTTGTCTGGGGAGGAGAAGGTATGTTGCACGAGGAGGGCAGTATGCGCGTCTGGAAGGGCTCGTGCCGCTCCAACGGTACGGTAAACGTTGTTGCGCTCATGGAGGCTGCTCGTGATCATTTTGCTGACTATGGAGGACATGAACTTGCCGGAGGATTTTCTATCTCTGGTGAGCAAGTACATTTTTTGGAAGCGAAACTCGTTGCCTTGTTTGATACGCATCAAAGGGAATCGATTACTGCGGGTGCGATGATTGATGCAGTACTCTCGCTCTCTGATGTATCTCAGAAAACATGCGACATGATTTCTTCTCTTGCTCCTTTTGGTTTGGGGAATCCAAAGCCTGCCTTTCTTTTTCCAAACGTTGAAATACGCGCGGTGAAGTTGTTTGGAAAAGAAAAAAATCACCTGGAAATTACGGTGGCTGATACGACTGGAGAGCGTACGGCGATGGCGTTTTTTGCTGGAGCGGATACATTTACTCGAAGCGTCGTCGTTGGGGAGCGAGTAGATTTGATTGCGACTATGGAGGAGTCCCGTTTTGCGGGGCGAGTAACGGTACGGCTTCGAATTTTAGACATACAATAAGGGTTCTTTTATTTGGTACAATAGCTGCACATGAAATCAGAAAAAATTATTGTATTTACTGACGGTTCTTCTCGGGGTAATCCAGGTCCTGGTGGGTGGGGTGCTTTTGTTATTGAACCCTCGGGAAAAGTTACCGAACTCGGTGGTCGGGAAGCGCATACGACCAACAATCGCATGGAAATGACGGCTGTTTTGGAAGCGATTCTGTTTGTTGAAACGCGCAAGATTCCGAGTGATATTGAAATCCATACCGACTCAGCATATCTTCTCCAGGGTGTAACCGCATGGATATATGGCTGGCAAAAGAATAATTGGAAGACAAAAACGGGTGACGATGTACTCAATCGCGATATTTGGGAAGGGTTGGCCGCTGCAATGTTTCGCAACAAGGGCAAGCGGGCTATTGAGTTTGTGAAAGTTGCCGGACATTCCGGACTTTTTGGAAACGAGCGCGTGGACCAGATTGCTACAGAATTTGCTGACAATGCGCGTCCGATTTTGTTTATCGGAAATTTAACCCAGTATGAGACACTGCTCGGTGGATCGGTCTTTGCGGTAGATCCGAATGCTGATGGAGTAGTAAAGAAGGCGTCGAAAAAGAAAAGTTCTGCGAAGCCGTATTCGTATGTATCCGAAGTAGACGGTGTGGTGAAGACTCACGCTACCTGGGCTGAATGCGAAACGCGAGTCAAAGGAACAAAGGCGCGGTTCAAGAAAGTTTTTTCAGCGGACGAAGAACGATCCCTCATACAAGAATGGTCAGGATCCGCACGTACACGGAAATCATAGACGGCACTTTTCTCTCCGCATTTTTCGGATTCTGTTTGGGGTGCATTGGGATTGAGCAGGTTTTTGTTTCGCGTGGGGTGCTTTGGGTGGCGGCGCTATGCGCCGCCGCCCTTTTCCTGCTCTCTGTATATATCTACAAACAACATTTCATACTTGTGTTGCTGGGAAGTTTCATGCTCGCCGTTCCTTTTGGGGCGATTCGTATGGAACACGCTCGACCAAATGCAGGAGTGCTCGATGCCTCTACTGGCACAAGGGTTTCTCTCGCTGGTGTTGTGTCGAATGATCCGGTAAAAAAAGAATCTGGACTTTCTTTTACTCTTGCTCTCGATACCGTGAGTGTCGCGGCAACTGCACGCGATAGATACGCGGACATTCGCTATGGTGACGAAGTTCGTGTCCAAGGTTCCTTGGAAAAACCAGAGAATTTTATGACCGACCAGGGAGCTGAATTCGACTATGTTGGGTACCTCTATAAAGACAGTATTTTATTTAAAATCCCGAAAGCAGATGTGGTTGTGCTCTCGCGCAACAATGGCAATCCCATTTTGGCCGCACTCATCCGTTTCAACCACGCAATCATCGCGAGCTTTCGCAGACTTCTTTCGGTGAAAGAAGCGAGCTTGCTCGGTGGTCTGGTACTCGGGGCGAAAGGAGATATTGACCCAGAGTTTCGGAATGCATTAGTTGCGACGGGTACGATTCATGTGATTGCTCTCTCGGGAACCAATGTGACTATTGTGGCAACCGTGTTGCGCAAAGCCCTGGCTGCTATCCCGCGACTCAATCCGCTATGGGGGAATGCGCTTGGGGGCATCGCTATCGTACTTTTTGTCACGATGACTGGATTGCAGTCATCTGCGATACGCTCCGGAATCATGGCCGTCATTGGGCTATTCGCACGCTCTACTGGCCGTACTTCGGTTGCATTCCGCACGCTTGTTCTTGCCGCGGCAATCATGATTCTCTGGGATCCAAAGTATCTCGTGTATGACGTTTCATTTCAACTCTCGTTTCTTGCTACGCTCGGCCTCATTTTCATAACACCGATTCTCGCACGGTTCTTTCAGCGAGTGCCAGAGAAAATAGTATGGTTCATACCTATTCGCGAGATGCTGTCTGCGACACTCGGCGCACAGCTCGCTGTTACTCCGTTTATTCTATACAAGATGGGTACGTTCTCGCTCATTGCTTTGCCGGCGAACATAGTGGTGCTTCCGGTTATTCCGCTCTCCATGGCGCTGGGAGCACTCGCGGGGTTCCTTGGGATGCTCTCGCCAATCTTGGCGTATCCCTTTGCGTATGGGGCGCATCTCATTCTCCAATATTTGCTTTGGATAATTACAACGCTAGCCAGAACTCCATTTGCTTCTTTGCAGATAGATACATTTTCGCTTTGGATGTGTATAGGTATGTATGGATTTGGAATCGGGCTCTGGTTTCTTGTTATAGTAAGAGCCCGATTACCAACTAAAGATCTTTTGGCATAGATGGTGATATAAAAAAAGCCGTACCCAAAAGTACGGCTCATTCGGCTAGTGCGCAAAACGTTCCTCTACTTTCTTCCAGTTTAGATTTTCAAAAAATGCGTCAATGTATTTTTTCTTTTCACTGGTCGGATAGTCATATACGAACGCGTGCTCCCACATGTCTATGGCGAGGATGCATTTTGGGCCTGCGAGGTGTCCAAGATGCTGTTCGTCTACCCACTGCATGAGGAGGTGTCCTGACTGATTGCAATCATAGAGCATTGCCCATCCCACGCCACGAGTCATGGAGACAGCTTTCATTCTTGCGAGGAAGGCATCAAACGAACCATATTCTGCGACAATCTTTTTTCCTAGAGTACTCTCCTGGTCGAGTGCCTGTGGACCACCTTCGAACTGTGAGAAGTATATCTCGTGGTTTCGCATGCCGTCGTGTTCAAAGGCAAAGCGTCGCTGGAGCTCGGCAATTTCATATGCGTTTTTTTCTGTGTCAGCAGAGAGCTCGGTAATCTCGTTTTGGATATAGTTGGCAAATTTAACATAGCCGGCATAAAGCTTGAGATGCTCCTCGATATTCTTGGCAGAGATACCATTGAGTGCCGGAAGCGAGAATGTTTTTGCGGTGAAGTAGTCCATAAGGTGCGGGTGGCTGGATTTAGAATTAGATTAAGACGACAGTGCCATTATAATAAGGATATGCACCGAGCGCGAATTTTTGGAATCGGACTTCTCTTTTTAGGAGGCCTTGGCTTTGTTCTTTTTTGGAGTATTCATACGATACCATCTGAACAAAACCTTCTCCAGGTATCGTTTCTCGATGTCGGACAAGGTGATGCCATCTATATTCAAGCACCAAATGGGCACCAAATGATTATCGACGGAGGCAAGGCGGGTACACTCCTTGAATCACTCTCTGCCGTAATGCCTTTTGGTGACCGGTCAGTAGACGTGATTATGATTACCAATCCAGATGCGGATCACTATGCGGGATTTATTGACTTGTTGGATGGATATACGGTTGGCGCGGTGGTGGAGTCGGGAACACGGAGTGATACAACGACATACACAACGCTGGGAAAGAAGATTGAGGAACAAAAGATTCCGCGGCTGCTTGCACGGAAA
>JACCDZ010434574.1_pt1 | contig 12172 bp, 12 predicted proteins | sample 7449551 | NCBI WGS metagenome assembly JACCDZ01 (sample SAMN15323452, study PRJNA562643) | freshwater metagenome | isolation source: river surface water | place: USA:Blue River Watershed | collected 2017-08-18
GAATTGGGTTATTACTACGGATTAACACCGCTGTATTACGACTGGAAAGAAGACAAACGAAGTTTATACACCTACACAGCAAGCGACAATTCACGCAAGTATTTTTCAAATGCGGCTAAACAATCGCAGTTGATGTTGAAGGTATCTATTCTATTCTAACTCTGTATTTTGAAGCACGAAGAAGTTACATCACACATCGTCAGTTGGCTCTCAAACTATTGTGCAAGTGCAAATTTGAAAGGGTTTGTCGTTGGCATTTCAGGGGGAATTGATTCTGCAATCACGTCAACGCTTTGCGCTTTAACAGGCAAAAAAGTGATGTTGATCAGTATGCCGATCCGACAAACGAAGGCTGAATTTAACCGTGCCTCGGAACATATTGTTGATTTATGCCGTCGTTTTGAAAATGTAGAATCACTCGAAATTGAATTGACAGATGCATTCACGGCGTTGGAATTCGCATTGCCGCCAACAACACAGCATGATTTTTTGTCGATGGCGAATACGCGTGCGCGTTTGAGAATGTCAACGTTGTACGCTGTCGGACAATCGAACGGTTTGCTCGTAGCGGGAACAGGAAACAAAGTCGAAGATTTTGGAGTTGGTTTTTTCACGAAATATGGCGACGGCGGCGTTGATTTAAGTCCAATTGCGGATTTGACCAAATCCGAAGTGTTCGAATTGGCAAAACATTTACAAGTCGTAGATTCGATTCAAGTTGCAAAACCAACCGATGGATTGTGGGAAGATGGACGCAGCGACGAAGATCAAATTGGAGCTACGTACCCAGAGTTGGAATGGGCTATGGATTTTCAAGGCGATGAAAGTCAACTTTCGGCAAGAGAAAGTGAAGTACTTGCGATTTACAGACGCCTAAATCGAATCAACAAGCATAAAATGGAACCCATTCCAGTGTGTTTAATTCCTTTTGAATTCAAACGTTAATCTACCTCTGGCGCTAGGCGAAGGACAATTCCGTCGATTTCCTCAGAAATATGAATTTGGCAACCCAATCGTGAATTTGGCTTCACGAAAAAAGCTTGATCCAACATGTCTAATTCCGCGTCACCTTGAGGATCCAATTCGGTATCGGATTCCAAGTAGCATTGACAGGTAGCACACATCGCCATTCCTCCACATTCACCTTTTACAGGCAAATCGTAGGATTTACATAGTTCCATGATATTCATGCTCATGTCTGTTGGAGCAATTAATTCGTGTGAAATTCCCTCTCTATCGATGATTGTAACTGTGATGTCTGCTGCCATTTTGATTGAATTTGGGCACAAAGATATGGGATAATTTGAAATGGAGCTTTCCATTACTGTATTCAATTTGTTTTGTGCAATCGAAAACGCCCATTACATACGTGTTGTTTTCTGCTTGAATTCTCGAAAATAGACAATATCTTTGAGGAAATTAGAATGATTTCATGAAGATAACATACAGCTTGGACGAAAAAGATTACCTCACTTTTCAATTGTTTACAGCGTCGAATTCGCCCAGTGTGAAACGCCGACGGATGTTGTCGCGTTCGATTCCAGCAGCAGCCTATTTGTTTTTTGCGGTGCTTTTCTTTTACCGAGGGGATCTCACGATGTTGTTTGCTTTTCTCCTATTGGCGGTTGTTTGGTTCTTTTTTTATCCAATTCACGACCGCAATTTGTACCGCCGTCAGTATCAAAAATTCATAGCCGAAAATATGAATAATAAATTTGGTCGCAAAGCAACGCTTACATTTGAAAAAGACCGTGTGAAAGCAAAAGATGAGGTTTCAGAATCCGCAATTGATATTGCTGAAATTGAATCAATCACCGAGACGGAAGCGTTGTTTCTTCTAAAATTGAAGACCAATCAGTCGTTTATTCTACCGAAAAATAAAATCGATAATTGGGAGCAGTTGCCGGCGTTTTTCACTACGCTAGAAGCTGAGCGAGGAATTCCGTTCGTTGACCGGATGGACTGGCAATGGAGATAAACGTTGTTTTTGATGTTTTCCAATGAAATGGCTTGCTTTTTCTGTCGAACTGTCTAATTGACTGCAAAAGTGGCAGAAAATGGACGAAACATTCCGGTGACCATCAAAAAAATCGGCATGGCATCATTCTTGACTTTTCAGGTTGAAAATGTGGAATTTTATTTTTCAAAAACGATTTTATTCCTCAAAATACAATGTATATTTATCAACTCAATGACAAATTAAAATAGAAGATTATGTTTGGAAACGACGAATTTAAAAAATACGCAACAAAGCACCAAGGAATTAGCAGCATGCACTTGGCGAGTTATATTGAATCCTCTTTAACTCCATATATCATCGAAGAACGGCACATGAATATGACCCAAATGGACGTTTTTTCGCGTTTGATGATGGATCGAATTATCTTTTTGGGAACTGGAATCAACGATCAAGTGGCGAATATTATCAATGCGCAACTGTTGTTTTTGGAGTCGGTGGATCCGAAGAAAGACATTCAGATTTATTTAAATTCACCTGGAGGATCTGTGTATGCAGGTTTGGGAATTTACGATACGATGCAGTACATCAAGCCAGATGTAGCAACTATCTGTACCGGAATGGCAGCTTCGATGGGAGCAGTTTTGTTATGTGCTGGTGCCGATGGAAAACGTTCGGCATTGAAACATTCGCGCGTAATGATTCATCAACCCTTAGGAGGAGCGCAAGGACAGGCGTCGGATATCGAAATTACTGCGCGTGAAATCGGAAAGTTGAAGAAAGAGCTATATGATATTATCGCACATCACACAAAACAAGATTACGACAAAGTGTTTGCAGATTCAGATCGTGATTATTGGATGACTTCCGAAGAAGCAAAAATCTATGGAATGGTAGATGAAGTGTTGGTTAGAAACCCAAAATAAACTACTTTTGTACACTTTTAAATAGGTCATCCAATCAACTGTTGGATGGCTTTTTTTGTCAATTATTATTATGTCGAAAAAAGAAACTTCGTGCTCATTTTGTGGCAGACCAAGATCGCAAGTAGGAATGCTGATTGCAGGGTTGTCTGCACACATTTGTGAGAGTTGTATTACCCAAGGGCATTCCATTGTGATGGAGGAAATGAAATCGCTTCCGTCGGAAGTCTATTCAGAATCCCCCGTTAACTTATTGAAACCTGCCGATATTAAGTCGAAATTGGATGAGTATGTTATCGGACAAGAAGATGCAAAAAAAGTGCTTTCGGTTGCGGTTTACAATCACTACAAACGGTTGAATCAACCACCTTCGAAAGACGATGTGGAGATTGAAAAAGCCAACGTTATTTTGGTCGGTCGTACCGGAACAGGAAAAACCCTATTGGCGAAAACCATTGCGCGTTTGCTCAATGTTCCTTTTTGCATCGCGGACGCAACGGTTTTGACCGAAGCAGGTTACGTAGGAGAAGATGTAGAAAGTATTTTGTCTCGTCTTTTGCAAGCATCTGATTACAATGTCAACGCAGCGCAACAAGGAATCGTTTTCATTGATGAGATCGATAAAATTGCGCGCAAAAGCGACAACCCATCCATTACACGAGATGTTTCAGGTGAGGGTGTTCAGCAGGCTTTGTTGAAATTGTTGGAAGGTTCGGTTGTCAACGTTCCACCGCAAGGAGGAAGAAAGCATCCGGAACAAAAAATGATTCAAATTGATACGAAAAACATTCTATTTGCTTGTGGAGGTGCTTTTGATGGTATTGAGAAAATCATAGCACGACGTGTCAATACGCAAACAATTGGTTTTAGTAGCAACGACGATGTGCGTATCGATGGAGATAATTTCTTGAAATTCATCAATCCAACGGATATCAAAACTTTTGGGTTGATTCCTGAGTTGATTGGTCGTTTTCCTTCGTTGACGTACCTAGAGCCATTGGACGGGAAAAGCTTGAAACGGATCTTGACCGAGCCTAAGAATGCGTTGATTAAACAATACGTTCGTTTGTTCGAAATCGATGGAATTAAGTTGAGTTTTGACGGAGATGTGTTGGATTTTATCGTCGAAAAGGCAATCGAGTTTAAGTTAGGAGCAAGAGGTTTGCGTTCGATTTGTGAAGGAATTCTCAACGAAGCCATGTTCGACCTTCCTTCCAAAAATGAAAAAGAATTCCGTGTTTCGCTTGCGTACGCAAAGGATCAATTTTCAAAATCAAAAGTAGCACGATTGAAAGTTGCTTAATAGAATATAAATTGCAAAAGAATCGCAAGTTGAGTTTTCAATTTGCGATTTTTTTTTGAAGTTAAGTTAACAATAAGTCTATGCAACAAACCTTAACACAAGCATAAACTTACCTTAAACCACAAGGAAAGCGCAGGGAGTAATTTTGATGTGTATGATAGCAACGAACATAACACACGAAAATACACTTTCAATGATGACAAGAAATAAGTCTGCAAACACCATTTTACTTATCGATGACGAACCAGATATCTTGGATTTTTTACAATACAATTTGGAAAAAGAAGGTTACAAAGTGTACACAGCAAACAACGGATTAGTGGGTGTGGGAATGGTACAAAAAGTAAAGCCTGATTTGGTGTTAATCGATGTGATGATGCCGGTAATGGACGGTATTGAAGCGTGTTATACCATCCGAAAAGATACAAGTATTCAGCAACCAATCATCGCGTTTTTAACCTCTCGGGCAGAAGATTATTCACAAGTTGCTGGATTTGAAGCAGGTGCTGATGATTATATTGCAAAACCCATCCGACCACGTTTGCTTGTTAGCAAAGTAGAGTCATTGTTGCGACGTTTGAGAAACGAAACAATGGAAGATCAAAACTCCACTGTTCAAGGGATAAAAGTGAATCGCGAAAAATTCATTGTTGAGAAAAAAGATACCGAAATTCAACTGCCTAAAAAAGAATTTGAATTGTTGGAGTTGCTCTTGAGTCGTCCAGGAAAAGTGTTTACCCGTGACGAAATTTTGAGTTCTGTTTGGGGAAATGAAGCCATTGTTGGTGAGCGAACAATTGATGTTCATATCCGAAAATTACGAGAAAAGCTGGGAGATGATTATATTCGTACCATTAAAGGTGTTGGATATACATTTGTAGACAGTGAAAAGTAGTAAACCAGTCAATATGATTTTAGGTGGTAGCGCAATAATTGTTGCTACTGCGCTTGTTATCACCTTAATTTTGGATTATACCATTGTTGAATTTCCGCTTTGGGTGGTCATTGCACTGCCTCTTTTGCTAGGATTTGCTTCGTTTGGAATCTTTTATTTCTTTATCGAACGATTCATCAATGATCGGTTGAAGGTACTTTACCGTTCGATCCGCAAGGGGAAAATCACCAAAGACAAAGATTTGAACTTCAAAATGTCCGACGAAGTATTTGCTGTAGCCGAGAAGGCAACGAAAAAATGGGCGGAAGAACGCAATGTCGAAATCTCAAAACTACATGAACAGGAGGAATACCGCCGCGAGTTTTTAGGAAATCTTGCGCACGAGTTGAAAACGCCTGTTTTTTCAATTCAAGGGTACATCCTGACGTTGCTCGATGGTGGTTTGGAAGATGAAAAAGTGAATCGTATGTTCCTTGAAAGAGCATCGCTAGCGGTTGATCGCATGGTGAATTTGCTCGAAGACTTAGACCAAATAACGAAAATGGAAGCCAATCGGTTTAAATTGGATTTTGAAAATTTCAACATGCGGGATTTGGTAAAAGAAGTTGTTGAGTCACTCGAATTAAAGGCGAAAGAGAAAAACATTTCGTTGACATATCCGAAGGAATCACCCCTTGTTGTACATGCGGATCGGGCAAAAATTAGTCAGGTACTTACCAATTTGATTAACAATTCAATCAACTACGGAAACGAGGGTGGACGAACCAATGTGCGCTTCTACGAAATGAACGATTTGATTTTGATTGAGATATCTGACAATGGTCCAGGAATCGACGAAAATCATTTGTCGCGCTTGTTTGAGCGGTTTTACCGCGTCGAAAAAAGCAGAACACGCAACGAAGGTGGCTCTGGACTCGGTCTAGCGATCGCAAAGCAAATTATTGAATCTCACAACCAGTCAATTACCGTGAGAAGTACGGTTGGACTTGGGAGTACATTTGCCTTCAGTTTGGATTCGGCAAAAGAAATAGAAGAAAAATTAGTCACGAGCCGCGGTGTGAAAATTCGGTAGGTCCCACTTTTCTCCCGGTTTTACAATTTTCCAAGCGGGATTCGTTTGATGCAATGTTGCTAAATAGAGTTGTTCGGATTGTCCGGGAGTGGGAATTAGAATTGCGGATTTTTGTGTCTTTTTTAAATCCATCAGTGTTGAGTAACCTGACCGCGAAACAATACATTTACTCTGATACATCAATCGATCATCGTGTTTCCAATTGGACGCGACGACTAATTTCAGGTTTGAAGGAATTTGTGTTCGGTAGTTGAATTCATTGACGAGACATGCAAAAGTGCCATCGTGCGTTTCACAGTATTGGAACACTTCGCTTAGAAATTGTGTGCTATACGGCGCTGGTCCACTTACGATAAACAGTGCATCAAACGTTAGTTCCTCCGATGTACGTGCTTCATATCTTGAAAACCAACCGATGTATTCGACGGGTATCGAAGCCTTATTTTTACTCAATTTTCCAGCAAGCGAACTCTGATGATCGTCGAAGCACCAAATGGCATTGAAATTGCCAATTAAGCGTCTGTGAATCCATTGCGCAGGTGCGAACAACATTGACAATGGCAATTGAATTTGATGCGTCAAAAAAAGCGAGTAAACCTGTTTAGAAAAGAATCCATACCGATGGTCGGAGAGTACAATTGCGATTTGATGTTCGGTAATGTAGCTGTCGATTTCTTTTTGTTCCCTTGCGAAGCGTGCGAGTAATGGCTTTCGATTTGAAATCAAATCCCGCGTAAATTTGCCCTTTCCTTCAAAGCTGAATGGATAACCCAAATGACGAATGTACGTTACGTTCTCAAGGTAGTTTTCAAAAACGGCTTGCTGGTGTTCGTCGCACGCCACATAAAAACGATTTCCTTGGTTTTGGAGCAATTGAATCAATCCAATGCAACGTGTGACATGTCCCAATCCCCAATTGAGTGGGGAAAGCAAAATACGTCGGTCCACAACTTCGTTTACTTTCATGGCTCAAATGTACTAAATGGTAGTCAGCTTGCTGGTTTGAATTGTGAATTATCTGCAATTCGAAGATTGATTTGTATTTCGGCATATCTCGAAATGCCGATTTGGCGAAACATGGCACAAAGCTCAGAAATCGCATGTGGACAAACTAGCAATTTTTCGTTGCTAGGTCTTCCAATTTCTGCATATCGCAATATTCCGAAATGCTGTTCTGTTTCAATTCGAAGCGTTTGCTTGAATGAAGTACAGACGAAGGGAAACACGAATTTGATCACTTCCATGTTCGCGTGTATTCTTTCTCCAATTGAATCCGTATCTTTGCCGCAGATTTGAGTTATGGCAAAAAATAAATTACGTCGGTTTACTGAAATGAAGGAATGGTCCAATGTGTTTGAACCTGCATTATCAGAAGAACAACGAATTCCTTTCGCAATGAAGGGGAAATGGAATACGGAATATTTTAAAAACGATCATCCGATTGTATTGGAATTGGGGTGTGGGAAAGGCGAGTATACGATTGGGTTGGCAGATCATTACCCGAACAAAAATTTCATCGGCGTTGATATCAAAGGCGCGCGAATCTGGGTTGGTGCAAAAGACGCTGTGGAGAAGGGAATGACGAATGTTGCATTCTTGCGTACCAAAATTGATTTCATCTTGGACTATTTCGAAGTCGGGGAGGTGGATGAAATTTGGCTAACGTTTTCCGATCCGCAGCCAAACAAACCGCGCAAGCGATTGACTTCAAAGTTATTTATTGACCGGTACCGACAAATTTTAAAACCGGGAGGTTTGGTGCATTTAAAAACTGACAGTGACATCTTGTTTGAGTCAACAGCCGACGAGATCAAGGAACACAACTACAATTGTCTGGAATTGACGTGGGACCTCTATGGAAGTCTACCCGCTGATTTAGATGAAAAGACGCGCGAAATAATGCATATCAAAACACACTACGAAACGCTGTTTTCAGCACGAGGTGCAACGATCAAGTATTGTAAGTTTCAAATTTCTGAACGTTAAGACATAAAAAAAGGCATCGATTTCGATGCCTTTTTTTATGTCTAAGAATTCGATTTACACGAATAATATAATTACTTTGTAAACAATTGCAGCGAGTAATGCACTGACTGGAATTGTCAAGATCCAAGCCCACAGCAAGTTGATCGTCACTCCCCAACGAACGGCACTGAGTCGCTTGGTAGCGCCCACACCGATGATCGAGCCGGTGATTGTATGCGTTGTTGAAACTGGAATTCCTAAGTTAGAAACGGTAAACAAGGTCAAAGCTCCAGCGGTTTCGGCACAAACTCCTTCGAGTGGCGTTACCTTTGTAATTTTTGTACCCATTGTTTTTACAATTTTCCATCCGCCCATCAAGGTACCGAGTCCAATCATCAAATAACACGAGAAAGCAATCCAAAACGGCATTGTTTCAGAATAAACTTTTGTTTTTAATTTTTGATGATCTTTCAAAACGCCCCCTTCGATGTGTGATAAGAAATCGGGTTTAAATGCCGCCGCAAACTCTGGATTCATTACTTTGTCAGCAAAAATCCATTTCATTGATTTGGATTCAAAGATCGTATCGCCTTTGGTGTAAACGTAGACGTGATCTCCGTTTAAGTATTCAGGTTTCTCTTTTTTCTTGATGCCTTCTTCGTTTTCGTATTCCAATTGCATTACTTCCGAAATTCGCAAGTATTCTGGAATATCGCCTTCAATTTTTCCCTCTCTACTCATGTTTCCGAAAACCATGAGCGCGGCGCAGATAATACCCATCACTTTTTGAGAATCGGCACCACCATGTCCCAATGAGAAAGCAGCAGATGAAAGCAATTGCAACTTTTTGTACATGTTGGACTCTTTCAATGCAGATTGGCGCTTTCCATAAATCAATTGATACAAAATGTATGTCACCACAAACAACACCAACATTCCAATGACGATATACATCATAATCGGCTTCATGTCCATGTATTTAGTCATGTAGTACATCATAAACACCGTAATGCCGGAAAGTAAAAAGATCCAAAACATCTTTTTGTAAAACGACCGTGTAATGGTAACGAGTGCAATGATAAATGCGATGAATCCACCGATGAATGGAGCAAGGAAAATGAACAGAATGACCTTTAAAATTTCACCCGTTGCGATGACATCAAATCCTCCGTGAGCAACCGCAGCACCCGCAAAACCGCCGATGAGCGTGTGTGATGAACTGGATGGCAATCCCAACCACCACGTTAATAGATTCCAAAAAGTAGCTGCGATCAATCCTGCGAGGATTACCCACAAATCAATTGCGTTGTTGTCTACTGTTTTTGCAACGGTATTTCCAACACTCATGTCAAATACCCAAAACGCTAACACGTTGAAAGCAGCAGCCCATAACACAGCCTGAAATGGCGATAAAACCTTAGTAGAAACGACCGTTGCTATCGAATTTGCTGCATCGTGAAAACCATTGACCAAGTCGAATAACAAGGCAATAACAATTACGACTATTAATAAAGTTAACATAAATTGAAAATTATAAATAAAACGCTAGCAAACCAATCCATCGTTGGCTACTAGAATTGTTGAAATCGAAAATTAAGCGTATTTTACAACAATGGATTCAATCACGTTTCCGGCATCTTCACATTTGTCGGTTGCAACTTCCATCGTTTGATAGATTTCACGTTTTTTGATCACTTGTTTCGCATCTGGTTCGGTATCAAACAAGCGTTCGATACTCATATCAAAGATATCGTCTGCTTGGTTTTCAGCGCTGTTTATTTTGATCACACACTCAACAATTTTTTGTGTATTTTTCAAATTTCTCAATTCGCTCACAGCGTTGTTTACGGCCAAAACAGCATCGTAGATCACATCTGCCATTTTTTGAATCCCTTGATCAAAAGGATCTACTTTGTAGAAATTGATTTTTTTCGCTGAAGCGTAAATATGATCACAAATATCATCTAATGCTGTAGCCAAACTGTGGATATCCTCACGGTCAAACGGTGTAATAAAGTTTCTTCCTAACTCTACAAAAATTTGGTGCGTCAACTCATCATTTTGATGCTCTAAATCTTCCATTTGAAGAATCAATGCTGCTCGCTTGTTGAAATCACTTTCGTTAACAACTTCTACCAATTTACCTGCAATTGACTCTAAATTAGCACTTGCATTTTCGAAAAGCGTATAAAACACTCTGTCTTTCGGAAGGAAAAATTTTAAAATATTTGCCATTTGTATCTATTTTGGGGCAAAATTACAACGAATTAGGTGGTGTAAGTCACAAATCAATTTTGTTAACATAATGATAATTTTAGCGAATGTTAATTTTGTAAACAGTTGATTTACTGTGTTTTTGTAATTTTTAGCAGCAAGAATACCAGTTGAATGTTAAGGGAATGTTAAGTCTTTTGTATTCATGTAACGTCTTTTTTTCATTTTTAACTGCTGTTAAATTACGCTAACGATTTGAGCATAAGTACAAATAAAATCAATAATTAAAAATTACTATTTTGTTAAGTTAATATTACTATTCATCGTTGTTTATATTAATTCAACATTAATCCATTTACTTTGCGCTCTCAAAATGAAGAATATGAAAACCTCTTTAATTAGTATGCTAGCGGTTTGTGCAATCGGAAATGTGTGTGCTCAGCAACAAGCGGAAACCATTGATAAACGCAAATCTTCCACTGAGTTTTTTAAAAAATACATGAAAAACGATCGCGGTATTGAGTTTGTACAGAAAGATAGTTTGTTTTCAACTCAATTTCAGTTTCGGATGCAGAATCGTGCGGCGTATCAGTCGACGAGTGAAAGCGATTTTACGCCCGAAACGTTTGAATTTAGAACGCGCCGATTGCGAATGAAATTGAAAGGTTTTGCGTATTCACCGAAATTGACGTATTATGTACAGCTATCGTTTTCTCGAGGTGATATGGACTGGGATGGAACACAAAATGATAGTATAAATTCGAGTCCAAACGCGGTGCGGGACGCAACGATAAGTTATCAATTTACTAAAGCGTTGAAAGTGAGTATTGGTCAAACGAAGTTGCCTGGCAACAGACAACGTGTGGTATCATCGGGAGATTTACAGTTTGCAGATCGTTCGATCGTCAATGCAACATTTACATTGGATCGTGACTTTGGTTTTCATGCTAGTTTTGATAAACCATACTATTCATTGAAAGGTGCGATCACTTCCGGAGAAGGAAGAAATACCAACCGATCGGATAAAGGATTATCTTACACGGGTCGAATCGAATTGTTGCCTTTTGGAAGATTTACCAACAACAACGATTACATTGAAGGAGATTTGGCTCGGGAGCCTAAACCGAAGTTGTCGCTTGCTGCAACGTACAATTTTAATTCGAGAGCACAACGGGAGGCGGGACAACTAGGGAATGACTTGTATGAGTTTGCAGACCTGCAGAATCTCTCGGTGGATATGGTTTTTAAATTCAAAGGCTTCGCGTTTTACAACGAGTTTTGTACTCGAAAATCAAATAAACCAATCACTGTATCGTCAGCAGATCCAACCAAAACGAGAAGTAGCTACGTGGGATATGGAAATTTAACGCAAGCAAGTTATTTATTTAAAAACAACTATGAAATTGCAGTTCGCTATGCGTTTATAACGCCTTTTTCATCTATTTACAATAATCCGATTTTCTTGAATGTGAACAAAAAAGCACAACAACATATCCATTTGGGTGTTACCAAATATGTTTACGGGCACCGGGTGAAGTTGCAAGGGAATTTAACGTACCAATCGGAGCAAGATTTGAGAAACGACAAACAAGCAAACCAGTTGGGAGCAATTTTTCAAGTCGAGTTGGGGATTTAATTTGAATCATAAAAATTTGAATCCGCTCTATTTGGGAGAGGATTCAAATTTATAGCCAATTCCTTTTACGGTCTTGATGTATTTATCGCCAATTTTTTCACGTAGTTTGCGTACATGTACATCAATCGTTCGATCTCCTACAACGATATCTGAGCCCCATACTTTTTCCAAGATCTGTTCCCGCTCAAACACAATGTCTGGTCGAGA
>JACCDZ010886691.1_pt1 | contig 12170 bp, 15 predicted proteins | sample 7449551 | NCBI WGS metagenome assembly JACCDZ01 (sample SAMN15323452, study PRJNA562643) | freshwater metagenome | isolation source: river surface water | place: USA:Blue River Watershed | collected 2017-08-18
CACAATCTCTTGCTCGTGAACTGCCTGATAGAGCTGACCTTTTTCATTCTTTGGAAGCGATAGACTTACAGCCTTGCCCTCTAATTGTTTGAGGAGTGATTGGATTTTTTCAATCTCATGTTCACGTGCTTTACCTTCGGTTATTTTTTGCTGATCACGTGCGGCAATGACTTCGGCTGTTGCACGGATTGCTTTTTTATTAGGAATGAGGAAGTTGAGCGCGTATCCATCAGAAACCTGTTTCAGCTCATCTTTCTTTCCTACCCCTTTGACTGTCTGTATAAATAATACTCGCATATAGAATCTATTTTTTGAATTCTGCTAATGCGCGATCTAGGACTTCGTCTGTTTCGGTTGCTGGATCATTTTTAATAGCTATTGATGGAACGAGACCCTGTTTTGAGATAGAGATACCGTTTGGGGTGAACCACTCGGCAATCGTTATTTTCACACTTGACCCATCAGAGAGTTTTACAAGTTCTTGTACTGAACCTTTTCCAAATGTGGTACTTCCAATGAGTGTTCCAATACCATGTTCGGCTAATGCTCCTGCTACAATTTCTGACGCTGAGGCTGATCCTTCGTTTACAAGTATCGCTAATTTATATTTTTTCGTAATAACGGTTGTGCCTTTGCTGCGATAAGCAGTCTCTGATTGATGGGGACCAAAATTTTCTCGGACAATGACTTTGCCTTGTGGGAGAAAGTAGCTCGAAATATCTACAGCAGCATCGAGATATCCTCCTGGATTATTACGGAAATCGATGATGAGATTTTTTTGCTTTGATTTTTGAAATGTTTCGAGTGCTGTTTTCATGAGAGACGCAGAATCTCCGGTAAAACTCGCCAGTTCAATAATAAATGTATCACCAGAGACGCGTGTTTCGAGTGTCGGGTAATGAATCACTTCGCGTACTACATTGATAGTGAGTTTTGATTTTGTGCTAGGTCGGTATATATCAATAGTAACCTGACTACCAACATCACCACGAACCAAACTGACCGCTTCATCGATCCCTGCGTTTTGGAATTCGGTTCCATCTACAGCAAGTATGACATCGCCAGCCATGATACCAGCACGTTCTGCAGGAGAGTCTTTGAGGGGTGCTACGACGACAATGAGTCCGTCTTTGACATCTATCTCCATTCCTACTCCACCGAATGTACCTCGGACTTCATCATCGAACAGTTTGGCCTCTTTTGGAGGGAAATAGGTTGTGTATGGGTCGCCATAGGATGCAACTAGTCCTGCAATTGCGCCATATACTTTTTCCTGATCTGTTGGTTTTTTGTCAGCGAACGGATATTTTTCATCAAGCATGGTCCAAACCTTCCAAAAGTTTGCGAGGTTTGCTGTTGTAGCTGGTGTGGTCTGAGAGCCAAAGATAAAACCACTGACCTGGGTTTTTGACCCAAATAGCATTCCACCTAAAAATATTGCCGCAATAGCAACAATAATGAGGATCCCTCGGAGCATATTCCGATACATCGCACGCGACTGCATATGGGATTAATATAGCATATCTCCCCTACTTTTTCATCTCGGAAATTTATAAACAAATTGCCCTCATCTTTTACAGATCAGGGCAATTTAAAGACTCTCATAAACTCACGCATGTAATTTTTTTGGCATATCTGGACCGAATCCTGAGTATGCTGCATACATCCAGGTCACTATGCCTGTCGTGCACATAGTCATTCCAGGAATAATTCCGTAGTCCTTGGTAACCGTCCAGGAAAATGCATATGCAATGATTCCTACTATCGAAAGCAAGGCGCTTTTACGGCTTCCAAAGAGACCTAAGCAAGTGATAAATATGACAAACAGTAACGTTGTTACTGGCCACAGCGGCTCCAACATTTTGAGGTATAAGCAGAGAGTAAAAAGCACTCCACCGACAAATAAGATTACAAAGAAGACCTCGTACACCTTTTCGGTAAAGTCTTTTATTAGGTTTTTCATTTTATTTAATTTTTAACTGGTTAATATTTTTTCTTTACGTTACTATCTTTTGATAAGTATGTCAAATTGTTTTCTATTTATCTTACAGTCACCAGGCCTTATGGGTTTAAAGTATATGCCCCTACTGTATACGTATTCGCAGGGTCCCACATCATCCAGGAGTCCAGGCCTGCGTCATAGGTAGCCTTCATTTGGGCCCGAATCATATCCGCCGTATAGGTCGCGCCCATGTTGAAATCTTGGAGCCAGGGGCGGAGTTTTGTTTTGGAAAATCCTGCAGCTTCGATACGTGCGACACCAGAATCCATGGCATATTTGATCACCTTGTATGGTTCTGTGGCAGGATTAGGTAGTCCAATGAAATTTTTCGGATAGTGTGACGGATATACCATAGGCGCGATGTAATCAAAATATGAAAGCGCTCGTTCTAATACCTGACCAATACCCATATCGTCAGTAGTACTGGTAACGAGACCGAATAGATCTGCGGATGTAATCATTCCTGAGTCCTCTATGCCAGTATGGAGATGTTTAAAGAATCCCTCAAGAGCATCAGCGCGAGTTGGATATTCAGCGAGAGGATATGAAATATCAGCAATATCTCCATCCGAAGGAAATCGGATATAGTCAAAATTTATTTCATCGAATCCAATTCGGTGAGACTCGCGAGCGAGTGCGATAATATATTCAGCTACCTCTTTGTTTGTTACATCGAGAAAGCTCAAACCCTTTCTATCCTTCCAGATAGTGCCGTCACTTTTTTTACGTATTGCCCAATTGGGAAATTTTTCTGTGAGATATGGATCCTGGAATACAGCGATACGACCAATAACATAGATATCGCGGGCATGTAGTGAATCGATCAGTGATGCAATGTCACGAATGCGATTTTCAGGAGAACCAGTCGCATTCACTGCTTCATCGTCGGTCAAGAATGCAACCTTGCCTGTTGCATCTTTGATATCAATTACTACAGCGTTTAATTCTGTTTCATCGATGAGTTTGATAATACTAGATTTCATGTTGCCACCACTTGCAACCCAGCTCGACATGTATACGGCTCGGAGCGGTACTGGTGTTGCAAGATGCTCTACATCCCTATTCGGATAGTGAATTGACGGGTCAGTTGGTGTGAGTGGTATAGGTTCGCCCACGAGAGAATCTATTTTTGGATTTGTTTCAGATGTGGGTAATGATGCAGTATGTTCTGCCCTATCAGAAGAAATGGTATTTTTAGAATATGCTATGAATGCAAAAAAGAGTCCACCAATAACAAGTACTGTGATTGTGATGAAAATTTGTTTAGATCGTGAAGCCTGATTCATCATGTGGTGTTACATTCTCGACTTCTTTTTTACGACGAGGTTTACGTGCGCGAGGTGGCTCAACATTTCGATAGAGTGACTCTGCGAGAGGGTCAGCGGCTGGTTTTGTATGAGAAATTTCTTCGACAGCTTCTATGAATTCATGTGCAAGCTGTTCCGAATCTTTTCGTGCATCAGCAACTAGTTCATCGTCTCGCATAATAGTTTCCACAATCTCATCTGCTGTTTCATCTAGGAGTTTTTCAATTGGTTCTGTATGAACTGTGGCCTCGCGACGACGCTTTTTCTGGAGCATGCTATAGGCTACGAGAAATACAAGTGCTGCACCCAGTATGACGAGAACGGATTTCAAGCCTCGAGGAATAGCGAGTAGTGATATGAATGCAATCCAAATAGATGCGAAAAAGAGTGTTGTGTGGTGTTTCATCCCGTTAGAGGTAGGTCGCGATCATATTGTTCGCGCCGAACCTTGGCTAAAAAATTAATAAGCGTAGCTTGCCCGCATCTATCATCTACATTCCCGTAACCGCGGCCTCTAACGGGATCATATGGGCATTAGTATAACACAGAGGGAGAGTATGAGAATAAGTATAAGAATGAGTATGGGGACAAAGAAAGAATGATTATAAGACCTCACCCCAGCCCTCTCCTGAAAGGAGAGGGAGCTTGGGCCTTATGCCCTTACAGGATTGCGATTTCAACTAGTACTTCCGTACTAAAGAAATCGGGAACCTATAACTTCTTATACCTGGTTCTAGATGTAAAAATCCTTTGGTGCCACAATCACTACGTGTTCACCGCGGAGTTTGTTGGCATCTGATGCGAGAACTTCTCTTACCTGCTCTGCGGTGCCACGAATAGTCTCCTCGTGCATTTTTGTCAGCTCGCGGCAGAGGGCAATAATGCGATTAGGTTCGAGAACAGTGGCGAGCTCGGTAATTGTTTTTTCGATTTTATGTGATGATTCGTAAAATATAGTTGCATCTGGATTGGCAGCAATATCTGCAAAGAATGTTTGGCGACCCTTTTTTGCTGGAGCGAATCCGAGGAATCGGAATTGGTGTGTCGGGATGCCCGAGCGCGCAATAGCTGCAGTGAGCGCGCTCGGGCCGGGAATAATTTCCAATGCTTCTGATCCATATGTTTCCAAGACCTGACTGATGAGAATAGTTCCAGGATCAGAAATTCCTGGCGTTCCAGCGTCAGTTATGAGAGCGAGGTACTTCCCCTCCTCGATCAACTCCATAATCTTTGCTGTCTCATTATCAGTAGAATGTGCATGAAAACTGCGGAGTGGTTTTTTGATCTCGAAATGAGAAAGCAGTTTCCCGCTGTGACGTGTATCCTCGCACAGGATCACATCAGCAGCCCGTAATATTTCGAGTGCACGAACGGTAATATCGCCTAGATTGCCAATTGGTGTCGAGACGATGGATAGTTTTCCTGCTAATTTCATGAGTATCACAGTACCACACTTTTTTACTTTTGTCTCGGGAGAGCTCCCTCTTTTACTAAAATCTTTTCTTTATTTTCAATACCACGGTTATAGCCACCCATTTTGCCATCAGATCGGATAACTCGATGGCATGGGATGTTGGGGTCAAAGTTCGTAGACAGAATGGTTCCTACAGCTCGGGCAGCACCAGGATTCCCGACACGTTTTGCAACCTCGCCATAGGTCAATATCTGGCCTTTCTTGATCTGCTTTACGACACCAAACACGCGCTCACGAAATGATACACTTTTTCTCATGGGGTTATTTTATCACGGGTAAAGTTTTGGTATACTAAAATAAACCCTTTAAATCAAAAGTCATGAAAACGCTACTTTTTGGAGGATCAAAGCGAGTTATTGTTTTAGGTCTTCTGTTCGGAGGATTCGTACTCATTGCGGCAAAATATCAAGCCTTGCAGACTCTATCAGAGCCTATAAAGCAGTTTTGGAATTCTCTCGTTAATGAGTGTCGCCATAACAAAGATATACCTTTCTCACTTTGGGATTAATCCTCGCGAAACCAACAAGCCCACACAACCTTTTTAGAAGATTGTGTGGGCTATGTTTATTTTAGAGATAAATTTTTTGCGTCTTTCAAGATTTCGTAGGCGTGAGTTGCCGGATCTACGTTTGGATAGGTTTTTAAAATAGTGTCGTCTGGGCTGATGAGATATGAAATACGTTTTGTACCCAGAAATCCATTGGCTCCGTACTGATCAATTACTGATCCGTCTGGATCTGAGAGGAGTGTAAATAGGAGATGATATTTTTCACGGAATGCACGATGACTTTCTGGGGAATCTTTACTTATTCCTAAAACTATAATTCCGGCTTTCTCAAATTCATCATAGAGCTCTGTAATCGTACAGGCTTCTTTAGTGCAACCCGGAGTATCGTCCTTGGGATAAAAATAGATGAGAACAGTTGAACCGAGAAAATCGGAAAGTGTCACTGCCTCGTCGGCATGACTCGTAAGTGTGAAGTTAGGAGCTTTTGAACCTTCCTGGAGCATGGAGCTAGTCTACCATATGATTCCAGATATCTCGCATTCGGCATGAGAAACAGCAGAATTCTTTTCCTTTTTTCTGTACACAATCTGCACATTGGAGAAACTGGCTATGGCAGGACTCATTTGCACAATCTACGTATGATTCTGTTTTTCCAGAACAGTGTTTACATGTTCCAACCACTTCGTGATTACCACCATCCCAATCCATTACTTTTCGATTATCGAACACATACATGGCGCCGCGGAAATTTTGCGCAGGATATTTTTCCATATATGAAACCATACCTCCATCGAGCTGGTATACGTCTTTGAATCCCTGAGATACGAGATAACCACTGGCTTTTTCACAACGGATACCGCCAGTACATACCGTGAGAACTTTTTTATCTTTCAAATGCTCTAGTTGTGGGAGAACTTTTGGGAGGTCACGAAAATTTCGGAGCGGTGGCAAAATTGATCCTTTGAAATGCCCTACTGCATGTTCGTAATCATTTCGCATATCAACAATAGTAAAATCTTCATTGCGAGCAAACCACTCATGCAGCTCATCGGGCGGGAGATGTTTTCCCGTTATTTTATTCGGATCAATGTCTGATCCGTGATCTGCCAGGTGGAGAGAAACAATTTCTGGGCGGACCTTGATCGAGAGTCGCGGGAATCCATCTCCCCTACCCTTACTCAATTTGAAATGAGTATCGGCAAATCGTGGGTCAGCAGAAAACTCTGCGATATACGTTTTGATATTTTCAGATGTACCTTCATAGGTTGCATTGATACCTTCGTGAGCAATGATCGTGCGGCCTTTTAATCCCAATTTTTGACATCGCAAACGCTCCTCGGCAGCAAAGGTTTTCGGATCAGCAATGTGTGTGTATTTATAGAATAGAATGACGGTATATTCTGTCATGCACGACATTCTACGACAGAATGGCTGTCTTTTCAAGAACAGGGGTGCTCATTTACATAGCACTTGATTTTATTTAATAAATATGTAGAATGTTCGTAAATCAATAAAAATTGAAAAACATGCAAAAGAAATTTATCATCCAGTCGTTCCTTACGGCTCTTGGCACGCTTTCTGTATCGGTACCGTATGGAGGAATACCTCTACTTGCTGCTCCTTTATTTGGAAATCATGACCATGTAAATTCATTACTTGCAGCAATTGTTAACTTTTTAACCTGCGAATGCCCACGTGTTGAAGTAATATTTTCCACTACTGAGAATATGACAGAAGCTCAGAACGCATTAAAAAGCTATAACAAAGATCTGATCTGTGAAGGAGGTGGAGTAAAGCTAACGGTTTCTCTTCCGGCTCCAAAGGAGGATTAGGAAGAAAAAAGTAACTTAAACGGTATTTGAAAACAAGAAGCGGAACCCCATTTGGGATTCCGCTTCTCTTTTTTTATCTCTCTAAATTTATTTGACTTTAACAACTAATGTTTTAGCGAGAATGTCATGCAATCCCTGTTTTTTCTCTGTCCAAATAACCATGAGGTATCCAATACAGAGAATGAGGCCTGACAATATTTTTCCAAAGTATCGCCCTGTTGCTCGTGCAAAAGTAAGCTTGTTTCCTGCTAGGTCAGTGACTTTGATATTAAGTGCCATTTTACCAAGCGTTGCCTGATATTTGGAGCTTTCCATGAGAGCATAATAGAGCCACATTGCCGCAACAGATGCGTATCCGAAAACCATGTAGAGTGCCATGCCAATAACAACATTGTCCAAAATATGAGCGAGTACTCGCCGCCAAAACCCTGCATAAGATACTCCACTGCTCGATACCTGATCATGATGTACGTGTTCGTTTGTTTGTTCCATATGGGTAAAGTATACCAGAATTTTCTACGAAACAAAGAATGCAGTGAACTTGCCCAGTACTAATATTTTTGCTACAGTAACGGGGTTAAATTGGTAACAAGGAAGGAGCTCATCAGCCTTCCCTATCGTAGAAAATACACATTTGCGTGTGTAGCTCAGTTGGCTAGAGCATTCGACTGATACTCGAAAGGTCCCTGGTTCGAATCCAGGCACACGCACCACTTCGCACTTAGATTACGCTTCGTGGTGCACCGCACTTAATAACTTCTTTGGGCGATTTAAAATATACTTAACGAAGTGGTCCCGTAAAGCATTCCTATGCGACGTGGGGCAAATCTTATGTACTATGTCTACATTCTGAAATTGAATAGTGAAAGTTATTACACAGGCTACAGTGAAGAGATTCATTTGAGAAATATTTAAAATCAAGCTCAAATTTGCTTTTAGAAACAAGAGACTCGTGACCGAACCTGGCACATAAATCTAATTATGGACAAAGAAACTAAATGGCTACTCGATGAAAAGTATAACGGTATTACATCTGAGGAATTTGAGCGTGATCGAGAACGCCTTGTTGCGGGAGAACCGCTTGCATACATCATTGGATGGGTGCCATTTTTGCGATCAAAAATATACCTCGATTCACGACCACTGATTCCACGAACAGAGACAGAATACTGGGTGGAAAAAGCGATCAAAGAAATTCAGTCAAAAGGAATACAGCATCCAAAGATTCTCGACCTCTGCGCCGGCTCTGGCTGTATCGGTGTTGTAGCACTGAATTCCCTACCTGGTGCCACGGTAGATTTCGCGGAGATGGATGAGACTCATCACGAAACAATACAAAAAAATATTCGCGAAAATGATATATCTCAAGATCGAACTCGAATATTTGGCGGGGATCTGTTTGAGCAACTATCTGATACCTATGACGTAATCCTCACCAATCCACCCTATATCGATCCAAAAGAAATTGCTGGCGTGGAGCCCAATGTTCTAGGTTTTGAGCCATCAGGAGCCCTGTTTGGTGGTATAAACGGCATGGAGTTTATTCAAAGGATAATTGGAGATGCTCCACAATTTTTGAAACCAGGAGGGATGCTCATTATTGAACATGAGCCAGAGCAAGAATTTCTCATTAAACAATTATTACCAGAAATAGTCTCTTATCCAGACCAGTTCGGTATTATTCGATTTTCTGTATATAAAAATTAATCTCCAGAATCATCAGCAGAACCGACTTCCCCGGCCTGGAGCGCGTCGATGATTTTATCAATATTGCCGAGCATGATACCGGGAATATTTGACCATGATTGTTTGATGCGATGGTCTGTTACGCGATCCTGCGGATAGTTGTAGGTGCGGATTTTCTCGCTGCGATCACCTGATCCAATCTGAGTCGCTCGGGTATCAGCATTTTTCTTTGCCTCCTCTTCATCTTTCATCTGCTGGATTTTTGATTTCAAAATTTCCATAGCTTTTTCTTTGTTCTGTAGCTGCGACCGCTGGTTTGCAGAACGAACACATACACCTGTTGGTTTGTGAACAATACGGACAGCTGTTTCTACCTTGTTTACATTTTGACCGCCCTTTCCACCAGATTTGAATGTTTCAATTTCGAGGTCTGAATCAGGGATGACAACATTCGTTTTTTTGTAGATAGGCAAAATAGCTACCGATGCAGTCGATGTATGGATACGTCCCTGCTTTTCAGTCGCAGGAATACGTTGTACGCGGTGTACCCCTGTTTCGTGGCGGAGTGCCTGATATACACCCTTTCCCGTAATTTCAAACGATGCTTCACGATATCCACCGAGATCATTCATTGATTCGTCCAATGTTTTAGAATTCCATCCCATTTTTTCCGCATACCGTTGATACATTTCAGCAAGGTTTGCTGCAAAGAGTGCTGCCTCGTCCCCTCCTGCTCCGGCACGGACTTCGAGTACGATCTCATTTGCTGCAGCAGTATCAAATACCTCTTCTTTTTCTTTATCTAAAATTGATTGCACTTCTCCCTCTATATGCTTTTTCTGTTCTTCAAGTGCGATCAGATCAGTCTGGGCAAGTTCTGCCATGTCAGGATCTGATGCCATGAGATTTTGTGTTTCCGAAATTGCAGCGGAAATACGTTCCAACTCTTCGGCAAAATATCGTGTCTTGTGATTCTGTTTTAGTTCTTCCAGGTTCATAATGTGTAGTATAAAGCAAAAAGTGAGGATTTAAAGCCCTCACCCCATCCCTCTCCCAAAGGGCGAGGGGGGCCCTTTCGCATAGATCCGCGTCTTGTCCGCGTGTATCTGCGTTTTACTTCTTTGCTTTTGCAGCTCGCTGTTTGAATTTTTCAGCGCGTCCTGCTGTATCGAGCGCTTTGTCCTGACCAGTATAGAATGGGTGCGAAGCACTTGAGATTTCAATACTAAAAAGTGGGTATTCCTTGCCGTCCTCCCATTTCGCAGTTTCTTTGGTAGGTACTGTAGAGTACACCAAATAACTAGATCCGCTTGATGCGTCCTTGAAAATAACCTGGCGATGATTGGCTGGATGGATATCTGTTTTCATGAGAGATACTTTAGCATAAATGATAAAAAACGCAAATCTTGCCAGGAAGGGCTAATTGGCAGCTTCGAGGATGTCGATATCCTTTTGAATCTGAGTTTTAAGGGCCAGAACAGCGTTACCATAGAATGCATTTACCACATTTGGATCAGAACAGCCTCGCCCTGAATAGTATTTACATGCTGCATCACGTTGATTCGCCACGTTTTGAGCGCCCAAATCACGCATATAGAGCGCTGTTGCCATAATGGCATGTTCTGGATTCCATGGGTTTGCAACAGCGACATTGAGCGCTGCCTCGATTTTATCATCATACATTTCCCAGGTAGATGGAATAAACTGCGATGGCCCCATAGCACCACCAAATCCGTAGTAGCTACCTCCCTGTTTGATCGGACAAGAAACAGGAGTATTAAGATTACTCGAAATACCGAGCCGTTCCAATATACGAGTGAATGGTACGAGACTACGCGGTGACATAACAGCACCAATTTGCTCACTTGTCGAAATACGATATCCGGCACCTGTCGTCATATTCGACACAATACATCCACCCACATTTTTTCCAATACCAGATTCTTGTTTGAGTACTGCTAATATAAATGCTGACTGCACACCTGTCGCTTCTGAAGCTTCCTTGGCATATTTGTATGCATCACCAAACGGAATACCCCCACTTGGTGTAAGTGATCCTGCGAGCTCAAATAGCTTTGCGCGGATTTTTGCAGCCTGAGCCTGTTTCTGGGCGAGGAGTTGTTGATACGTCTGCTCCTCTGCCTTACTACTAGCAAGGAGCGTGTTTTTTTCACCCTTTTGTACCTCAGTTTTTTTCTTGTCAGCTTCGATTTGATTACGGAGATTTGCTTGTTCAGTTTTTTTCTGCTCCAAACTCATTTTTTCTGCATTTGTATCAAATCGAACACTGCGCACATGATGGAGTGAATCCTGTAGAGACTGATTTACGACTTCGAAATTATCTACATCTATAAAAAAGTCTGAAACACTTTTCCCTGAAAGCATCATTTCAGCAAATGTCATATGATCAATTTCCTGTTTTTTACGGAGAATTTGAGCGAGAGACATCTGTTCGCGATTTAATTTTTTAGACAGGTCTTCGATTTTATCCTCTTTTTGCTCGATCTGATTGCCTAATTGTTTAATAATCTGATTTTTAATTTGAATCTGTTGGGCAGCCTTTTTAATGAGCCCATCGAGCAGTGCCACATCGCTCGCAAGGGATGATGATTTATTACGCTGAGCAGTCAATTGCTTTTGTGTTTCTGCGCTTTCAGCCTCACAAATAGCGAGGAGCTGGCGGAGCTCTGCATCAGTATGAGAGGATGTTAGATCAAATGACATACAGCTCGAAGCACCATGAGCTAGAGGTGTTACAAAAAGAAAATGTACCCCCAATCCTAGAACGAGAGAGGTCAAAAAAACAGCAGCAATGCGTTGAAAGAGAGCTTGGTTCATTACCATCCCAGTATATCAGAAAAACCACCCTTCCGGGTGGCTTGTCTGTGGAAAATTATTCCTTTGATTCGTCTGTGGCTTCTCCTTCGCCTTCTTCGTCTTTCTTGCCTTTCTGTTCAACTTCGATTTGTGAGAAATCAATTGGTGCTGATTCTTCTTCTTTTTCTTCTTTGGCACCAGTGATAGTTGCAACAACCTCTTCTCCATCAGTTTTTGCGACAACTCCAGATGGGAGTTTAATATCGCGAACATAGATATGATCACCAACAGAAGCAAGTGTTTCAATATTAACCTCGATTGATTTTGGAAGGTCTTTTGGCATAGCTTCGATTTCAATTTCGTGGAGCATTTTTTCAAGTACACCGAGAGATGCTTTGACTGCTGGAGAAACACCAACGAATTCGAGCTCAACCTTGACCTCTACTTTTTTACCTTTTTCGAGAACGAGGAGGTCAGCATGAATAACACTGTGACTCACTGCGTCGTATTGCATATCATGAATAATGCAATCATGCTCACCATC
>JACCDZ011201901.1_pt1 | contig 12170 bp, 6 predicted proteins | sample 7449551 | NCBI WGS metagenome assembly JACCDZ01 (sample SAMN15323452, study PRJNA562643) | freshwater metagenome | isolation source: river surface water | place: USA:Blue River Watershed | collected 2017-08-18
AACTTGTTCGATTACCACAGGAACTTGTTCGACTACCACAGGAACTTGTTCGATTACATCAGGAACATTCTGCTCTAAAACAACGCTATGTCTTTGTCTCTTTCTTGTGTTGTTCTGAACACCTTTTAACATCGTATGATGTCTATAACATCTACCATTGACATTACGTAAGTTGTGTTTTGTTTGTCTTCTGAGTTGTGCGACCATTTTCTGTGTGACAGGAAAATTCATATGATAAAAATTATAAAATTATAAAAAATAAAATAATGTTGAGTCATTTTAACTTTTATATGTTTCTTTGTGTCTATGAGTGTTATATATGTGATAATATATGAACTTACCTTATAATTTTTAATAATTTAATAATTTTTTTTGATTAATTTTTTTTTTCATTTTTTACAAGTATGCCAACCCACATTCTGAGTGCCATAAAATTTCAAAATTTATAAAAATAACCCATGTTATTACATTAAAGCTTTATCAACGACGTAACCGAGAATTGTACGTCTACCATTACTAGTTGCAACAGCTTCAGCTTGTTTTGGTAAACGTGCGTCTATCATTTCAACCATTTGTATTCCCATGATAGGTGTATCTAATACAATTTCAGGACTACTAGAAGTACCTGTTAAAGTAATAAATGATTCGACGATACCCTCGTGTTGTGAAGATGGATGTTGACTTTTTTGAGTCATATTTGTACCACGGTCACGTTCTTGATCACGATTACGTCCCATATTCATACTACTAGTATTTGTAGATGAATTCGTGGATCTGAATTGGAAACGTAAAGTAATATAATAAGGTTCTAAAAATTGTACGGGAATACCATTCGTATCAATATTTTGTACTTCAGCCATACGATTATATAAAAACTTGAATTTCAAAATTTTTGTTTTAGTGAATGACATAGGAAGAATACGTTCGGGAAATCCTGTTGAATTTTCAAATCTTTTGTACCCGACAGTTTCATCAACCATTAAAAAGTTATACAAACGTACACTTTCGGCTTGACGTATCATACCTTCTTGTTGGTTTACAGTAATATCTAATTCCAATGAAATCACAGGTGGTACAACGCGTAAAAAAGCACGATCACTTTGTATCGATTGTAAATTCGTAATAGGATTTAAAGAACTGAATAATGTGTCATTCGCGAAACCAAGTAACTTATTAAGAAGTACATCAGATCTAACTTTATTACCACCGTCGAATTGTAAATTACGTAATATACATAATTCGTATTGTGCAACTGATGAACGATTATCTAATTCGAAAATAACAAAGTCATTCTGACGTCTACATTTGACAAGAGGGAAATTCGCCATCGAACCTACAAGTGTATCAACGACATCAGATACAGTAACATTGTAATAGGTTGTTGATGGTAAAATACTTGTAGTATTACCTAAAACTTCATGAATCGTTTGATCAGTATTTAAAGTAAGATTTGGATTTGCAATAACTTCATTATGAATGTAACGTGGTGCTATATTAGTGGAGTACGTTTGGTCATATGACAATGCGTCAATCAAAAAAGGTGCAGCAGCAAAACCTCCAATACGTAAATTACCAACTTGTAATACATTGTATGTGAAAGTATACGTACGATATGCATTAAATCTATTGAAAAGTAATGAAACTTGAATAGTATTTGTACCGGCTTCACCAAAATTTTGAAGAAGACGTAAACTATAATTTCCTGGTCCATTTGGTATAACAGTAACAGTTGGTGCACCATAATTTGTTAATCCTAACGGTTCTGTTGAACCTTCTGGTGTGAAATCTGAAATAGGATTAGGATCAGGAATTGTTGGAGGTACAACACTTACAACACCAACACCTTGTGGTAAATCATATATATATTCCATAGTACGTGGTGTACCAACGTTATAATTATTTGTTAATAAAACTAATTCTCTTGATGGTAACGTCAAACGTGCATCGATGACAGTAACGTAATATGTATATGCAATTGTAAAAAAAGGTGGTGTAGGTACAGTACCATTACTACAAGTTACACGTACATATACAGTATCAGGTTGTAATGTAGGTTTATTATATAATTTAGATAATTTCCATGTTTGTGCATTGTTTGTATCAGTAGAAGCTACACTTGAATCTGTTGCAAATAAATGTACAATATTACCCGTTGGAATCGAACGTGAAACAAAGAATTCAACGGATTCTTCAAAAAGTATTAACGTGACTTGAGCAACTGTACGAAATGATACTCCGGACATGTTTGATTTTTTTTATTTATCTTTTTTACATTCTATTTAAATAAAAAAAAAATAAATTTAAGAAAACATAATGTCTGCTGTTGACACAGAAGTTACTTACGGACTTCCGACGGATCCAGAAGATGCAAATCCACCAAATACATTTACAGAACCTGCAACAGAAGATCCAATATTCGTTGCAAACCAAACATTTGAAGGATTAGCAGCTATTCCAGAAGATCCAACAACGAAAACATTAGCTGTTTATTTTACTGATATCGTACCTATTCCATTCGATCAATTAGAAGGTACAAATGACTCTTTTACACCAACAGATTCAAATGGAACGTATGTTCCTCCTCTAATTAGTTATTCAACAATTAGTTCAACAAATTTTCCATTTGAAGGTGGTGTTACAACAATTATTACAGGTGTTGCATTAGATCAAGTTTCACACGTACGTATTCAAAATTACAATTGTACGTATATAGTTAATTCACCAACACAATTAACTATTACAATTCCAGTATGTCCTGACAATGACAATACAACTTCCAAAACATTAGATGCATACGATGTTTACAACGCCCTTGCATTTTCAATTCCGATCACATACAATCCGCAAGTACAAGTTTACGGTATCACGTCAATCGATGTAACATCCGGTAGTTTACTTGGAAATACTGTAGTTACAATAACAGGTGGCGCGTTTTTCTTTATTAGTCGTGTGATCTTTGATGGAACCGATGTTTTTCAATTCGAAGTCATCAATTCAACAACCATTCTGTGTACAACTTCTTTTAAGAAAGACGCGTTTACTGGAGTTCCAGGTTCAGTACAAGTTATTGATTACACCGGTGCAATCGTTACGTTACCAAACGCGTTTACGTATGTGTATCCTACACCTTTTATACTTGGATTAAGTTCAAATAACGGAACTACAGATGGTGGACAAACAATTGTAATTGCAGGAGCGTATTTTTTAAACGTCACAAATGTTACAGTCGGTGGAAATACTGTTGTTTATAACGTCGACTCTGACACCCAAATTACATTTACAACAAATGCAGGAACGTACACGGGAATTTCATTAGATCTCATTATTACGACATTATATGGATCCGTGACGTACTCGTCAGCGTTTACATACAATTCTCCACCAGGAATTAATTATCCAACAATCACATCAGTTTCATTAAATGCTGGTAATGTTGTTGGCGGAACGACATTCGATATTTTCGGAACAAATCTTGACAACGTTACTGGTGTCACGATTGGAACAACACCTGTTACAAGTTTTACACTCGTAAATCCAACACGTCTCACGTGTGTTTCAGGTGCAGGTGTATACACAGGTAATGCATTAGATATCATATTAAATTCACCATTTGGTAACGTAACACGTGTCAATGCATGGACGTATACATATGATCCACCAACGATAACATCTGTAAATGTTTCAACAACAAGTGTTGTTGGTGGTGATACCGTAATTCTTACAGGAACGAATTTTTATTTAGTATCGAATGTTATTATATGTGGTTTACAAGCAGCTTCTTATGTTGTCGATAGTCCAACACAAATAACATTGATTACACCCATTGCATATAATGCTGCAGATACATTAGGTAATATACAAGTCGTTGCAACATTTGGAACAGCAACATTATTCAATTCATTTACATTTTTTGGTGTACAAACACCTATCGTATCAAATATTACACCAACGTCTGGTTCTACTGCTGGTGGTACAGTGTTAACTGTCAATGGTACAAATTTTTTAACAACAACAGGTGTTACTATTGATGGAAACGCTGCGAGTTTCGTAATCGATTCGAACATTCAACTCACGGTAACAACACCTGCTGCTTCAGCATTTACTGGTTTACCTGTAAATATTATTATTACGAATACATTCGGTTCATATACTGCAACAAATAGTTTTACGTATACACAACCTACACCCATTATTTCAAGTGTTACACCAACGACACGTAATGTATCTGGTGGTAGTTCAATTGTGTTAAGTGGTAATTTTTTCTTAGGTACGACATCTGTACTTATTGACAACGTTGCTGCAACAAGTTATGTAGTAAATTCAACAACACAGATTACAGCAGTAATTCCATCAAGTATTTACACAAATTTACCTGTGAATATTAATGTAATAACACCTGCTGGTACCGGAACACTTACGAATGGTTTTACATATCTTCCTTCACCGACGATTTCATCTGTTTCACCAAATACATGTTTATTAGCTGGTGGTGTTACAGTGGTAATTACAGGTGTCGCATTTACAAATGCAAGCAGTGTGACATTAAACGGTGTACCAATGACGTCTTATACAATTGATTCATCTACACAAATAACCGCAGTCGTTCCTACTGGTTCTGCTGTGAATACACCATATGACATCGTTATACAAACACCACAAGGTAATTACACATCTACAGGTGGATTTACTTATCTTAACGCTCCTACGATTTCGAGTGTATCTCCTAACACCGGAGCAACTGCTGGTGGTAACAGTGTTGTAATCGTTGGTACGAATTTTTCAAACGCTTCTGTCGTAAAGATAGGAACAACAAATGTCACGAGTTATACAGTCGATTCAATTACACAAATTACAGCAGTAACACCATCAGGTTCTACAGGATCTGCACAAACGATTACTGTAGAAACACCACAAGGAAATGTTACGTCTGGATCAGGTTTATTTACTTATCTTAATGCTCCTACGATTTCGAATGTTACACCGAATACAGGAGCTACTGCAGGTGGTAACACGATTACTATCGTTGGTACGAATTTTAATAATGCGACTGTTGTGAAAGTTGGAACAACAAACGTCACTTCTTACACCGTCGATTCTGCAACTCAAATTACAGCTGTGACACCCTCTGGGTCAACAGGATCAGCACAAACGATTACTGTAGAAACACCTCAAGGTAATGTTACATCTGGTAGTGGATTATTCAGTTATCTTAATGCTCCAACGATTTCTAGTGTTTCTCCAAATACAGGTGCAACTGCTGGTGGTAATACAATTACGATCGTTGGCACGAATTTCAATAATGCAACAGCTGTAAAGATTGGAACGACTAGCGTCGTTTCGTATACTGTAACAAGTTCAACTCAGATTACCGCAGTAACACCATCAGGATCCATAGGATCTGCTCAAACAATTACTATTGAAACACCTCAAGGTAATGTTACGTCTGGATCAGGTTTATTTACTTATCTTAATGCTCCTACGATATCGAGTGTATCACCAAATACAGGTGCAACTGTTGGTGGTAACAGTGTCGTTATTACGGGTACGAATTTTAATAATGCGACTGTTGTGAAAATTGGAAGTACAAACGTCACAAGCTACACCGTCGATTCTGCAACTCAAATTACGGCAGTGACACCATCCGGATCCGTAGGATCTGCACAAACGATCACTGTAGAAACACCACAAGGTAATGTAACGTCTGGTAGTGGTTTATTCAGCTATCTCAATGCTCCTACGATTTCAAGTGTAACACCAAACACTGGAGCAACCGTTGGTGGTAATAGCGTCGTTATTACAGGTACGAATTTCAACAATGCAACTGCAGTGAAGATTGGATCATCAAACGTCACGAGTTACACCGTCGATTCTGCAACTCAGATTACCGCTGTTACACCATCAGGATCCACAGGATCTGCACAAACAATCACTGTTGAAACACCACAAGGAAACGTCACGTCTGGTAGTGGGTTATTCACGTATCTTAATGCTCCAACGATTTCAAGTATATCTCCTGTATCTGGTAATGTTGCTGGAGGTGATTCTGTTGTAATCACAGGTACAAATTTTACGAATACATCCGCTGTGAAAATTGGAAGCACAAACGTTACTTCTTACACTGTTAATTCAGCAACTCAAATTACAGCAGTAACACCTGCGGGTTCTACTGGTTCTGCACAAACGATTACCGTCGAAACACCACAAGGAAATGTCACGTCTGGTACAGGTTTATTCACTTATTATAATACACCAACAATTTCAGGCGTTTCTCCGACATCTGGTACACCATCAGGTGGTGATACCATAATTATTACAGGTACGAACTTTACAAATGCTACTGCTGTAAAAATTGACACAACAGCTGTAACATCATACACTGTCGATTCGAATACACAAATAACGGCTGTAACACCAGCAGGTACCGGTAGTAATTTAACGATAACCGTTGAAACACCACAAGGTAATGTTACTTCTGGTGGTTTATTCACATACGCAAGTGGTCCTACAATAACAAGTGTATCACCAAATACAGGTGCTACTGCTGGTGGTAATAGTGTCGTTATCGTTGGTACAAATTTCACAAGTGTTACCGCTGTAAAAATTGGAACAACAGCAGTTGCTTCATATACTGTCGATTCAACAACGCAGATCACTGCTGTTACATCAGCTGGTACAGCAAATTCAAATGAAACAATTACTGTTGAAACATCACTTGGTAATGGTACGTCTGCTACTGCATTATTTACTTTCTTGAATACACCTACGTTTACAAGTATTTCACCAACATCAGGTAATATAGCAGGTGGAACGTCAGTAACAATCGTTGGTACGAATTTCACAAACGCTACCGCCGTCAAAATCGGAACGACAAACGTGACGAGTTATACAGTTAACTCCGCAACACAAATTACTGCAACAACTGCTGTTGGTTCAAGTGCTGGTACGGCACAAACGGTTACAGTTGAAACACCACAAGGTAATGTTACTTCAGGTTCAGCTGTATTCACTTATCGTAATACACCAACGGTAACATCTGTTTCACCAACATCAGGTACAACTGCTGGTGGTACAAGTGTGACGATAACAGGTACAGATTTTCAAAATGTTTCTGCAGTTAAAATTGGTACAACTGCTGTTACAAGTTTTACGGTTGTAAGTGACACGTCAATAACAGCAACAACTGCAGCAGGTACGGCAGGTTCAGCACAAACGATTACAGTCGAAACATCACATGGTAATGGAACGTCTGCAACTGGATTATATACATACACGACACCTCCTGCAATAACATTAGTTTCACCAACATCTGGTTTTACAACAGGTGGTACAGTATTAACAATTATTGGTACAGGTTTTTCAGTAGGTGATACCGTTACTGTCGGTGGTACTTCAGCAACAAGTGTTACGGTTGTGAGTTCCACAAAAATTACATGTAATACACCATCCGGTACAACAGGTGCTGCGAAAGACGTCGTACTTAACGGCAGTGTTACTGCGTCGGGTGCATTTACATATCTTACACCTGCATTTAATAAAAGTCGTTACCGTTCATTTACAGCACAAACGGTTCCAGCAGGTACAGCAACATATTTTCACGACGTCACATATAGTTCAACATTGTCATTATTCGCTGCTGTTGCACAATTTTCAACAGGTACAGATGGTATTATAACATCACCAAATGGTACTACATGGACAAGGAGGGTATCTCCATTTTCTGAAGGTAATAATTCGTATTTACGTATTGTTGCGAATGCTACACGTTTCTTAACATCCGGTAATAATGCAGATCAAAACGCTACGTCAACAAATGGTACATCATGGACAAACATAACAGGTATCACAGGTGTACATTCATTAGCATATTCAGATACATTATCTACATGGGTCGTACCACAAGGTAATAGGATATGGTACTCGACAAATGACACATCCACATGGAGTTCAACTGTTGTTACTGTGAATCCATTAGCATGTATATGGGCTGATGCACCGTTTAATAAATTCTTTTTATTCCCACGTCAAAATGGTAATATATTATATTCGTCAAACGGATCCACATGGACAACAATAACACCCGGATTGAATACGTCATTGTTCTATTACGCTGCTGCATATTCAAGTGATCTCTCAAAAATCATTACGATCGCAAACAGTGGTCAAGTATATGAAACAACAAATGGTACTACATGGTCACTTATTGGTAATTGCGTATTAGTTGGAGACAAACGTTCCTTAATCTGGAATTCCAATTTACAATGTTGGTTTTTATCAGGGTCTACAGGTGTTGCTATATCAGCAAATGGTATACGTTGGAGTCGTATTGCTACCTACTCAACTGATACGAATCCTGATTTTACATCAAAAGGTATTGCATATTCACCTTCACTTGACGTGTTCGTTACAGCACAAGCGTCAATGTATAAATCCGACGGTGCATTAAAAGGATCCATATTATTCGGTAACAATAACTATTTAACATGTGTGAATTCAGTAGATTTCCAATTCGGTACAGGTGATTTCACAATCGAATGGTATCAGTATCAAACATCATTCACAGGTACACAACGTGTATTTTCGTACGGAACACAAATAGCAGCACAAATAACAAGTGCAGGTGCGTTAGAAGTTATTCTTAATAATGTTACAGTGTATACACAGAGTCTTACGAATTATTACGAATCTCAATGGAGACATATAGCAATTGCACGTCAAGGTACAAGTCTACGTGTATTCTATGATGGAACACAATTAGGTACAACAGTAACAAATTCAACAAATGTTGGTAATGCTGCTACAGTTTTTTGTATTGGTAATGCATCAACACCTGTATCAGGAAGTTCATTTATTGGAAAAATCACGAATTTCCATGTAATGAAAGGATTTGCATTGTATACAGCAAATTTTTCAAAACCAACGGAAGATATCATTGCAGAAACAACAAACGCATACACAAAATTATTACTTCCTGCACCATCCACGAATTTCATACTCGATTATTCAGCAACACCAAAAGTTGTTTCAAACACAGGTTGTACTGCGGATTCAAGTTCACCTTACTTTTAAATCTAAAATAAAAATAAAATAAATAAATGATTATTCATTAATTATGTACAAAAACAAAAAAAACAAAATAATAATTATTCCTGATCAGAATCTTCATCTGAATTATAAACACGTACAATCGGTTCACGATCATTGTATGGGACGCATGCATCATCTGTATCTGGATCACAATCCGGTTCTATTTGACGCAAAAGGGTTATCATGTCTTCTAAACACATGTTCATAAATTCTCCATGTATCTCATACTCAGCGTCGCGTAACTTCAATGATGACAATGGTAAACGATCTTTCTGACATTTCATACGACGTATCAATGCTTTGACGTCGTTCACTTCTTTCACTTGTGAAACCATGTGGTCGTAACTTTCTTCATCATTAACACGAATCACAGGAATTTTCAGACGTGATTCACAGTACTCACTTAACATGATGTGAAAGTAATGATGTACACGTCTTCTTACTAATTCTCTTACGAAGAAACGTTTGTATTCGTATGGATCTTGTGGATTTGAAGAATTTTCACGACACCAACAATACAGACGAAATGCTAAGTCAAGATTTCGCAAACCAAATTCAAGACGTTGTCTTAACATCATTTCATCTACATTACTTACATCTAAACGAATTCTACGATACTCTCTTCTTAATTTCATATTTTTTTTTGTTAATTAATTAATTATTTTTATTATTTTTATTATTTTTTTCAAGAATTTTCTTTGTTTCCAAAAACCATACGGTGCCAACAAAAATTAATCGGAAATTTCATACTCACGTATGATTGCTTTCAAACCACGTGGCACGATGGTATCTGGATTATAATCGGGTTCTATTTGACGCAAAACGTTGATCATGTCATTCAAACACATGTCCATGAATCTACCATGAATTTCATACTCGACGTCGCGTATCTTTAATGACGACAATGGTAAACGATCTTTTTGATGTCTCAAACGACGTATCAGTTTCTTAACTTCTTCCACACCATAATCTCTTATTTCAAGAATCATTTGGTTGTAACTTTCAATCGTATCGATTACTTTAATGGGTGTTGTAAAACGTGATTTACAATACATTTGAATCATACGATTTTCTATAAAAATTCCTGGTACACCTTTATTACGTAATTCGTTTGTGAAATTTCTTTCTAATTCTTCTTCATCTGATGTCTCTTGACGCATCATTGAATAAAGTAAAAATGCTTTATCTAAATTTTCTTTTACAAATCTTACACGTAATGATAACAAGTAATCATCCTTTGGATCTGTTTCAGGTGCGATTGTAAATTTTCTAACAAACATTGTTTTAATTTATAAATTCACTTAGTTATTAAATTATATTTTTTTTAAGAATTTTCACTTCCATTTCGTAAACAAAAAAGTTTCCGATTAAGTTCAAGTGCCAATAAAATCATACGTACATCAGATGATTGTTAATTGTCTATTGTCTATTGTTAATTGTCTATTGTCTATTGTCTATTGTTAATTGTCTATTGCTTTGCTTTTGTACTTGTAACTTGTAAGTAAATCGTTATTCATTCATTATTCATTATTCATTATTATTTACAAAAAAAACACAAACACAACAAAACAATTATTCTTGATCAGACTCTTCGTCTGAATTGTAAACACGTACAATCGGGTTACGGTTATTGTACGGAATACACGCTTCGTCTCTATCTGGATTACAATCTGGTTCTGCGTGACTCAAAAGGATGATCATGTCTTGAAGACACATCTCCATGTAATCTCCGTGTATCTCGTACTCCACGTTACCAATTATCAATGACGACAATGGTAAACGATCCTTCTGACACCTCACACGACGTATCATCGCTTTGATGTCTTTCACTTCTGTTATTTGTTCAACCATGCGGTTGTAACTTTTTCGATCATTAACAACCTGTATCGAAGTTGTAACTCGTAATTTACAGTAAGCCTTCAACATTTCATGAAAGTAACGACTGACACCACGTTTATTAAGTTCTTGAATGAACTTTTCTTCGATTTCTTGTAAATTCTGTGGATCAGAAGAATTTTCTCGTACTTGCGAATAAAGTAAAAATGCTTTATCTAAATTTTCTTGACCGAAATCAACACGATGTGTTAACATCACTTCCATGAAAGGATGGACGTCTTGACGGTAAGTGTAAGTAGTTCTTTGAGGCATTTTATTATTAATTGATGATTTAATTGATTAATTTATTACTTTATTTTTTTCCAGAATTTTCTTTAGTTTCCGACAATTCTTATGGAAACTTTCTGTGACTGTCTGGGTTATTTTAGAAAATTAAGAAAATTACGCAAAAATAAATTAATAAATTATTTAATTAAATTAAACAATTAATAAAAAAATGACAATGAATCAACGTTATTACAATGATTTCTGTAGTTACTTTGAAGTAGTTAATAATGAAACAATCAGAATAACAAAAAGTTTAAAAGAGCTTGAAGATTTTTACATGAGCGTTCCATGGCTCGAAAGAACCGAACCAATTCATAATCATTTTGGGTTAAGTTTACATAGTTGGGCCTTATTAAAAAAACGTGTGATACGTGTGTACGGTTTGATGTACACGGTTTTGTATTTAACATGTCGTGAATTACAATGTGATCTTCCTCAGAATTATCCACATCCGAATTCTGTAAAAAACATTGAATTTTAATTGTTTATTTGTATTTGTTTGTATATAAATTTGAAAAATTAGTCAAAACGTTTTTAAACAAAAAAATAAAAAAATAAAAAATTATACAAAAAAAATTACAATGTATTTTTTGGACAAAAGAAAAAATACATAATAAACAATAAAAAAATGAAAAGAACACTTGAAGATTCTGATGAATCGTGTGATTCATGTGATTCATATGATTCTGATAATAATTCAAATGAATCAATGTCGAAAAGATCACGTATCGAAGAATTTGTTGAAGAAGTAGAACATGTCGTTGAAGAAGAATTTGTCGAAGAAGTAGACGTCGTTCCTGATTGGAAAAAATACGAATTCATGTCATGTGAACGTCATCGTCAAGAATACAACATGATTGTATATGAATGGGAAAACGTTCCTGAAGAATCATTGAGAAAAATGAATTACATCGCGGATTATA
>JACCDZ010774340.1_pt1 | contig 12166 bp, 10 predicted proteins | sample 7449551 | NCBI WGS metagenome assembly JACCDZ01 (sample SAMN15323452, study PRJNA562643) | freshwater metagenome | isolation source: river surface water | place: USA:Blue River Watershed | collected 2017-08-18
CACCGTCCGCAGCGTCGATGGTTTGCAAATCGGCAAACTGCTCCGCCAAGATACGGCGCGCCGCAGTCAACTGCGCTTGATCGCGTACTTTGATTTCGATGCTTTGGTCATTGCGCGAAATGCCGCCATGACGCACTTCTTTTTCTCGCAAAGTTGAGCGAATGTCACCCGCTAAAGATTCAACTTTTTGACTCAACGCCGCCTTCATGTCGACTTGCAACATGAAGTGAACGCCACCGCGCAAGTCCAAACCCAAGTACATCGGCGCCGCATGCAAAGCAGTCAACCATGCAGGGGAGCGAGACAACAAATTCAAGGCCACCACATAACCGTTTTCTGTGCCCTCTGGAATGAGGGCTTTCTGAATGGCGTCTTTGGCTTTTAACTGTTGCTCGGTCGTTTCAAAGCGGGCCTTGATGGAATTGCCTTCCAGCGTTAAAACGGCCGCCGGCACATCGGCCGCTTTGATAGCCTCTGCAACTCGCGTCAAGGTGGCATCATCTACTTTGGCACTCATCTTGGAAGATGAGACCTGCACCGCCGGTGCTTCACCAAAAAAGTTGGGCAAGGTGTAGATCACGCCCAACAACAAAGCGACCAAAAGGATCGCGAATTTCCAGACCGGATAACGGTTCATGATGCCTGCCGCTTCAAAGAAGAGAAAAAATCAAATCAAGATGACTTACTTGATGGTGCCTTTTGGCAAGACTTGGATGACGGCAGAACGTTGCATCTGAACTTCAACGCCATTGGCAATCTCAATGCTCAAGAAGCCATCGCCCAGCTTGCTCACCTTACCCAGGAAACCACCGGCTGTGATGATTTCATCGCCTTTGGCCAAGGCGTCAATCATGGCCTTGTGTTCTTTTTGCTTTTTCATTTGGGGGCGAATCATGACGAAATACAGCACAACAAACATTAAGAGCAATGGCAGCATGCTCATCAAAGAGGATTGCATGTCGCCTCCAGCGGCTGCGGCAGGGGCGGTTTGGGCAAATGCAGATGAAATGAACATCAAAAACTCCACGAATAAAATTACGGAAAATAACAACAAGTTGGATTGGTACCGACTTTTGAGGCCAATCTCTGATTGTATGCGGGGCTATGATGGCTTCAAAAGACCTTGTTTAACTCGGGAGACGAGCGAAGCACGCTATTTTCTTGGGCCAACCTTTAGAAAAATTAACACTTGCGATTTCCATTCCTTCCAGTTGCCGCCCTGATGGGCAGTTTGATCACCCTGTGTGCGGGCACCTCGCTGGCCAAGGGCTTGTTCCCCCATGTGGGTGCTGAAGGCACCACCACGTACCGCCTGATTTTTTCCACGCTGTTGTTGATGGCTTTTTGGCGCCCCTGGCGCCGTCAATGGGCTTGGAACGAAGCCCCAGTGCTGATTTTGTTTGGGGCCATCCTAGGCTTCATGAATTTGCTGTTTTACAACGCCATCAAAACCATTCCGTTTGGCGTGGCCATTGCCATTGAATTTACGGGCCCCTTGGCGGTCGCCTTGTGGTCTTCCAAAAAGCCGCTGGACTTTGTATGGATTGTGCTGGCTGTCATTGGCTTAGGATTAATCTTGCCCCTGGCGCAATACTTAGGGGCCGATGTCAATTCACCCGCCCTAGATCCGATTGGCATTGCCTGCGCATTGGGGGCGGGATTGTGTTGGGCCATGTACATCGTCATTGGCCAACGTGTGGCCGATCGCATTGGCGCTTATGCCACACCCATGGGCATGTTGGTCGCCGCCTTGGTGGTCACGCCCTTTGGCATCAGTGCCGCCGGGTCATCTTTGTTGAATATGGACTGGATGCTAATTGGCTTGGGCATTGCCTTGCTTTCAAGCGCCATCCCCTACAGTTTAGAAATGTATTCACTCCAACATTTACCCAAGCAAACCTTCAGCATCTTGCTGAGTTTGGAGCCTGCTGTTGGCGCCTTGGCAGGATGGCTGGTGTTGTCTGAACAACTGAGTTGGCAACAACTTTGCGCCATTGCTTTGATCATGGCGGCTTCGATGGGAAGCGCCATGACGGCAGGTTCACGTCAACCCTCTTAAATATCGATGTTGCCCGCGCGAAGTGCGTTGCTCTCAATGAAGTTGCGACGGGGTTCCACCTCGTCGCCCATGAGCATGGTGAACACGCGATCGGCTTCAATGGCATCGTCAATTTGAACTCGCAGCAAACGGCGAACTGTCGGGTCCATGGTGGTTTCCCACAACTGGGCCGGGTTCATCTCGCCCAAGCCTTTGTAACGTTGACGGCTGGTGGTGCGCTCGGCTTCGCCGATAAGCCAATGCATGGCTTGCCGGAAGTCGTTGGTCTTTTCTTCTTTTTGTCTGTCGCCTTCACCGCGCATGACCTTGGCACCTTCGCCCAATAAACCACGGAACGTGTTGGCAGCTTCTGCCAACGCACCGTAGTCGGCGCCATGGACAAAGTCTTGGGTGATGACACTGCTCTTGATGTTGCCGTGATGGCGACGGCTAATGCGCAGCAAAGGTTTGTCTGTGCGCACGTCAAACTCAGCACTGACTTCAGCAGGAACGCCCGTGGTGTTGAGTTCGCGCAGCTTGGCCTGCAAGGCAGGTGCGCATTCGGCCGCATTGTCGAGGTTGTCCAAGTTGAGTGACACGCCATCGGCAATGGCACGCAAAGCTTCGGCATCCATGAAGTTGGACAAACGGTGAATGACCGCTTCAGCGACTTGGTGCTTGCGCGCCAAAGACTCTAGCGTGTCGCCACTGAGCACTTGTGGTGAGTCTCCGCCAGTGGCAATGCTGGCATCTTTCAAAGCAATTCGCAACAAGAAGCTGTCGAGTGCAGGTGCATCTTTCAAATACAGCTCTTCTTTGCCCGCCTTCACTTTGTAAAGCGGTGGCTGTGCAATGTAAATGTGACCACGCTCAACCAATTCGGGCATTTGGCGGTAGAAGAAGGTGAGCAGCAAAGTGCGAATGTGCGCACCGTCAACGTCGGCATCGGTCATGATGATGATGCGGTGGTAGCGCAACTTGTCGACGTTGAAATCGTCGGTGCCGCTTTTGCCAGAGTCGGCAGTGACTTTGCCAATGCCGGTGCCAAGCGCCGTGATGAGCGTGACAATTTCATTGCTGGTCAGCAATTTTTCATAACGCGCTTTTTCGACGTTCAAGATCTTGCCGCGCAGTGGCAAGATGGCTTGGAATTTACGATCGCGACCCTGCTTGGCAGAGCCTCCGGCAGAGTCGCCCTCGACGATGTAGATTTCGCAAAGCGCTGGATCTTTTTCTTGGCAATCGGCCAACTTGCCTGGCAAGCCCATGCCATCGAGCACACCTTTGCGGCGCGTCATTTCGCGGGCTTTGCGCGCGGCTTCACGGGCGCGTGCTGCTTCAACAATTTTGCCGCACAAAATTTTGGCGTCGTTGGGGCGCTCTTCCAAAAAGTCGCCCAGTGCTTTGGCAACAATGTCTTCCACCGGGGCTCGCACTTCACTGGACACCAGCTTGTCTTTGGTTTGACTTGAGAATTTGGGTTCAGGCACCTTGACGCTCAAGACGCAGCACAAACCTTCGCGCATGTCGTCGCCACTGACTTCGACTTTTTGCTTCTTGGCAATTTCGTTTTTCTCAATGTATTTGCCAATGACACGCGTCATGGCCGCGCGCAAACCCGTGAGGTGGGTGCCACCATCGCGCTGCGGAATGTTGTTGGTGAAACACAAAACGCTTTCGTTGTAACCATCGTTCCATTGCATGGCCACTTCAACACCAATGCTGGTGCCTGGAATGCCGCCATACGAATCGGCTGGGCGCTCGCCCACTGCGATGAATGCATTGGGGTGCAAAACTTTTTTGTTGGCGTTGATGAAGTCAACGAAACCCTTGACGCCACCCGCGCCTGAAAAGTCGTCTTCTTTGCCTGTGCGTTCGTCTTTTAAGCGAATGCGGACACCGTTGTTCAAGAAGCTGAGTTCGCGCAAACGCTTGGCCAAAATTTCGTAATGGAAATCGTTGTTTTGCGTGAAGATGTCGGTGTCGGGCAAGAAATGAACTTCGGTGCCGCGCTTTTCGGTGGCGCCTGTGACTTTCATGGGCGAGACTTCAACGCCGTCGACCATTTCGAGCAATCGGTTTTGAACAAAGCCTTTGGCAAACTCAATTTGATGCACTTTGCCTTCGCGGCGAACCGTGAGGCGCAACCACTTGCTGAGCGCATTGACGCAACTCACGCCCACGCCGTGCAAACCGCCCGATACCTTGTAACTGTTTTGGTTGAATTTACCGCCAGCGTGCAATTCAGTCAGCGCAATTTCAGAGGCCGAACGCTTGGGCTCGTGCTTGTCGTCCATCTTGACGCCCGTGGGAATACCGCGGCCGTTGTCGGTCACGCTGATGGAGTTGTCTGAGTGAATGGTGACCACGATGTCATCACAATGGCCGGCCAATGATTCGTCAATGGAGTTGTCAACCACCTCAAATACCAAGTGGTGCAAGCCAGTACCGTCAGACGTGTCACCAATGTACATGCCAGGGCGCTTGCGAACGGCTTCCAAGCCTTCCAAAATTTGGATGGAACCCTCACCATAACCCTCGGAGGCACCCGCTTGATTGGTATCGATGGTGGGTTGCTGCGTTGTAAATTCGTCAGCGCTGGGCTTGTTTTCTTCGGTCATTTTTACTTTTCTCAATCTCTCGAATGGCCGAAACCCGCGAATGGACGCGGGTTTCGAAAGGCACTTCTGGGGGTGTTTATTCAGTCACCTTGAATCCGTTTTGCCTTAAATGCGCATGGGCATCACCACGTATTTGAACTGGTCGTTGTCTGGGATGGTAATCAGTGCGGAGCTGTTGGCATCGGCCAAATCAATGCGCACCATGTCTTGGCCCATGTTGGTGAGCACATCAATGATGTAAGTGACATTGAAGCCAATTTCGATGCTGTCACCGCCGTAGTCAATGTCAAGTTCGTCAACGGCTTCTTCTTGCTCGGCATTGGTTGATGCCACACGCAAAGTACCTGGGTCCAAATTGAGGCGAACGCCTTTGAATTTGTCGCTGGTGAGAATGGCGGTGCGTTGCAAGCAAGACAACAAGGCCTGACGGCCCAAGGTCAAATTGTTGCGATGACCTTTAGGGATGACACGGTTGTAATCGGGGAACTTGCCTTCCACCAATTTGGTCACAAACTCCATGCCGCCAAAACTGAACTTGGCTTGGTTGTTGGCAAATTGCATGTCGATGGCACCTTCGGCATCGCTGAGCAAACGCTGCATTTCCAAGACTGTTTTGCGAGGCAAAATGACTTCTTGCTTGTTTGGCACATCGGTGTCCAAGGTGGCCGATGCAAATGCCAAACGGTGACCATCGGTGGAGACCAAAGACAATTGCTTGCCCTCTGCCACAAACAGAATGCCGTTGAGGTAGTAGCGGATGTCGTGCACGGCCATGGCAAATGAAACTTGGCTCAGCAACTGCTTGAGCGTTTTTTGCGGAACGCTGAACACAGGACCAAAGCTAGCAGCTTCTTGCACCAATGGAAAATCTTCAGCGGGCAATGTCTGCAAAGTAAATTTGGATTTGCCGCCCTTCAAAATCAGTTTGCTTTGGCTAGACTCCAAGCTGACCGTTTGATCGGAAGGCATGGTGCGCAAAATATCGATGAGTTTGCGCGCTCCGACGGTGGTGGTGAAATCGCCGGCGTCACCGTCCATCTCGGCGGTGGTGCGAATTTGAATTTCAAGATCGCTGGTGGTCAACTGCAATGCTTTGCCCGTTTTGCGAATCAACACATTGGCCAAAACAGGCAATGTGTGACGACGTTCAACAATGCCAGAAACGGATTGCAAAACAGACAACAATTTGTCTTGGGTGGCCTTCAGTACGATCATGTCTTCCTCTGTTTTTGGGGGTCCCAATTTGGAATTTGGGAGCCCCTAGATTTTCGCTGATTTTTGGGCTCAAATTGTGGTTTTGAGCGCCTTAATTCAGCATTCTTTTTGGAGGGCAGTTGGCCAGCCTCTTAAAGCATCTTGGCCAGCGAATTTAAAGGCCCTCTTGAGCACCTCGAAAGCGCCAAAAAGGCTTAGCCCTTAAGGGTTTGCTCCAAAACGTGCAATTGCTGGTTCAGCTCGGTCAATTGTTGGCGTTCGGCACTGATTTTGCGAACCGCATGCAGCACCGTGGTGTGATCGCGTCCCCCAAACAACTCGCCAATTTCGGGCAAGCTTTTTTGGGTCAATTCCTTGGCCAAATACATGGCAATTTGGCGCGGCCGCGCAATGCTAGCGGGGCGCTTCTTGGAGTACATGTCGGCAACCTTGATCTTGTAGTAATCGGCCACCGTTTTTTGAATGTTTTCGACACTGATTTGTCGATTTTGAATGGACAGCAAATCCCGCAGGGCTTCGCGCGCCAGTTGGATAGAGATTTCTTTCTGATTGAAACGCGAATAAGCCAGTATTTTGCGCAAAGCGCCTTCCAGTTCGCGCACGTTGGATCGCACGTTTTTGGCCACAAAGAAAGCCACTTCTTCGGGCATGACACTGCCCTCGCTGATGGCTTTGTTGATCAGAATGGCCACCCGCATTTCAAGCTCTGGGGGCTCAATGGCCACCGTTAAACCTGAATCAAAGCGGGAAACCAAACGCTCGTGAATGTCTGCCAGACCCTTGGGATAGGTGTCGCTGGTCATGACGATGTGAGACTTTTTGGCCAGCAACGCCTCAAAGGCATTGAAGAACTCTTCTTGTGTACGGTCTTTGTTGGCAAAGAACTGCACATCATCGATCAGGAGCAAGTCGAGCGAGTGATATCGGTTTTTGAACTCGTCAAAAGTCTTGCGCTGGTAAGCTTTAACCACATCGGATACAAATTGTTCAGCGTGGATGTAGAGAACTTTGGCATCGGGTCGATCTGCCAACAGTTTGTTACCCACAGCGTGCACCAAGTGCGTCTTGCCCAAGCCGACACCACCATAAATGAACAGGGGGTTGTACAGGTGCCCGGGCATGGTGGCCACGTGCATGGCCGCTGCACGCGCCATGCGGTTGGCAGAACCTTCGACCAAGGTATCGAATGTCAATGCCGTATTGAGTCGGTGACGCTTGGCATCCGCCTGCGGATCTTCCGCAGGTTCATTAAATTCTGGCTGCGCTTCAAGCGCAGACTTAGCCATAGAAAATGCAGTTTTTCCTTGGGCTTCTCTGGTAGCAAGCGCTAACTCAATTTGGATTTTTTGACCGTGCAATCTGGACAAAACGTCGGCCAATTTGGCGCTGTACTGGGCACGTATCCAATCTAACTTGAAACGATTGGCAACAAACAAAGTGACCTTCGAAAAGTCACTTGAGACTTGCGCTGTGAGCGGCTTGATCCAGGTGTTGAATTGTTGCTCTGGGAGCTCTTGTGCCAATTCATCAAGACAGACTTGCCAGAGCGCCTGGCCTGCTTCATCCGCATCGGTGGGGTGCTGTCCACTGCTCATGGCAATGCACCTTTGTTGTGGACAGATGGAAGATTCATGCGGCTTAAAAATGACTTTATCAAGAGTTTATCCACATGCAAAACATGGGACGTTGGGGGATCATAAACCAGAAATTTGGAACTGCGGCAAGGTTTTATTCAAAGTGAAAGTTGAAAGTATGGCCACCAAGGGTTTACCAAGGCCTGAAAGTTTGCGATAATCGCCGGCTTTCCCCAAAAAATTGACTGATTCAAATGAAACGCACATACCAACCCTCTAAAACACGCCGCGCACGTACACACGGCTTCTTGGTTCGCATGAAAACCCGTGGTGGCCGTGCCGTGATCAACGCACGACGCGCCAAGGGCCGTAAACGCCTGGCCGCTTAAGCCTAGCCCTCAAATGGCTTGGCTGCTGAGCAACTCAATGCCTCGGCAGTGGTGTGCAGCGCTTAAAAACCCGACCCCAGTTTCAAGCCGCCCTTTCTGGCGGCACGGTCTCTCGCACGCCCCATTTTGCTTTGCACCGCTTAAACCTGCCTGAACGCAAGCCATTGCCAGAGTTCCAAGCGCAGGAAACCGCAAAAGCTAGCGAGCCCAAAGCATTATTTCAATCGCAGGAAGTTTGGCTGGGTGCCATGGTGCCCAAGCGTTGGGCCCGGCGTGCCGTCACTCGCAACACCATCAAGCGTCAAATTTACGCCATCAGCGCCGCATTTGAAGTTCGCTTGCCTTGTGCCGCTCACGTGGTTCGCTTGCGCTCAGAGTTCGACCGTCGGCTGTTCATCAGTGCCACATCGCCCATGCTCAAGCAGGCCGTTCGCCTGGAGCTTGAGCAGCTATTTGAACGCGCAGCGCAACAGCCATGATCCAAAAGCTATTGATCGGTCTTGTGAAAGGTTATCGCCTTTTCCTCAGCCCTTGGTTAGGATCTGCATGTCGGTTTGAGCCTACCTGCTCTGTGTATGCACTCGATGCCTTGAAGCAACATGGTGCCGGGGTTGGCAGCTATCTCACCCTCAAACGCCTTGGCCGTTGTCACCCATGGTGCAACGGTGGCCACGACCCAGTGCCCGAAAAAGCACCTCAGTGGCTTTCGCGTTTATTGCATCACCCGTTAACACATCCCTCTTCGAAGAAGTCTTCATGAACGATATCCGCCGCACCTTTTTATGGGTCATTTTTGGCTTCTCCATGGTTCTCCTTTGGGACCAATGGCAAATTTACAACGGCCACAAAGCCACCTTCTTCCCTAAACCTGTTGTTGCCACTGCTGAAAATACGGCCGCCAACAGCACGCCCGCAGCTTCTGGTTCTGTGCCTACCGCAAGTAGCGCCGCGCCTGCAGCTGGGCCATCTCAAGTACCCAGCAGCTCAGCCGCATCCAACGCGCCCGTCACAAACCGCGAACGCATTGATGTCAGCACCGATGTTTTAAAGCTCCGCTTTGACACTGAAGGCGGCACGCTTTTGTTCGCCGAATTCTTAAAATTTGGCGACTTGGTTGACAGCAAAAAGCCTTTTGTATTGCTGGATGAAAGCAAAGCGCGCGTCTATGTTGCTCAAACTGGCTTGATCGGTGGTGCGTTTGCTTCGCACAAAACCCCCATGAAATTCACCGGGGAAAGTAGCCTGAAAGAAGGCCAAAACGAATTGGTACTCACCTTCGAATCTGCTGATGTTGGCGGCTTGAAACTGGTCAAAACCTACACCTTGACCCGCGGCAGCTATGCCATCAAGGTCAACCACCAAGTGATCAATACTGGCAACGTCGCAGTTTCCCCTCAACTTTATGTTCAGTTGGTGCGAGATGGCAACAAGCCTGAAGGTGAGTCTGCGTTTTACTCAACCTTCACCGGCCCTGCGGTTTACACAGAAGCCAAAAAGTACCAAAAGATTGAGTTCACTGACATCGAAAAGGGCAAGGCTGAATTTGAAAAGAATGCCCCTGAAGGTTATGTCGCCATGGTGCAGCATTACTTTGCATCTGCATGGGTTTTGCCAGCCAACACCGTGCGCGAGAATTTTGCCCGCAAGGTCGATACCAACCTTTATTCAGTGGGCATGATTACCCCTTTCAGCGAAGTTGCGCCAGGTCAGACCAAAGCGCTAGAGGCCACTTTGTTTGTGGGTCCACAAGAAGAAAAAATGTTGGAAGCTTTGGCTCCCGGCTTGGAGTTGGTCAAAGACTACGGCTGGCTCACGGTCTTGGCCAAGCCTTTGTACTGGTTGCTCGATCGCTTGTATGGCTTCCTGCAAAACTGGGGTTGGGCCATTGTGGCTTTGGTCTTCTTGCTCAAGTTGGCTTTTTACTGGCTCAACGCCAAAGCTTATGCCAGCATGGCCAAAATGAAGGCCATCAATCCCAAAATCATGGAAATGCGTGAGCGTCTCAAAGACAATCCGCAGCAAATGCAGCAAGAGATGATGCGCATTTACCGCGAGGAGAAGGTCAACCCCATGGGCGGTTGCTTCCCTATCATGGTGCAGATTCCTGTTTTCATTGCCTTGTACTGGGTGTTGCTGTCGTCTGTTGAAATGCGCAACGCACCCTGGATCGGTTGGATTCAAGATTTGTCCGCGCCCGACCCCTACTTCATCTTGCCTGTGGTCATGACGCTTTCTACATTGCTGCAAACAGCACTGAACCCCGCGCCACCCGATCCAATGCAAGCCAAATTGATGTGGTTCATGCCACTCATCTTCAGCGTGATGTTCTTCTTCTTCCCATCCGGCTTGGTGCTGTATTGGATCACCAACAACATCTTGTCAATTGCGCAGCAATGGGTCATCAACACACGCATGGGTGTACCGCCGCAGTTCAATCTGCCAAAATTCAAATGAGCTCCCAAAGTCTTCATTTGAATTGAACCACTCAGGGCCGCACAAGCGGCCCTGTTGCATTGAAATTTTCATTTTTATTCAAACCAATTTGACACCATGCTGTCTCGCCATCAAGACCCTATCATCGCCATCGCAACGGCCCCTGGCCGAGGGGCAGTCGGCATTGTGCGTGTGTCGGGCCGCCAACTGAAAGCGTGGGCAGATGACTTGTGTGGCAAGACGCTCATGGCAAGACAAGCGCACTACCTGCCATTCAAAGACGAACAAGGCGAACCCATTGACCACGGCTTGGCCATCTATTTTCCAGGGCCCCATTCCTACACAGGGGAAGATGTTTTAGAGCTTCAAGCGCACGGTGGCCCAGTGGTTTTACAACTCCTTGTGTCGCGGTGTTTAGAAGCGGCCCAAAAAACGAATGCGGCCACTGGTCAAGCCTATTTGCCGGGTCTTCGTTTGGCTGCGCCTGGTGAATTTACACAGCGGGCTTTTCTCAACGACAAAATTGATTTGGCGCAAGCCGAGGCCATTGCCGATTTAATCGATGCCTCCACGGGCGCAGCAGCCCGCAGTGCCAGCCGCTCCTTGGCTGGCGACTTCTCCAAAGAAATTCATGTGCTACGCGATGGCCTGGTTCATTTGCGCATGCTGGTAGAAGCCACTTTGGATTTCCCCGAAGAAGAGATTGATTTCTTGCAGAAGGCCGATGCGCAAGGCCAACTTCACCGACTCCAAGAACAGCTGAACAAAGTATTGGCTCGCACCCAACAAGGCGCCTTGCTGCGTGAGGGCATCAAGGTGGTCATTGCAGGTCAACCCAATGCGGGCAAAAGCTCTTTGCTCAATGCCTTGGCCGGTGCCGAGTTGGCCATCGTTACACCCATTGCGGGAACCACGCGCGATGTCGTGCAACAAACCATCCAAATTGAAGGTGTGCCCGTTCATGTGATTGACACCGCAGGCCTTCGTGAAGGCGAGGGCATTGATGCGGTTGAAAAAATTGGCATTCAACGGGCCTGGGAACAAATTGCTGCGGCTGACGCTGTTTTGTTTTTGCACGATCTGACTCGCCAGCATCTGCCCGACTATGTTCAAGCCGACGCACAAATTCAAGAGACACTCACACAGCAAGTGCCGCAGGGTGTGAGTTTGTTGCACGTTTGGAACAAGTGCGACGTTGCCAACCCAAGCCATGTTGCAAAGCTTGATGGTGATGCAAGCACCGCCATTGATTTGTCCGCTAAAACAGGCCAGGGCATTGATCAGCTTCGCTCAAAATTATTAGAGGCTGCTGGTTGGCAACCAGTGGCCGAGGGTTTGTATTTGGCCCGTGCGCGACATGTGCAGGCCCTGCAACGTGTGCAATCGCATCTTGAGTGGGCAGACATGCATTTGCGTGCACAAGCACAATCACTCGACCTGCTGGCTGAAGAATTGCGCTTGTCACAAAGCGCATTGAACGAAATCACTGGCGAGTTCAGCGCAGACGATTTACTGGGCGTCATTTTCTCCAGTTTCTGCATCGGAAAATAAACGCATGGCCGCTAAAAATCCCCTCGATCGGCCCGCGCCGCAAAGTCCCAAATCACTGAGTGGGCTAATTCCATTTCTCAAACCCTATCGCCTTCAAATTGGTTTGGCGTTGGTCTTTTTAATTTTGGCGGCAGCATCTACCTTGGCATTTCCAATTGCCCTTCGTCAATTGATTGACAACGGCCTACAGCACCCCGATCCTGGCGCGCAAGCCATGGCACTTCGCGGCAACTTCCTCATGCTGTTTGGCGTTGCTGTGGCACTGGGTTTGTTTTCAGCCGCCCGATTCTTCACGGTCAGTTGGCTAGGAGAACGCGTCACAACCGATTTGCGCAATGCCGTCTA
>JACCDZ010567125.1_pt1 | contig 12161 bp, 24 predicted proteins | sample 7449551 | NCBI WGS metagenome assembly JACCDZ01 (sample SAMN15323452, study PRJNA562643) | freshwater metagenome | isolation source: river surface water | place: USA:Blue River Watershed | collected 2017-08-18
ACAATGATTAACCATATTACTGATTCAAAGTGGGCTTATAGGTGGGCAAGGTGGATTGGCAACCAAGATACTATGATTAACTGTATCAGTGATTCACAATATGCTTTTTATTGGGTGATGGATATTGGTAATCAAGATATTATGAAGCCAAGAGTAACTGAGCCATATTGGATTAAAGAATGGAATAATAGGTTTCCAAATGACCAAATAATTTAAATAAGGGGTTGCTAATGCAACCCTTATTTGTTATAATGGCCATATCAACCCAAGAGGATATTAACAATGAATACTTTAATTAGCCAATTTAATGAATTAACATTTGAAGAAAAAGCTGAATTCTTAAAAGGTATTGAATTAGATAGCTGTCATATTGTTCAATTAATAGATGATAAGGTGACAAGTGGCATTGTAGCTGATTGTTCAATTGAATCAAAAAACAAATTTGTAAGTGGCATTGATTGTGATTTATTGGTAGAATTAGTTAATAAACAACCGGATGCAATGAGTATTGCTATTGGGTTAGCAAATACTCAAGATGAGGATGATTTTATTAGTGAGTTAAATGTTGAATTATTATATGCTGTTTTTAAATATTTAATCATCAATATAGATGGCCTACGAAAAATAAGTGATTATTCTGAATTAGCTAATATGGTTGAATCCATTGTAGATGAAATTGGCTGTGGTGATTCTTATCTACAGAAAGTATTCATTGAAAGTGGGGTATATAATGGATTCAATGAACTCATGATGTTAGCTCGTAAGCATAAGAACATTATTCCAACAGTTGTATTAGATGAGTTAGAACGCATTGTTGGTGATAACATTAACCGTAACATTTAATTAAGTAGTCAATGATGACTAAATTTAAGGAACAAATAATGACATTACATTTCCCTGATGGTAGTACATTAAATGGTCAATTTGAAACTGATAAGGTTTCTGATGGATACCATTCATTTGAGGAGTTATATGAATTTAGAAAAGTATATAATGCAGTTTTATTCAATGAATGGGCAGAACAAGGCAAATATTTTGTGCATAAATCAAAAAAACATTATGACAGTGAATTGTGTTTTGGTGGAGAATGGTTTATTGTAGTTGCTATGTTACCTAGTGGACAAATATCTAATCATTACCATATTAAAGATTTTGGCTTATTCAAAATTCCAGAAACTGAAAAATGTCTATTTGAATTTGATGGACACACCAGCAATGATGTATTACAAAGGTTAAAAAGTTTATGATTCCTACACAAGAACAAATTGAAATAGTAGAAGCAGTTAAAAGTGGTGTTGATGTAATAATACAGGCGGGAAGTGGCGCAGGTAAAACTTCAACACTTTATTTAGCAGCAAATGCTATACCTGATAAGAAAATTTTATATTTGGCATTTAACAAAGCTATTGTAGAAGAAGCAACATCTAAAATGCCACCTAATGTAGAATGTCGCACTATACATTCAGTGGCATATCGTAATTCAGATAAAGAAATCTTAAAGAAATTAACTTATTCTCAAAATGATAATAAACATTTATCTAATATGTTATCTTTAAAGGGATTTAATGTATTTGATTCTAAAAATAAAGAAACAATATATATTAGTCCTTTTAGATTAATAGGGTGGGTTAATAGAACAGTACAGCATTATATGCAATCAGACAAGGATAATATATCACAGTATCATGTTTATATTGACCCTGACTATGAACACTTAGCTAATAACATCATTAAGGATGCAATTTTTAAAGCTGCTTGTAAACTGTGGAAAATGTACATTGACACTTCTAACACTCTAAGAATTCCACATGATGTTTATTTGAAATTGTTTGCTTTAAGTGGGATTGATGTAGGATATGATGTAGTTCTAGTGGATGAATCACAGGATGTGTCACCTGTCATGTTATCAATTTTACGTTCTCAAAAATCAAGTCAAAAAGTTTATGTTGGAGATAAACATCAAAAAATATACTCTTTTACAGGTAGCATTGACATTACAGCTAAAGTAACTGCTAAAACTTTATACTTATCTAAGTCATTTAGATTTGGACAATTATTAGCTGATGAAGCCAATGTGATGTTAGATAAATTAAAAAATGAAGTACCATTAAAGGGTACAGAAAATACTTTTACCTTTGAAGAAGTTAAACCAAATGCAATCATTTGCCGCACTAACAGTGGAGTATTATCCCGTTATATCATAGAATCTGACAGTAAAATGAAAATCAATATTAGTTGTGATACTGCTTCTATTTTACATTTTGCTGAATGTTTAATTGAGTTAGATGAAAAGGGTAAAACTATACACAAATATTTAAATGGATTTAAGTCTAGTGAACAATTTTATAGTTGGTTAAAAAAGACTGATGAGGATTTGGATTTGGATTTATTACAATTAGCTTCTATTTGTAGAAAAAATCCACCTGCTAGTATCATCAATGTTTTAAGTGACCATAGACAGCACAGTAAGCCTGATTTAGTAATCACAACGGCTCATAAAAGTAAAGGGTTGGAATGGGATAATGTTGAATTAGGCGGAGATTTCCCTGACCCTTATTATAATGAAAATGATGAAGAAAAAAGGCTTTTTTATGTGGCCATGACAAGGGCAAAGTCTAATTTATATGGATTAGAGCAGTACAAAAAATTAAGAAAAAATAAAAAAGGTAATTAATATGAAAGGTTATAAAGCATTTAATAACAATCTCACTTGTTTTTGTTATCAATACACTACAGATAACATTCATACATTTGATGGTACTCCAATCTAATGTGAGTAATGATTTCATTTTTGCACTGATTTACAAGATGTTGTAAAATACTATCATCTACCTAACATGAGAGTATTTGAAATTGAGGCTACTGGTATTATCACTGATGCTAAAGATGGTTGTTCAAAGAGAGCCTGTAGTGAAATTAGATTGATTAAAGAAATATCTTTGAATGAAGTAATGTTAAGCATTGATATTAGGTATTTAATGACAATTGTACTTGATTTTTAACTAATCCTATAGTATTATTCAATTATCAGATTATTAAAAGGTTAAATTATGAAAGTAGTTAAAATTGAATGGTCAAATGACATTGTAGGGGTAGCAACTTTACAAGATGGTACTTTGTGTGATTTTGTTTTAGAAGAAGATTATGATGATACTATGTTACCAAATTCAGGTTACTTAGAATGTGATATTGCAATTGCTCAATATATCGAGGAGTTTTGATGTGGAACTTAATTATGAAGTGGTAGAAAATAAAATCACATATTTTGCTTGTACTTGTGAGTCTAGTACCAAACTCAAATATCAACAAGCATTGTTTGATTTTATTTCACGTGAATATGGTAGAGATTTTAACAAATTAGAAGAATTGGTTAGTTATTTTGGACTAGAATTAAGTGATACATTAGTTTACCATTTAGGTGACATTGGATGTGGATATTCAATAGATGGCTATTGGTCGGATATGTTTAGTAAAGCAATTTTCAAGCCATATAATTCTAATTATCCTGTAGTGGAATTAAAGTTTGATGTGTTTGCATATGGAGTTGTTGCTTTGGATTTGATTATCAAAGATTGGGAGAAAAAACGATGAAAAAATGTTGGCAAGATTCGCATGGTATCATTGGAGATTCTGTATATGATATACTAACTAAGCACTTATTGCAAAATTGCTCAGAACGTGAAAGAGAATTGCTAGTGATATATAAAGAGTATTTTGGGGCTAGGATAGCTAAATTTACCCCTGATAGGGCTAGTGATAGAGATAAAGCAATTTTACCGTTAGTGCAAGGGTTGTGTGATAAACACAATCTTTCAGTTTTGTTAGAACTAGTTGAATATAAAGAAGGGTATGAATATGATGGTAAATTTTACTATATTGAGGAGGTTGTTACATGAGTGATGTTATTAAAGAACAATTAATAGAAGCTATTAAAACCCATTATGCTGTTATCTATTATGACGATACACTGTTGAATAGAATGGCAAAGTTAATTGAAAACTTATCAATTTTCAAAGGAACTACTACATCTTTATCTATTAAATGGTTAGTTAAAAAATATATAGTGAGATACAGTGAATCTCAAGATGTATTCTATCACACCGTTAGGCATATGATGGCAGTTGCTAACATAACTATGTTATTAGCCAAAGATTTAACTTTAATTGAAAAGCAGAATTTATTATTAGCTGCATTATTCCATGATTATGAACATAGTTTAGGTGAAGCTACTGATTCTTATAATGTGGCGAAGTCAATTTATTTGTCTAAGTTACAAATAGAGAATATGAATACTCCTTTTAATTCTATGTTAGGTACACAATATAATATAAATGTTATCCAAGATGCAATCTTTTGCACAGTATTTCCATTTAGAGTAGAGCCTGAAAATGAAATTGAAAAGATTTTAAGGGATGCTGATTTGTTAATGTCATTGTGTCCAGATGTTGACCACTTTGCTAAAGGATTATCACTTGAAATAAAAGTAGAATGTTCTAAGCAAACTATGACTGATTTTGTTAAGGGACAGACTTTATACACTCCATTAGCTAAAGAATGGTTTGATGCACAGGTAGTTTTAGATGTATAGGGTAGTTAATGGATATGAAATTAAAATACATAGAGCAAAATCATTAGTAGGTTGGAGTGATTTATATTATAGTTGTTTTAAACAAAATTTAGAAATATGTAGTGGATGTGGTGGAACATTAGGTATTTCTAATTTTTGGGGGATTTACCGCTACATTAAAGAGAGAATTAAAGAACATGAATCAACCGTTAATTAAGTGGACAGGCTCAAAACGTCCTATTGCAAATAAAATAATACAATATTTTCCTAATGAAATTGATACTTATTATGAGCCTTTTCTTGGAGGAGGTTCAGTTTTATTTGAATTGTTAAGGAGTGATAAAGTAGTTAATTCGTTTAATTGCAGTGACCTTAACAATAATTTAATACAGATTTACAATTGTGTTAAAGATGACCCATATAAACTTATTGATGGTTATGCTCATCATTGGAATAAGTTACAAACAACTCCTAATTATTACTATGATGCTAGGGCAGAATACAATGCCAACAAAGATTTTATCATATTTTATTTTTTGACTAGGACTTGTTATAATGGGACTATTAGGTATAATTTAAAAGGAGAGTTTAATACATCTCACCATTTTGGTAGAACAGGAATGCTACCACATAAGATAAAAAACATAATTTTAGAATACCATGCTCTGATGAAAGATAAAGATATTACTTTTACTTGTTCATCATTTAATGATGTAGTAGTTAAGTCAAATTCAGTAGTATATCTTGACCCTCCTTATACCAATACTGCATCCTTATATCAAGGAAATATATCACTTGATTTGTTAATTGAATGGATAAGTAAATTAGATAGTAACTGGTACATGAATATGAATGGTGTTAACAGTAATGACAATGAATTACAGTTTCCTTTTAAATGTAATAAAGTTTTGCTTAAATCGGGAAATTCATCTTTTAGTAGATTAAAAGGCAACAATGTGATAGTAGATGAATATTTTTATTGGAATACTGTATAATGTTGACTAGGTAAGTGTTTAATAGAAAAGAAATTTTGGAGTTAATTGCATTGAATCAATTTGGAGATGCTTTGTGATTAAAGTGGTTTAACTATACTTATAAGAGCTTAATATCTCAACACAGTGAGCCTCTAATGAAAATTATATACTTAGGTACTACTATTGATTATAGGCTCTTATAACTCAAAATAGAGGCATATATGAACATACACATAAACAAAGAATTACATGATTATCTTCAATCTATTAAATTATTTGAAATTAAATTTGGCAGCCATTTAAAAGGTAAATCAAATGACTCATCTGATAGTGATATATTAGTAATAGTTAAATCACATAAGGCGGTTGTGTCTGCTCCTTTGTATACTAATCATTTATTACAGTATAAAGGGGATAATGTTGATTATGTATATGTTTCTGAGGTTCAGTTTTTTCATAATATAGTCAATGCTGAATCTGCTATATTCCATGAGATATTAAGATATAATGCACTTAATAACACCCCTTTTCAATTTTTAAATAAAATAAATTTCTTAACACATGATACTTTAAAATGTTATCTAGGGCTAATGAAAAGAGATTTAAAGGCTTCAAGTGCAAATTTCAAAGATAAAAAGGTGGCCAAGAAAAAGTTTCAGTTTTTTGTTGAATCATATCTATACTTATCTTCTACTTTACTTGACTTAGGCGTAGGTCACTCTGAATTTAGTGATAATTACACTGAGTTTAGTGAATCTATTGACCATAATCAAATAATAATCAAAGCCATGCGCCAAAAATTGAATGATTTATGGTTAGATGGTAGAATTAAAAAAACTATTTCATTCAATGATTTAATGCTAATTACTGATTATCTAAACAACATTGAATTATTACCTAATAATCAATATTCTGATATAATATTAGGCATATACTTAAAGGAAATACAAAATGAAAACTGTACAATGCTCTAGTGTAAACTATGACCATATAAAAGATGATGTTGCAAATGATATAATATACCGATTTAATCTATTAAGTAATGATACATTTGAAACTAACTCTAAACAACTTGATTATGATGACTTGACTAGAATGTTTGCTGTACAAGTTAATGCAGAATACATATTCGGTAATCCTGCTGAATACTATTACAATATGCATTTAAGCAATTTGTCAAAATGTATTGAATTAGTTTCTAATTATGACTCAGATAAATTTTTATCTCACTATGGATTAGATTTACCATTTATGATTAAGAATAAAATTTTTGAATGTATAAAATATAAAAGTAAATTAGTTGAAATATTTGAATATAGGCAAGATAAAATAATAAATGACATTAAAAATTCATTAGAAAATTCAGATTTTTCGACTTTCTATTTTTTGTTCTTGAGCTTAATTCAAAACATTGAATGGTTCATATTACTGATACCTATTAATTTTAATAAACATATTCATACTATTGAGTATTTTGAAATATGTAATGCTGTGTTGAGAATAAGAGAAAAGTATATATTAGCTACTTCTATGGTATTTGTTAAATCTTCAACTGAATATTACAATGAAATACATAAAGTAGACATAACTGATGATTATATCCCTGAATGGGGAGGTGGTTATGATTATGACAGTGAACAATATATTGAATTTTTCAATAGACCAGAATTAGATGAAAAATTAGAACAATTGAAAAGTTTTCCTGATTTTTTAACTTATATTGACTGTGAGAATGAAATATGATGAAACTTGAAAAATTGAAAGACAAGTACCTAATCAATAAAGATGGCGTATATATGTCATTAACTCCATCACAAGTCAATGAATTACATTATTTATTAAGTGAAATCAAAAGTTCATTGCCTTTACCTCCTACTCCTCCATTGCAGCCTAATATTAGAATAATACATGAAGATATTAGTTGACAAGCCCAATGATTAGTATTACAATTCAATTTTTAGAGATATAAAACATGGCATATTTAATTTGTATGGTTATTGGTGGAATTATTGGATATCTAATTAATCCTATTTGGTGGGCAATTGGATTAGGTGTTTTTGTTGGTTGGTTAGTTTGTTTAATTGCAAAGAATGGCAAAGGTGATATTTCATCTGCTTTTGATTCATTTGATATTGGAGATTAAAGATGAAAATTTTCTTAGGTGGTACTTGTAATAATAGTACATGGAGAGATGATTTAATTAAATTATTGAAAATTGATTATTTTAATCCAGTGGTTGATGATTGGACACCTGAATGTCAAACAGAAGAAATTAAACAAAGAAAATTATGTGATTTTTGTTTGTATGTTATTACGCCTAAAATGACAGGAGTATATTCAATTGCGGAAGTAGTTGATGACAGTAACAAACAACCAAGTAAAACATTGTTTTGTGTTTTAACTACTGATGGTAATACTACATTTAATGAATCACAGTTGAAATCTCTAAAACAAGTTGGTATAATGGTTGAATCAAATGGTGGTAGAGTATTCAATAATTTACTTTCAATTGCTCAATATGTAAACAAACAATGGTAATAATATGAAAATTCTAAGATTCTTAGTAGGTATTCCTGCTAGTGGCAAAAGTACATTGCGTAAAGAATTAGTATCTCTAGGGTACTCTTATACTAATAAAGATGAAATCCGCAAAGGAATGGCAAAATCACTTAACATTAAAGAACATAAAGTAGATGAAAAAAATGTCATTCAAGAAGAAATGAATCAATTAACATCATTCATGCTACAAGGACATAATATTGTGTGTGATAACACACATGTTACAGAACGCCACTTTAATCGAGTTGAGCAATTATGTAAACAACATGGTTATGTATTTGAACCTGTTTATTTAACTGATTCTTTTAATGTGCCTAAATGCCATGAACGTAATTTAAAACGTGCCGAACAAGTACCAGTCAATGTAATTGAAGATATGGCTGAAATGTTTTGTAATGTGTATTTCAAACGTAAATTATTGCCTGAATTGAATATCAATAAAGTTGATAATAAAAAAGCAGTAGTTTTTGATATTGATGGTACACTTGCCATTACTACCAATCGTAGTGCCTTTGAATGGGATAAGGTATGTAATGATAAAGTAAACCATAAAGTAGCTGAATTGGTTGAGTATTACAAAGATAAAGGGTGTACTATTATCATTTTATCAGGTAGAGATTCAGTGTGCCGTGATTTGACTATTAAATGGTTAAATGATAATAAAATTTATTTTGATGAATTGCACATGAGAACTGAAAATGATTGCCGTAGAGATGTGATTGTTAAAATGGAATTGTATGCTCAATATGTATATCCAAACTACAATGTTGAGTTGGTATATGACGACCGTGCGCAGGTCACAACATTGTGGAGAGGATTAGGCTTAACTTGTTTTCAAGTAGCATCTGGTAGGTTTTAATATGATTGATAATTTAATAGAAGAATTGACCAAAGAACAAGAAGCTGAATTAGAGAAACAATATGATTTAGCTTATGGTGAGCAATCTATTAAATCATTTGAAAATTTATTCAAATTATCAGATGAAGAACTTCTTAAATTACAAAAAGCATTTGATTTAGCTGTCAATTGTGGCAATGCCTCAAATGACTTTTTTGATGCTAGTAATGTATATGAGCAACGAATTAAACAGGTATTAAACCAATGAAAGTATTATGTGATGAACACGGGGTAGTTGAATCAATATTACTTGAATCTGCTGTTACATTAATAGATGAACACATTCAAGTTATTGCAAATTTATGCTTATAAATGGGCAAGGGATATTGGTAATCAAGACATTATGATTGGTCGTATTACTGAATCAAAATATGCTTATGGGTGGGCAAAGCCTATAGACAATAGAGACATTATGAAGCCACGAGTAACTGAGTCATATTGGAATGATAGGTTTCCAGGTGACAAAATAAAATAAAGAAAAGGGTTGCATTGGCAACCCTTTTTGATTATAATTATATTAATTTAGGAGTAAGTAAATGAAAATATATGGTAGCTATGATTTAAATCTAGTTAGGGCAGTCAATACAATTGAAACACCAACTCAATTATTTTCATATTGCCATCCTAGTAAGTATGTTGACATTATAACTAAATTAGAAAATAAGTCATATATGACTGACAATCCATTATTTGTGATTGCACTTATTAAACAAGGGATAGTCTTTGATTATGTAGAAGTTGCAACTCATTCAAAGACTGGTAAAATATTACAAATTCCTATTGAATTAGATTTATTGAAAATAAAAATACTTACTAATTCTTCTTTCATGGGAGAATTAAATGGAAACTTATATTCATCTATAGTTAATGATTTCCACAATAAACAATTGACTTTAATTTGATAACCAGTATAATTGACACTATAAACTAGAGGAATATAAAATGACACCTGAATACTTACTCAAAGAAATACAAAATAAATTGATTGAATTACATTCTCACGCTGCTATGGCATTACCACCTAAGCATCATATTAAAAAGCTATGTTTACCATTAGAATTGAATAAATATCCCCGTTGTTACTTTGGAGGTTCTAGTTTATATCAATTAGAACCAACTAACATTGAGCAAGTATTAAGACGTGAAAAAGAGGCTTTATCTTTGGCTGATTTCCATTTAGAAGCTATTAATAAGCTACATGAGGAAAATTTAATTCTAATAGAAGATAATAAAAAAGCACTTTCAGTAATTGAAAAGGTATTATCTAACTATGGCATTTATAAAGAATATAAAGATTACTCTGGTAAAAAAACAGTAACTAGAAAATCTAGCTATATTGAAGATATCTATCGAGTATTTGACCTAGATGATGGTTATCATTCTGTTGTTAGGCAAATTAATGAATTCAAAGAACAAATTACAAAACATGCTCAAGGGTTGATTTATAAGTTTAAAGAAGAAGAAAAAGTAAAAAGAGAGAAACTTAAAAATGATGAATTAGCTTATTTATCAGTTAAGTATAAGTTAGGTAAAATTGGAACTGCTGATGATTTAATTAGTAAGATATATACTATTTCCTCACGTACTATGGCTTTTTATATCAATTGTCTTGATAATGAAGATATATATCATAGTGAAGTGGTTGAATTAGGCTTAGAGTCATTATTAGCTTCTGCTAGATTTGAAGATTCACATGAATATGGTCAACACCAAGTTACCAATTTATTACATGAATACTTACAGAAGACAGAAAAAGAGATTTTAGATGACTATGAACAGATTAGAAATAATCTATGGTAAAATAACTTATAAACTAAGGAAACATATTATGAAATTGACACTTAATGGATTGATTGGAATTTTGAGCATTGGCATTGCTGGAATTTTAGTTGCAAATGGTATTACTGGATGGGGATGGTTTATATTCATCACTTTCATATGCTTACTTAATTAGGTATCAAGTATGATTAATGAAGATGGAATTGTTAATACTGTATATGAAATAGGAAATGAACATATATTCTATAGCCCTATGAGTCATATATACAATCCAATTAGAGGGCTTGTATATGTAGATAAACTAGAAATAGGATTAGGTAATAACACAGGTGTTAGTGATATTATGGCAATAAAGAGTCATAATAAATCATTTACTGATTTCAATGGAGAATCACAAGATACCTATAGAACATTATCAATGTCTCCTAAATTAAATGAAGAATTTTACAAATATCCATTTCCTGTATTAACTGAAAAATAATTTGACTCTAATGCAATAATCTGTTAATATATTCAAATTACTTATAGAGGTTATTATGAAATCATCACAAGAAGCAATTGACCATTTGAGTCAATGGGTTAAAGAAAACACTAAAAAGGGTGAACATCCTCCTCAATATGGATTGGATAAAGCTCTTATTTTATGTCGTAATGGTCAACGAGCAGGATTAGAAAACTTAGTCATTTTCACTTACCACCAAACAGCTTCATTTAGAAAAGCAACTGAATGGAATTGGCTTGAGAAAGTAAGCAGGGGTTTAATTTTTGAAAAAGAAACTGGTAAATTAATTGCCCGTCCTTTTTATAAATTCTACAATTATGGCGAATTACCAACTGACAAAGATTTAGTTTCTAATGATATAAATGAAGTCAATTACAAACACGATGGCTCATTAGGCATTTGTTTCTACTATAATGAACAGTGGTGGGTAACTACTTATGGTTCTTTAAATTCTGAACAGGGTGAGTATGCAACTGTTTTGTTGAGGAACTATAATACAAGCAAGTTAAATCCTTTAGTTACTACTATGACAGAAATTATTTATCCTGAAAATCGGATTGTTTCTAATTACCAAGATTTCAAAGGTTTGATTTACTTAGACCAACAACCTTTGTATGAAAATTCAAATGAAGTTTCTGATTATAGTATATTCCCATCTTATCACGATAAATTGACTACTTATTATGATTACTTAGGCAATAGAAAACATTCTATTCAAGAAATGTTGAATTTCTGTAAAGAAAATCAAGATTTTAATTATGAAGGATTTGTGTTAAAACAAGGTAATAGTCGTTATAAATTTAAAACAGATGCTTATCTTGCTGTGCATAGAGCTAAATTTAACATTTCTGTTAATAACATTAAAGAAATGATGATGCAATC
>JACCDZ011669723.1_pt1 | contig 12150 bp, 8 predicted proteins | sample 7449551 | NCBI WGS metagenome assembly JACCDZ01 (sample SAMN15323452, study PRJNA562643) | freshwater metagenome | isolation source: river surface water | place: USA:Blue River Watershed | collected 2017-08-18
CCTAATTCGATATGACACCGCAATATTGTAGTTATCACCCTTTGGATTGAGCTGATAGGCATACCATAACTCTCGCTGCTGCTTGGTTAATCTAAAGTGCGTCATTTTTACCCCATAAAATATTATCACTGCTACGCATTGAAGCGCACCCATTACACAGTTGAGTGAAATAGTAAAGAAAAACAGCCCTGAAACCTAGTAAAGATAAGCAACCAATCAGCAAACAGTCAGGCTTGTACCCACTAGCGCCTCTTTAACTTGCGTAGCAAGTTGCTGATTGATCACGTGAAAATAAACATCCTGCGTCGCAAGCTTTACTTGCGCAAGCTTAACCGTGATGCTGTCATCAAGTTCAATAGACGCTACCAGGGTGAGCTTTTTGATCAATGACAAAGCAGGGATGAAGACGGTTACGCGATTATTCTGCTGCTTTTCAATCACGATGGCATTTCCTTGCCATTCTGGGTTCTGCAGCAGATAGACACATTTCCAGTGGTTGTTACTAAAGCTTTCTGCTTGTCGTGCGGCTTTGATACCTGATTCGCTTTCGCCAATACGTGTTAGAATTTCCTCTCCTGAGAGTAAGACCTCGTTTTTTAGGAATCTGCGAAGCTGCTGATGCACAACCAGGTCCAGATAACGTCTTAATGGGCTTGTTGCCTGCACATAAGCCGTTAAACCCATGCCTGCATGTTTATCTGATTGACTCTTATATTGTCCTTTTTGCAGACGTCTTCTTATGCCAAACATCTCCGAGAGTAAGGTTGGGGAAAGCTCATCCTCCGTTAAATCATGATCGGGCTGAGTTGAGAAGGGTAAAGGGATGTTATGCTGATCGGCAAAGGTTGCCACAGCAACTCCCGCCATGAGCATCGCATCGCGCACAAGGTGACGGCTTCGTAAAGTTTCCAGTGCAATAAGTTCAACTTTTTTATCTTTTAATTTGATTTTTACCTCTGGAAATTGCAGCTCCACGGCGCCCTGTTGTTTGCGATAAGCACTAAACTCATCCGCAAGTCTCGCAAAATAACTAAATGGTTGTTCATTCAGTCTATTTTCAGCTTCCTTGTAGCTTAAACGTGTCACTTTAATGGTTGATAACGCAATTTCCACGTCTTCTACTTGCCCCTCAATCAACCTAAAACCAATAGAAAGTGCGGGGGAGCTTTCGTGTAGTCCCAAGGCTAAATCATGGGTTATTTGATGCGGCAGCATGGGAGAAACCCCTTCGGGTAAGTACAAGTTACTCCCTCTAACCCTGGCTTCTTTATCCATCTCGCTTTCAGGGGTAACCACGCAGGCGGGATCCGCAACATGTACCCATAGCTTTTGTGTCTGTTCATCAAAACTCAAGGCATCATCAGGATCGTGACTGTCTTCATCATCAATGGCGAAGCTTGCTAAATGAGTTAAATCAAGTCGCGTTTCTTTGGGCGTTTCAGGCACAGCAAATTGAGGTGCATGAAGGCTTACTCCCAAACGCTGTGGGTATGGATTTCTAAACTCATCCCAAAATCCTATGTCCAATAACAGCATATGGGCGTTAGGAAGGTTTTCTTCTTTATCTAAGAATTTAAAAAATCGACAGCTGGAAGACTGACCAAGCGCATAAGACTCAAGCTCTTTGATAAACGGTTCATCCGCTTGTGCATAGGTTTTTTGCCTGACACGTTGAATAAAGTCTTCTAAGGCTTGTGCTTTTTGTTGTTTCTCTCGTGCTTGAGCTTCAATGTCTTCTACTGTTTTAAGATCATTCACGCCAATGTTGCCATCTTCGGCATAAAAATGCAGCGCTTTTTGTACATGTTGCCATGTGGCATAAGCAGTGACACAGTTATATTCCCCATAAATAAGCTCGCTTAGCTCGTCATAATCTGTTTTTGTGCCCTGCAATAAATTCCATGCTTCGAGAAACTCACCCTCACCTAAATTGGATGAAAGCATCTTAAAATTTTTAAAGCCACCTTCATGGAGTAGCAACAAGTTTTTCTCTGGCAATTTAACCGTTTTTTCATCTTCTAACTGTATTTCAACTTTCTTATCAACAAAGCCAATCACCCGCGCGGGGCGACCTTTAAAAATCACTAAACTATCTACTTGCATTCTTGCCGTTAAAATACTACTTGCTCGTTGTCGCTATGGTACCAAAAAAGCGCATCAACAGGGATGATTGTTACCACTTTTTTTCGTACACTCTTGAATCTGTCATTTTCAGGATGCCTAATCATGTTACCTTTACAACACAAACCCGTCGTGCTTATCACTGGCGCAAGCTCAGGCTTTGGTGCGGAAATGGCAAAAAAATACAATGCCAACGGTCACCCTGTGATCCTCACCGCGCGCAGAGCTGAAAAACTCACGACACTTTCGCAAATGCTTAACTCTCACTTTCCAATCCATATTGCTCAATTAGATGTCACAAACAAAACTGCCATTGATCAGTTCATCACCCAGCTGCCAGAGGAGATGAAAAAAATCGCTATTTTAGTCAATAATGCGGGTCTTGCTCTAGGTTTAGCAAGCTTTCAGGATGCCGATGAGCATGATTTTGAAACGATGATCAATACCAATATTAATGGCTTGATCTATATGACTAAGCGCATACTGCCACTGATGCTTGAAAATCAAGCGGGTCATATCGTGAACATTGGCTCGGTTGCTGCCAACTGGCCTTATCCTGGAGGGCATGTTTATTGCGCAAGTAAAGCCTTTGTGCAACAGTTTTCGCGCGCGCTACGTTCTGATTTACATGGCAAAAATATTCGCGTGACTGAGATTGAGCCAGGACTCGCGCAAACGGAGTTTTCCGTGGTGCGTTTTAAAGGGGACGCACAAAAAGCCGATCAAGTTTATCAAGGAACATCGCCACTGTTAGCCCATGATATTGCCGAAATTGTGTATTTTACAACAGCACTTCCGCCACACATCAACATTAATACTTTAGAGGTTATGCCAACTTGCCAAAGTTGGGCAGCGCTTAATATTGCAAGAACACAATAGTGCCAAATTACTGGAGAGAAACTTATGTGGAGCGTTTTATCACTCATCGTTGCACAAATGGTGACAGGCATTAATATCACAGGCTCTAAATTTTTAGTGACCCAAATGCCGATTATCGCCCTACTAGAAATACGTTTTATCGTTGGCAGCCTGGTTCTCTTTGTGTGCATTCCCTTTATGCAGGGTAAAAATTCTAAATGAGGTGAAAATATCATCGCTCAAGCGCCATGATTGGTTAATTCTGGGTGTACAAGCCTTGTGTGCAGGCATGTTTTTCAATCTCTTAATGCTCTCAGGAATTCAGCTCACCAGCGCCAGCATGGCGGGGCTCATCGCAAGTACTCTGCCTGCGATCATTATTATTTTATCGTTCTTTATCTTCAAACAGCGTATTACTCGTTTTAAGGCATTGTGTATCATATTTGCCACCATTGGGCTGATTGCGATTAATGGTGCCAGCATCTCTGGCGCAGGCTTCTCAGCCTTGTCTATCATTGGAGATGCCATTATTCTCTTAGCAATGATCCCTGAAGCGCTTTATTATGTGATTAGCAAATTCAAAAACACCCAGCTATCTGCGGTAAAATCAGCATTTCTGATGAACTTTATCAATGCGATCGCGATGACGCCACTGCTGTTTTTTGCCAACTGGCATGCGTTATTCACCTTAACTACTCATGCCTATTTTATCCTATTCTTAGTATCCATTTCTTCAGCACTATTTTATCTTTTCTGGTTCTTGGGTTGCAACCAGGTTAGCGCTGGTACCGCAGGGTTAGTAACCGCTGCCATGCCGATCTCAACCTTACTTCTTTCGTTTCTCTTCTTAGGTGAGCACATTACTCTAGTTCAAGGCATTGGCACTTTGCTTATATTACTTTCGATTGCTTTTGGGGCAAGGAAATCGTAATTAAACACAAATATACAAGCCATTACCAGTATTAAAACAACTAACTTTCGCAGTTCTGCTACTACTCTCGTTCCCACGCGGGAGCGTGGGAAGCAGCTGCCGCCTTCGTAAAAATGGGCGGAAAGTAGCCTTGACCCCGTCACCCGCTGACCCCGTCACCCCTTCTTCCAATCACATACCACGAAAAATTATAAGGCGTGTAAATACTCTGGTAATTCCCACTCAGGATCGCTACCATGTCCCAAAGTTTCTATTTTGCATAAAATCAGCCATGGCTAAGAAAATTTATATCGGATCCTCCAATTTTGAGAAAATCATTACAGATGATGGTTTATTTGTTGATAAGAGCCTCTTTATCAAAGCAATTATTGAGGACACGAGTGATGTCATATTAATCACGCGCCCTCGACGCTTTGGCAAGACCTTAAACATGTCGATGCTGCATTACTTTTTTGCTGAAAAAGTATGGTTTACCGAAACAGCACGTTTATTTGACAACCTGGCGATTGCCAAGGTGGACGATGGTTTTTATATCAAAGAATATCAGGGCAAATACCCTGTGATTTTTATGAGTTTCAAAGATATTAAGGCACGTGACTATCAGACGGTACTTGGGCAGCTAACTTATCTTGCTCGCGATGCTTTTAATGTGCATGACTATTTGCTGGAATCACACGCATTAAGTGTGACGGATAAAAAAATCTTTGAAAGCTATCTGGAGATGGAAACTTTCAACACCTACAAAATCGATGTTAGTTTACGGTTTTTAAGCCAATTGTTGTATAAACACCACCGCCAAAAAGTAGTGATTTTAATCGACGAGTATGACACCCCCTTAAATGCTGCTTATGTTGAGAACTATATCGGAGACTTAACGCCTTTGATGCGCAATTTAATGAGTAATACCTTTAAAGACAATGACGCACTGCATAAAGGGGTCATGACCGGGATATTGCGCGTATCCAAGGACAGTATGCTCTCAGGATTAAATAATCTGGAAGTCTATACGATTCTGGATCAGGAATATCGAGAATATTTTGGTTTTAGTGACCAAGAGCTTGATGCTTTGTATGAAGAGCAGGGAGTGATTGCGGATAAAGAAAATGCCAAAAAATGGTATAACGGTTATAATTTTGCGGGACTTCAGATTTATAACCCCTGGTCAATATTAAATTGTTTACACAGGGATGGAAAATTTGATGACTATTGGGTACATACGTCCAATAACACAATGGTTGAAACTTTACTCCTGAAATTTCGTGAAGATGTGCATCCGGCAGTAACACAATTAATGGAGCATAAAACAGCTGAAGTCATTATTGATCGTCATGTGACTTATGATGTCCTGGATATTCAATCCAGTAGCTTATGGAGCCTGTTGTTATTTGCGGGCTATTTAACGACTGAAATGGCGAGAAGAACCGATGAGTTATTATACGAATGCCGGGTAAAACTGCCTAATATTGAAATTGTTCATTTACTTAATTATTACTACAAAATCTGGTTTAGCACACGTTTAGGCGTGCAGTATCAATCATTTCTAAACAATCTGGTCGAAGGCAAGGTGGAAAAATTCACTGAGCAACTCAATACTTATCTCACCGAAGCCTTGAGTGTCCGAGACACCGGTTATACCGCCGAGAAGTTTTATCACGGTTTAGTCTTGGGCTTAATCGCGTCATTAAGACCCACGCATATCATCCACTCTAATCACGAATCAGGGGATGGTTATCCTGATGTGCTTATGTATCCTGTGAGCAATAACCAAAAGCACGATTTAGGCATTGTCATGGAATTTAAACATGCCAAAGAAGATGGCAGTGAAAATCAGGAATTACTGGCAGAAAAAGCATTGCGCCAGATTAATGAAAAAAACTATGTGACTGAGCTCAAAGCACAGGCTCAGGTGAAACGCATTTTAAAACTGGGTTTGGCATTTAATCATAAGCAAGTTATTGTTAAACACCATTTTCAAATGAGATGAAGGCTAATGTAACTTTAAAGCTAGATGATAAGATCTTGAAACTTATCAACCATTAAGGTTGGTTTTTATTTACCATAAACTTCCTTAACATAAAACACAACGCTGAGCCTACTATAGTCAACGCGATAAACAACAATAACCCTGATGACATGCTTGCTTTTGCTAACTGCATATTGCCACTGGATATCGGTACCCATTGTGCAATCATTCCCGCAAACTTGCCACCAATACCAAGTGTCACGAGCCAAATCCCCATATACAGCGAAACATAACCAGGAGGTGCCAGTTTGGTAACCATCGATAAACCGATGGCAGATAGTGATAAATCACTCACCGACATGACTAAGAAAGCAATAATTAAATAAATCGCCGCAACACCAGACTCAGGCTGAGTAGCCTTAATGCCTAACCACATAATGAGAAAAACGATGGTAAGCAGAATAAATCCCAGATTAAACTTGTCAATATCAGGCACTTGTTTGCCTTTTCTCTCAAAATAAAGCCACAACCTGCCCATGAAAAAGCCAAATATTAAGACGCCAGCGGACTCAAAGCTCAAAAACTGTGAATCAAGGATCTGCCATCCTAGAAAATTTTTATTAACACCATTGGCAATAAACAACAGCACCGAAATAAATATCTGAAAATACAGTGCCCAGTATAAAATGGACAATACAAAAAAGATAAATGCCACAATCACATTACGCCAGTATTTTTTCTGGGCAGATGAAAGCATCACCATCAGACAACCAATCGCTGCTACTGCAATGGTTGCATTTGCAATAATGGGATTTTTTAGCACCAGGAAAACCACAACAAAATACACGAGCAATATGCTCAAAGTTTTAGCGATAATACCGAAATTTATTTTGACTTCTTTGATGTGTTTTGCCAAAAGGAAAAAACCAATGATTAAATTAATAAGTACAATCAGTGAGACAATCAAATTCGAATAAAAGGGTACGGCAAAGCCATAATTCTCACTCAAATAAGAGGCAATAAATAACGCCGCAAAAGGACCCAGGTTAATCCCCACATAGAAAATATTAAAGCCAAAATCACGCTGCCCTTCTGTTGCTGCCGTTTTATCATAGAAGCGACCGATGAACGAGCCGATATTCGACTTGATCAAACCCGTACTGATTGAGATAAAAGAGAGCCCTATATACAGCAGGTTTTCGGAGCTTGCCAGTGCTAAAATAGAGCTGCCTACAATCATAAATACAGCCCCTAGCATGGCTGCGCGATAGTAGTTAATCAACTTATCTGCAATGATACCGCCAACCAGGGCGGAGATGTACACCATACCTAAAACCGTACCCACCAGGGAAGCGCTCTGCGCCTGTGAAAGGTTAAATTCCTGGATCAAAAAGAAAATGAGTAAGGATTGAATAACGTAATAGCTGTAGCGTTCGCCAAACTCCGTCAGACTGGAAATGGTTAACACGCCTGCTTGTCCTTTGAGTGCTTTCATAATTTATCCCTTAAATTTATTTAACAAGGCTGACAATTCGATAACAAAATTAAGCAAAAATCAATAAATTCCGTAAACCCGACTACTCTGGAGAGTCAGCTAAAATGATTGACGAGTGCTATAGTTAATAGCAAACCCACTCTCTAAATAATTTCTCCCTTATACAACTTATCTAAAAACACCTTCCATGGCAGAATGTCAATTTCAACAGGATCAAGTATTTTGCGTGGCATTTCATCTTGTGAAACAACAATTGCTCGAGCTTCTTGATGTTCTTCGCAAAATGCAATTAAACCTTTCAGATCCGATTTTTTTACACATGAAGATATTTTAACTTCTATTGCAACTTGAGCATTTCCCAAAACAAAATCTACTTCTAAACCTGACTTGGTTCGCCAGTAGCTAATGGTAAACTGCTTTTGCACTAATCCCTTATAAGCCATAAGCTCCATCATAATGTAATGCTCGAAACTTCTTCCAGCTTGAGCACCTTTTAATGCCTGTATGCTTATGCCAGCTAAATAATTAGCAATTGCCACATCAAAGAAATAAAACTTTGGTGTTGCGGTAATAAGGTCTCGTTTTATTTTTGTTCTAAATGGATAAATAAAATACCCTAAGAGTGTGTCGATAAGTATCTGGTAAAAGTTCTGAACCGTTGAGCGATCAATACCGCAATCTCTTGCGATATTACTCATATTAGTAAGCTCACCATTAGTCATACCCGCAACATCCAAAAAACGTGCAAACCCAGGTAAATTGCGCACTAAACCTTCATTTCTAATTTCATCGGTCAAATAGACGTCAATATAAGCCTGCAAATGTTGTTGTATATACTCAGGTCTAGATAAATAATGATCAGGAATCAATCCTTGCTGGAGTGCTTTAAGTAAATCAAATTGCGGAATTTCTGCAAAAGTTAATGGATAAAAATGATACACCCACGCACGTCCACCCAGCAGGTTTGTTGATTGTGTCTTTAAAGCTCTGGCACTTGAACCACATAGAATAAATTGCGTCTTTGCATTCTCAATCAACCAGTGCACCTCGTTCATCAAACCAGGAATCTTCTGCACTTCGTCTATAATGACAGGCTTTTTGCTTGATAAGGGATCAAATGCCAAAACCTCTTCCCTCAATATATGTGGTGATTTTGATAATTTTATTAAAAGATCGGTATTGAGCAAATCATAGAACTTTGCATCAGGAAATACATGCTTTAGATAAGATGACTTACCAATACGTCTTGCTCCCCATAAGAAGGTTGATTGCCGCTCTGGCAAATTTAATTTTAAAATGCGCTTGAACATAATTTTAAACCATTAGCTGATATATGCAGCAAATAGTATTGCTAATTGATGAGAAAGACAACAAAAAGAAATGCCATAAGGAATCTCCCGCTTAATAACGTGTACCTCAGTGTAGGGTGGATGCGCCTTCGGCTTATCCACCCTGCTACCGTCAAAATAAACGAGTATCTTATTAAACTTTATATCCATAAACGCTACAAAATTATTTACGATGGGTATGGATTTTATTCCCAGTTCAAAATCACCTTGCCGCATTGCCCTGACTTCATAAGCTCAAATCCATGTAAAAAATCATCGACATGAAACTGATGCGTGATCACAGGACTCACATCCAGACCTGAGCCTACCATGCTTGCCATTTTGTACCAGGTTTCGTAGATTTCACGCCCATAAATCCCTTTTAAGTGTAAGCCTTTAAAGACAATATCATTCCATGGGACAGTCATCTGGTTACCGCCAATCCCAAGAAGGGCAATATTGCCACCATTATTCATCGTGTGGATCATGGCGTTAATTGCACTATGATGCCCTGACATCTCAAGCCCGACATCAAAGCCCTCGGTCATGCCGAGCTTGTTCATGGTTTCCTTTAACAGCTGTGTCTGTCCATCTGCCGTTTTATGCGCGCTCACATTGAGTGCCACGTCAGCTCCCATTTTCTTAGCAAGCTCCAGGCGATAATCGTTAATATCGGTAATGACAATGTGTTTGGCGCCCACATGACGCGCAATCGCCACTGCCATAATGCCAATGGGACCTGCACCGGTGATCAACACATCCTCACCGATAAGTCCAAATGAAAGTGCGGTATGCACCGCATTGCCAAATGGATCAAACATACTGGCAATATCATCGCTGACATAGTCTGGCACTTTAAAGGTGTTCTCCGCTGGAATGGCTAAATATTCCGCAAAAGCGCCTTGGCGATTCACTCCGACCCCCACGGTATTGCGACATAAATGACGTTTGCCCGCACGACAGTTGCGGCAAAAACCACAGGTAATATGTCCCTCACCTGATACGCGATCCCCAATTTTAAAACCTTTGACCTCACAACCTAAGGCGACAATCTCACCAACAAATTCATGCCCCACAGCCATGGGCACGGGAATGGTTTTTTGCGACCACTCATCCCACAGATAAATATGTAAATCGGTGCCACAAATCGCCGTTTTTTTAATCCTGATTAGAACGTCATTGTGACCTATTTCAGGAATCGGCAACTCAGCCATCCAAATGCCAGGTTCTGCTTTAAGCTTGGATAACGCTTTCATTGTTTTTTTCATCATTTTCGTCTCTTGGATTTCTTGCATTTAGATCACACCCATTTCTTTGCCAACTTCAATAAAGGCGGTTACGGTCTTGTCAATCTGCTCAGGTGTGTGTGCCGCTGACATCTGCGTGCGAATGCGCGCTAAACCTTTTGGTACCACAGGATATGAAAATGCAACAACATAAATACCTTTGTGCAAAAGCTTTTCCGCCATTTCAGCCGCCTTTTTTTCTTCATACAACATCACTGGGATAATCGGATGCTGACAAGGAATCAAATCAAAACCCGCAGCCATCATTTTTTGTCTGAAGTGTTTCTGGTTACGTTGCAGCGTGTCGCGCCTTTCATCTGAGTTCATCGCAAGGTTTATCGCTGCTATTGACGTCGCGGCGATCATGGGTGCCAGCGAATTTGAAAACAAATAAGGTCGTGCTTTTTGTTTCAGCATTTCAGCAACTGGAGCGCGCGCGGCAATAAAACCGCCTGATGCCCCACCTAAGGCTTTGCCTAAAGTGCTGCTTATGATGTCAATGCGACCCTCAACACCGCAGAAACTCGGCGTGCCACGACCCTTCTCACCGATAAAACCTGTCGCATGTGAGTCATCGACCATGACAAGCGCATTATACTTATCCGCTAAATCACATACGCCCTTTAAGTTAGCAATAATGCCATCCATAGAAAAAACGCCATCAGTAACAATAAGCTTAAATCTCGCACCCTTTTCATCTGCGGCTTTTAGCTGATCTTCCAAGTCTGCCATGTCATTATTTTTATAGCGAAAGCGCATTGCCTTGCACAAACGCACGCCATCAATAATGCTCGCATGATTGAGCTGATCACTGATGATCGCATCTTCAGCGCCCAGGATAGACTCGAACACACCACCATTAGCATCAAAACAAGAGGGGAAAACAATGGTTTCTTCCATTTTTAAATACTGGCTAATCAGCTCTTCAAGTTCTCTGTGTGGCGTTTGCGTGCCACAGATAAAGCGCACGGATGCCGCCCCATAGCCATATTGATTCAAGGCTTTTTTAGCCGCATCAATTAACTCCTGATTATCTGCCAACCCTAAATAGTTATTGGCGCAGAAGTTAATAACCTGCTCACCGTTTTTAAGTGTAATATTTGACGATTGTGGTGAGTTAATAATGCGCTCACCTTTGTAAGTCCCTGCGCCTTTAATATCATTAATCTCTTGGCGCAAATGATCATAAAATGCCTTATTCACATCGTTTCCTTTTGTCTGATTGTCGTTACTGACTGGAGTTACTGAAAAACCTCGCCACATTCTACCTGAGAATGTGTGCTGACAACAAGTCGTTCAGTAGGTTTATAAAAAAGCTGGCAGTAGTGCTATTGGTGCATGCAGTTGTCTAGCGAAGGGCGTTTGGGATTTCACAGGCAACCAGGTTACCACGCAGGAATTGCCGCATCGTCAGGGTAAAGTTTTTCAGTCAGTTTAGCTACCTGTGGCGATTGGTAGGCTTTCACAAATTTAATAAGAAGTGGGTTATTTTTATCCTTCTCCCTCGCAGCAATGATATTGGCAAAAGGCGAATCCTTGGGTTCAACAAATAACGCTTGCTTTAAGGTCAAATGCGCTTTAGGCAGGAAACTATTGTTGATGATAGCAAGTGTCACACTGCCCAGGTTGTTGGGAATTTGATCCGCCTGTAAGGGGATGATCTGCAATTTCAGTGGGTTATCAATAATATCCGCTAAGGTTGCTTTCCAGCTCACCCCTGGTTTCAGTTTAATAAGACCTGCGTCAGCTAAAATCATCAATGCGCGCCCTCGATTCGTTGGATCGTTCGGGATGGCTATTTTGGCGCCGAGAGGGATTTCGTTTAGTGAATTTAATTTGCTTGAAAAAACCCCCATAGGATAAATAAAGGTTTTGCCAATTTCCGTGATTTTGTAACCAAACTCTTTGACCTGATTCTCTAAAAACGGGATATGCTGGAAGACATTGGCATCGACATCCCCATCGTTTAAGGCCCGATTGGGAAGGTTATAATCACCAAAGGACACAAGTTTTACATCAAGTCCATATTCATCTTTGGCGACTTGTTGTGCCATTTGCATGACTTTTTGCTCTTCAGGCGATGATTGCACATAGCCAACGGTTACGATGTTGATGTTTTGGCTTGTTTGATAGACATTATAGGCAACCTGGGCAATGGAGCCTGCCAC
>JACCDZ010036454.1_pt1 | contig 12143 bp, 6 predicted proteins | sample 7449551 | NCBI WGS metagenome assembly JACCDZ01 (sample SAMN15323452, study PRJNA562643) | freshwater metagenome | isolation source: river surface water | place: USA:Blue River Watershed | collected 2017-08-18
CCATTAAAGTACCCATTTATATTTGATGCTATGGTTCGAACACTCGGCCCAGAAATATCCACTCGCGCTGAATCTATGGGTTTACCGGTAACATTACTTTTTAATAATCCAGAAATAGATCCAAGGTCTTTGTTTTCAATAATCGGTGGGTTTTTTACGAGATATAACACCTGCAGCGCAATGGCTGTGGTGTAAGGGTCATTATTCCAAGAACCATTTTCCAGTTGGGATTTCGTTAAAAACTGAAGCGCTTTTTCGTAAGCTGTTGGCGATGACGAAGCGGGTATAACCGCTAATAATATTTGACCAGTATCCAACACACCCGCCCATCCACCGGTAGGGGTTTGAGCCTTAAGAAGATACTGAATGGAAGATGCAATTTTATCATTAACATTAAATGTTAACCGGTGCTTCTGTAGCGCCCTATTCACTTGGGCAGTGACAATCAAAGAAGGGTTATTACTTTCTTCAGCCCAGGATTTATCGCTGCGCTGCTTTCCAAGCAAAAAGCTTAATGCATTCGCCGCGTTAAAACTGTGCAGTTCCTCCAAGCCATCAATCGATGCTAATAGCTGTGCACTGGCGAATACAGAGTCGTCATATCCAGGATAATCACCAAAACCACCGCTGTAAGCCAAGAAGTTCGTTATCGGGGCAACAGGAAGATTGGCTGCCAATGCTTTATTCAGCCGCAATGCGTTAACGCTGGCCTCTAAATGTTGGCTTGGTTCACCCTGTAAAAACTGCAGCGCCTTAGTCTTTATTGCTGCATCAAGTGATTTGTGTTGATTCAGTGCAATCAAGGATTCAGCGGTCGCTTGCTGGACCGACGCTAACGAGACAGTGGAGTCAAAGCGACCGTCAGCCTGTTGCTGGGATTTAAGCCATGCGACCCCACCATCTATAGATGCGGCAGAAGAAAATGAGAAAAATGAAATAAAAAGGCAAGTGAATGCTGCAAGCAGGTGCCTGACGACGAATAACGTTCCCATGTTGTTTCCCTTTCAGCGAGATCCAGGAGTGGAGTTTAAAAATGATCAAAAATTAAGTGGCAGGCAAAGTAGCATAAAAAAGAGATGGAATTATGTTTTAGGCGACAAAATTTCAACCCTCCGTTACCTGATCATCAACCTCCTTATCAAATCTGCTGCGCATTTCGGTGGTTACATTGGCAGCGATACCGGTGCTATCCCACATATTAATAATTACGCGGATAAAGTGGAGCGGCCTGCCACTAGCACTAGCACTAGCACTAGCACTAGCACTAGCACTGGCAAATCCTAATCGCGACCTGAGTGTATTCACAAACTCTACCGTGTCTTGAATAAATTCACGAACATCCGTCACTTAGGGCTTAATTGGGGGCAAAAGCACATCGGCAGCGCAGATGGCAGGCTCCTGCACAACGCCTTTAGCGTCCTGTGTAACAATCAGTATGTAGTCATAATCCAAAGCTTGCAGCGCCACATAAAGGCGCTGGAAATTCGCATTGGGCTCAGGCAGAAAGGCAACAATTTGCTCGCGATATGGGGCATCGTTCAAAACTATATCGAGATTGGGAATGTTAGTTCTGGAGATACAGCCTGCAGTGTCGGCCTTTTTATCGCAGAAAAATCCCCCCAATAAAAAACGGGCCACACAGGGCCCGCTTTTTACTCTTCAACAAATGCTTACTTGTTAATCTTGTGACTTTTGATCGCCAGGATAGTCCTTTCGCAACTCCACCGGCTTATCGATATTTTTGCGCATTTTAATATTGATCATCTCCACACCCAATGAGAAGGCCATGGCGAAATAGACGTAGCCCTTAGGCACATGCACATCAAAACCTTCGATCATCAAGGTGAAACCAACAATCACCAGGAAGGAAAGTGCGAGGATTTTAATGGTCGGATGGTCATCCACGAAATCGCCAATCGGTTTAGCGGCAAACAGCATAACACCGACTGCGATGATAATTGCCAACGCCATAATCGGAACCTGGCTGACCAAACCAACCGCAGTAATCACTGAGTCCAATGAGAACACGATATCCAGAATCGCAATTTGTACCAGTACAACCATCAATCCATGAGCTGCAACATTGCGCTCAGTTTCAATTGCCCCTTCAAGGCTGCCGTGAATTTCATGCGTTGCTTTGGCAATCAAAAAGAGGCCACCGCCGATCAAAATAATATCTCGCCCAGAGACAGGATGCCCAAATACATGGAATAAGGGATCCACCAACCCCATTACCCACGCAAGCGAGAACAACAATGCCAGGCGGGTAAGCATGGCCAAACCGAGGCCGACTGTCCGGGCGAATTTCCGCTGATGCTCGGGAAGCTTTCCCACCAGAATCGATATGAAAATAATGTTGTCGATCCCCAATACAATTTCCAGGGCCGTCAGCGTTGCCAGGGCAACCCAGGCTTCCGGGCTGGCTAACCATTCAAACATTGCTTGCTCTCTTCTCTTAGTTGTTACCGATGGATTAATAGTGGATTGGAGATGCCAATCGACCAGATTTTTTGTTTACCGGCGCCATTGAGGCAATAGTAAAGGCCGCGATTGTACCCTGCCCCATACAACCTTAGGCAATTAGTTTTACCTTTTATGGTAACAAGTGAATGACAGAGGGCGGAGCAATTAAGACGTCATCGTGGGAATGACGCCTTAGCAGCGAGGGATCAGGAATTGCGGGTAGTTAAACGGCTTAATAGCGCCATTAGGCCTTTCTTTTCATTTTTCATCAGGTAGTGATCACGAATACCGGATATATCCACATCGTAGCTGCCCGGTTCAAGGTCGCGAGCAATTTCGATTTTTTCAATTTCATAGCGGGATTTTTTTCCGGAATCCAACAATTCTTGCTTGCGCTTATCGTCTTCTGACAAGTCCAGCAGCAGGTATTCATCCAGAGGTTGCTTATACGCATCCAACACAACAATCACCCGCGGCTTTAACCGGCGCTCGAAGTTTTGCTCGACCACCACCGCCACTTCACCAGTGCTCAACTCCACCAAAGTACCGGTCGGGTACAAACCAATAGCGCGGATAAACTCCACCACCAACTCTTCCTGGAACTGGATATTACGTAACTCATAAAGCTTGCCCACGGCCTTGGAGGGCGCAATAGGGTGACGCGAGCCGCGCGGATTGGTGACATAATCATAATAGGTCACTATGCCCGCAATCTTTCCCAATAGAGGGATTTTGTCGCCAGACAAGCCTTGCGGGAAACCACTACCATTAAGGCGCTCGCAGTGAGTTTTCACCACACTGATAACTCGCGGTTCTACACCAGGTGTTTGGCGCAGTATCTCACAACCTAACTCAACAAAAGTTTCGTATAGACTTTCCTCATCTGCACTGCGCTCGGATTTCGCCAGCAGTACAGCATCCAATTGGACTTTTCCCACATCCTTGAGCAGCACTCCCATTGCCAGCACATCAAGATCGCGCTTGGGCAGCCCAATATGGCGGCCGAATAAAATCGCCCACACTGACGAGCGCACAGCATGGCTATAGGTATATTCGTCTTTTTCCTGTACGCGGGACAGCCAGGTAAATGCATCTGGATTGCGCAGTACACTATCTACCATCTCACTGGCAACGCGCTTTGTTTCTCCCAGAGAAAGACCATCGAACTGGTTTTTCTCCAATTGATCCATAACCTCTACAACCGCGCCATAGACCTTTTGATGTAACTGGCGCGCTTTTTTTACTTCGCGCTGCAAGGGCTCCACTTCGCGATAGAGTCCGCGCTGGATTTTCAAAGGAGCAACAGTCTCCGTAAATGAGCTAACTCGCTCACGGGTTGAGGTTTTTTTAGCGGCGGGGGCAATCGTCTTGAGGTTAGCCGCGATGGGACCGCGACCTTTTTCGATATCTATATAGACATAGTTGCACAAAGCTTTGAGCTGATTAATTTCGCCCAGATCACGCAGATAAAAACCTTGCAAAGGAAAAGGAGTCTGCGACCAAGGGCGATCCAGCCCGGACACAAACATACCTATGGTTAGCTCATTAACGTCAACTTTGACCTGCTTGATGCCCACGCCTTTTCCCCACGTCACCATTTGGTGTTAATTATCGACTTTATTGCTTGGGATAACTGGCACTGATCGCCTGGCGTTCGATGTAAACCGCCATTGATTGCCTAAATAAACTTCCAAATCTTCCTAAAAAATTTTTGGATATGGCGCCGAGTTTAATCAAGATACACGCGCCACACCAGAGTTGCCGGATTAAAGGTAGCTAAATAAGCCTGCTTGGTGACAAAAAGATTACAGGTGGTGCTGTCCTGATAACTCATGCACTGCATTAATAAATGCGCCCGCATGTTCAGGATCGACTTCCGGGGTTATGCCATGGCCCAAGTTGAAGACATGACCAGACCCCTTTCCATAAGAGGCAAGAATACTGCCAACTTCCGCACGAATACGCTCGGGCGACGCGTAGAGGATGCCCGGATCCATATTGCCCTGCAACGCAACTTTATCACCAACGCGGGCGCGGGCATTGCCGATATCCGTGGTCCAATCCAAGCCCAGCGCAGTTGCACCGGTCGCTGCCATGGCTTCCAGCCATTGGCCGCCGCCTTTGGTAAACAGAATTACCGGCACTTCGCGACCTTCATTTTCGCGGATCAATCCGGCCACAATTTTCTGCATGTATTTCAGTGAGAACTCCTGGTACGCCGCATGGGACAGGGCACCGCCCCAAGTATCAAAAATCTGCACAGCCTGGGCGCCTGCCTTGATTTGGGCATTCAAGTAAACCGTTACCGAGTCAGCCAACACATCCAACAAACGATGCATCACTTGGGGTTGGTTATAGAGCATTTCCTTGGCGCGACGGAAATCGCGACTTGAGCCCCCTTCTATCATATAAGTTGCGAGAGTCCAGGGGCTGCCGGAAAAACCAATCAGCGGTACGCGACCGTTTAATTCGCGACGGATGGTTTTTACTGCATTAACCACGTAAGGCAGATCTTGCTCTGGATTGATCACTCTCAAAGCACTCACATCGGCTTCGGTACGCACCGCTTTGTGAAATTTTGGACCTTCACCAGTTTCGAAATACAGCCCCAACCCCATCGCATCGGGAATGGTGAGAATGTCAGAGAATAGAATCGCCGCATCCAGCCCCGGATAACGATCCAACGGCTGCAGGGTGACCTCACAAGCGAGTTCCGGATTAGTGCACAACCCCATAAAGTCGCCCGCTTTCGCGCGCGATGCGCGGTATTCAGGCAAATAACGACCCGCCTGACGCATCATCCAAACAGGAGTAACATCTACCGGTTGCTTTAATAATGCACGGAGAAAACGGTCATTTTTAAGTTGGGTCATGCTCTTATCCTCAGGCCTTGGCCTTGCTTGCATTGTGCGGTAAAAACGGGAGTCAGATAAAACAAACCCCGCCATAGCGGGGTTTGTGCGGCGGCAGAGCCTAAGCTATTGCCACCAGGAAGGTCAATTCAATCGACGAGATGCTGATCAAACCTGGAGATAATCCAGAATACCTTGCGCCGCTTCGCGCCCTTCCCAGATGGCAGTAACTACCAGATCAGAACCGCGCACCATATCACCACCGGCGAACACTTTAGGATTGCTGGTCTGGAACTTGAACTGTTGCTGTTCAGGTGCAATCACGCCACCCCAATCATTGGTTTTTACACCATTGGTTTCGAACCAGGGTTGTGGGCTGGTGCGGAAACCGAAGGCAATCAGTACCACATCTGCGGGCAGGATTTCTTCGGAGCCAGGAACCACTACCGGGCTGCGACGGCCTTTTGCGTCTGGCTCACCCAGTTGGGTAGTAACTACTTTCACGCCTTCCACTTTGCCGTTACCAACCACTTCGACTGGCTGACGGTTGTACAGGAATTGCACACCCTCTTCTTTGGCGTTGGCAACTTCGCGCTTGGAGCCGGGCATGTTTTCTTCGTCGCGACGGTAAGCACAGCTCACGCTGCTCGCGCCCTGGCGAATTGAGGTACGGTTACAGTCCATCGCGGTATCACCACCACCGAGGACTACCACTTTCTTGCCTTTAACACTGATGAAATCCGCCGGACTTTTTTCAAAACCGAGGTTGCGGTTCACGTTGGAAATCAGGAACGGCAACGCATCGTAAACGCCGGGCAGGTCTTCACCGGGGAAGCCGCCTTTCATATAGGTGTAAGTGCCCATACCCATGAATACTGCATCGTAATCGCGCAATAAATCTTCCATGGCGATGTCGTTGCCCACTTCAGTATTGAGGCGGAACTCCACACCCATTTCCTCGAAGATTTTACGACGACGGGTCATCACACTTTTTTCGAGTTTGAACTCAGGGATACCGAAGGTCAGCAAACCACCAATTTCAGGATACTTGTCAAACACTACTGGCTTAACGCCGTTGCGCACCAGTACGTCCGCACAACCAATCCCCGCCGGGCCAGCACCGATAACGGCCACTTTCTTGTTAGTCCAAACCACTTTGGACATATCCGGCTTCCAGCCCATGGCGAACGCGGTATCAGTAATGTACTTTTCAGCGTTACCGATAGTCACCGCACCAAAGCCGTCGTTCAGCGTACAAGCACCTTCGCACAAACGATCCTGCGGGCATACACGGCCACACACTTCCGGCAGCGAGTTGGTTTGATGGCTCAACTCTGCAGCTTCAAAAATATTGCCTTCGGAAATCAGCTTCAGCCAGTTAGGGATGAAGTTGTGTACCGGGCATTTCCATTCACAATAAGGGTTACCGCACTCAAGACAGCGGTGCGATTGGCCTTCAACCTCTTCTTTGGCGAATGGCTGGTAGATTTCCACAAACTTGTGTCTGCGGGTTTCCAGGTCTTTCTTGGCGGGGTCTTTACGGCCCACGTCGAGAAACTGAAAGTCATTGCTTAAACGAGTCATGATAGGTTCCCCGCCTTATTCGCCGCGCTTGCGGAAACTGTTTAACAGGCCGCCGATAGCTGCCGCTTTGGGTTTAACCAGCCAGAACTTGCCGATGTAATCATCGAAGTTATCAAGCAAGTGCTGACCCCAAGCACTTTCGGTCTCTTGCGTAAACTCTTCGATCACCGTGCGCAAGTGGTGGCGATGCGCTTCCACTGCTTCAGTGTTAATGCGATGGATATCCACCAATTCATGGTTGTAACGATCCACGAAATCGTTGGCTTCGTCGAGCACGTAGGCGAAACCGCCAGTCATACCCGCGCCGAAGTTAACGCCGGTTTGTCCCAGTACAGTTACCACACCGCCGGTCATGTATTCACAGCAGTGATCGCCCGCACCTTCGACAACTACATGAGCACCAGAGTTACGCACACCGCAGCGCTCGCCCGCAGTACCTGCTGCAAACAATTTACCGCCAGTCGCACCATACAAACAGGTGTTACCCATGATGCTGGTTTTGTTGGACTTGAATTCAGACGTGCGCGGTGGACGAATCACCAGCTTACCGCCGGCCATGCCTTTACCGACATAGTCGTTCGCGTCACCTTCCAGGTACATTTCCAGGCCACCCGCATTCCAAACGCCGAAGCTTTGACCCGCGATACCAGTGAGCTTCAGCTTGATCGGCTTTTCATTCATGCCTTGGTTGCCATAACGCTTGGCGATCTCACCACTGATACGCGCACCGATGGAACGGTCGCAGTTGGTGATATGGAACTCAAACTCGCCACCGGCTTTAGCTTCAATAGTTGGCAACAGAACCTTTACCATCGCTTCGGCAGTTTCACCTTTATCGAAAGGCTCGTTCTTGCTCACTGCACACAGTTGTGGCTTGGTTGCCAAGTAATCATCGGTATAGATGATCGGGCTTAAATCGAGTTGTTGTTGCTTGCTGGTTTCACCTTCGAGGATTTTCAGCAAATCCACACGGCCAACCAACTCACCCAGACTACGCACGCCCAAACGCGCCATCCACTCACGGGTTTCTTCAGCAACGAACTTGAAGAAGTTCATCGCCATTTCAACAGTGCCGATGTAGTGGTCCTGACGCAGCTTGTCCTGCTGGGTAGCAACACCGGTCGCACAGTTGTTCAGGTGGCAAATACGCAGGTATTTACAGCCGAGTGCTACCATTGGGCCAGTACCAAAGCCGAAGCTTTCCGCGCCGAGCATCGCCGCTTTCACAACGTCCAGACCGGTTTTCAAACCACCGTCGGTTTGTACGCGAACTTTATCGCGCAGGTCGTTGGCACGCAGGGTTTGATGAGTCTCGGACAGCCCCAATTCCCATGGCGAACCTGCATATTTAATGGAGGTCAAGGGGCTCGCTGCCGTACCACCGTCATAACCGGAAATGGTGATCAGGTCAGCATAAGCTTTGGCTACACCGGCAGCGATAGTGCCTACACCTGGACGCGATACCAGCTTCACCGATACCAGCGCATCAGGGTTAACTTGTTTCAAGTCATAAATCAGCTGCGCCAGATCTTCAATCGAATAGATATCGTGGTGCGGTGGTGGCGAAATCAGGGTCACACCGGGAACCGAGTGACGCAGGCGCGCGATCAACGCATTCACTTTACCACCGGGTAGTTGACCACCCTCACCCGGCTTAGCACCCTGGGCGACTTTAATTTGGAGCACTTCGGCGTTTACCAGATAAGCGGGCGTCACGCCGAAACGGCCAGACGCCACTTGCTTGATTTTGGAAGTCTTGATAGTGCCGTAACGCGCCGGATCTTCACCACCCTCGCCGGAGTTGGAGCGACCGCCCAACCGGTTCATGGCTTCAGCCAGGGCCTCATGCGCTTCAGGCGACAGAGCGCCGAGCGACATACCGGCCGAGTCGAAACGCTTGATCACGCTTTCGATCGGCTCAACTTCAGACAGTGGAACCGGCTTGCACGCATCTTCACGAATTGCGAGCAAGTCACGCAACATTGCTACCGGACGTTTGTTCACTATATCGGCATAGTTGCGCCACAAGGCATAGTTACCACTCTGTACAGCTTTCTGCAGGGTTTGCACTACATCCGGGTTGTACGCATGGTATTCAGAACCATGTACGTACTTGAGCAATCCGCCCTGGATAATCGGCTTGCGATCCAGCCAAGCAGTTTGGGCAATAATTTTCTGGTCCGCTTCCAGCTCTTCAAAACGCGCACCACCGATGCGGCTTGGAGTACTTTCAAAGCAAGTATTGATAACCTCTTGAGACAAACCAATAGCTTCGAACAGCTGAGCGCCGCGATATGAAGTAATGGTGGAAATACCCATTTTCGACAGGATTTTCAGCAAGCCTTTATCAATACCTTTGCGGTAGTTTTTGTAGGCAGAGTCCACATCGCTGAGCAACTCACCGGTCTCAATCAGATCGTTAAGAACGTGGTAACTCAGGTACGGATAAACAGCAGTCGCACCATAAGCAATCAAGGCCGCAACCTGATGTGGATCGCGCGCACTGGCGGTTTCAACAATCAGGTTCGAATCGCAACGCAACCCAACGTTGGTGAGATGCTGATGCACAGCCCCCACCGCCAAGAGCGCGTGGATTGGCAACTGACCTTTAGCGAAGCCAGCATCGCTCAACACCATCAGCACCTTGCCAGATTTAACAGCAGCAGCGACATCTTCGCAAAGCTTGCTCAACGCCGCTTTCAGGTTGGTGGTTTCCGGGTTGTAGTAGAGCGAGAACTTTTGCTGGTCGTAACCAGGACGCTTGAGCGCCATTAAGCCACGGAATTTTTCCGGCGACAGCACTGGCGAGCTGAGGATCACGCGATCCGCGTGATCAGCATGCTCTTCATAAACGGACAGCTCACGACCAAGGCAAGTCTCCAGCGACATAACAATCGCTTCACGCAAAGGGTCGATGGGCGGATTGGTTACCTGCGCAAATTGCTGACGGAAATAGTCGTACAGCGAACGCTGCTGACGTGAAAGCACAGCCATCGGGGTATCATCACCCATGGAACCAACAGCTTCCTGACCACCTTCAGCCAAAGGGCGCAACAATTGGTCGCGCTCTTCAAAGCTGACCTGGAACATTTTCATATTGGCTTTAAGCTCAATACCTTCCAGACCATTTTCTTTGGCGTCGGTGTTGAGGGTCGATTCAACGCGCAACGCACGCTCTTTCAACCATTGTTTGTAAGGTTTGCTCGACTTGAGCTGGTTGTCGATATCCTGAGTGTTGTGCAAAGTGCCGTTCAAGGTATCGATCGACATAATCTGGCCCGGGCCAAGGCGACCTTTGGCAACCACGTCCGCCGGATCATAGGCATACACGCCCACCTCCGAGGCCACGGTGATCATATCGTCTTTGGTGATAACCCAACGCGAGGGACGCAAGCCATTGCGATCAAGGGTACATACCGCATAGCGCCCATCGGTAATTACCAAGCCAGCAGGGCCATCCCAAGGCTCAATATGCATGGAGTTGTATTCATAGAACGCGCGCAGATCCGGATCCATGTTCTCCACGTTCTGCCATGCCGGCGGCACCAGCATGCGAATGGCGCGATGCAACTCCATACCACCAAGGGTAAGAATCTCCAGCATGTTGTCCAAACTGGACGAGTCAGAGCCGGTACGGTTTACGAGCGGCTTGAGCTCTTGCAACTCTGGCAACAAAGGAGTGATGAATTTTGGTGTACGGGCAACAGACCAATTGCGGTTACCCACAATGGTGTTGATCTCGCCGTTGTGCGCCAACATACGGAACGGCTGGGCCAAAGGCCATACCGGCATGGTGTTGGTGGAGAAGCGCTGGTGGAATACGCAGATCGCAGTTTCCAGACGCTCGTCAGCCAGATCCGAGAAGAAGCGCGGCAAATCTACCGGCATCATCAAACCTTTATAAGAAAGGATTCCTGTACTCAGGCTCGCCACATAAAAGCTCTTATCGCCCGCCAAACGGATCTCAGCCTTACGGCGCGCAACAAATAGCTTGGAGTTGACCTGCTCAAGCGACAAGTCAGTATTGTTTACAAAAACATGATTAAACGTCGGCAGAGATTTCAGGGCGATAGGGCCCAAGCACTCTGGATCAGTTGGAATCAAACGCCAACCGGCAACAACCAAACCTTGCTTGGTCAGCTCTTCGGACAGAATTGCACGCTGAGACTCAGCAACCGCCGCATCGCGACTGAGCATGATGGAGCCTACGCCATAAATAGCAGTCAGTTCTGCACCGCAGGCTTCTTTAGCCACCGCGCGCAGGAAGCTGTCCGGTTTTTGGATCAGCAGACCGCAACCGTCACCGGTTTTACCGTCCGCGTTGATACCACCGCGATGGGTCATACAGGTCAGAGCTTCGATTGCTGTTTTGAGCAGACGATGGCTGGTTTTGCCCTTTAAATGGGCGATCAAACCAAAACCGCAGTTATCTTTGAACTCGTCTATCTGGTAGAGGCCAGTGGTCATAGGCTGATTCTCAACAAAAATCACTATCACAGGATGTGAGCTGCAAGTAAGGCGAAGCGTTGCTCATGCGAAAGCCGCGCCAAATCACATCCCAGACAAAAAAGCCCCTGGTATCCAGAGGCTAGGCAAATGGGCGCAGGATATTACCCGCTTGGAGGGGCATTAGCAAGACAAGCAGCGGCGAGCTAATTGTTGATTGAAGAGTCAATTGGGTGCAAAAACAGACGCAACCGCATAAAGCCTGATCACCTCTCCTTCCAGCGCTCAGGCCCCAGGGTTTGCTTCATGCCAAAAACCTTTTGATCCTCGGCCGTTGCACCATCTTTGCACTCACCGCGCACCCACAGGTGATAGCGCGATATGCTGCGATCCAATTCAAAGAACCCTTCACGACAGTATCCGGCGCGCTCCACAACAAAGGCGGTATTTTCCAGCAGTCGCTCATAAGTCCCGCGACCCACATCTACCCCGCCGCGTTCGAACTCGCGCCGGGGATCGCCCCCGCCGCGCTCAACCCGGATGTGACTGGGAATATGATCTTCTGGCCAGCGCAAACGATAAGTAAACATTTTGCTGGTGTTAGGCAATAGCTCCACCTCCAGCGTCTCCACCATTTCAGTCTCAACATAACTGCGCCCGCTGGTGCCGCACCCAACAACCATCAACACCACTAAAGGCATTAGAACAAAAATTTTCTTCATGCAGCTAATCCGCCTTATTAAAGCTCAATGGCCGTGCGTTGCTGATCACAGCCCTATCGATAAAACTCAACACCAA
>JACCDZ010339318.1_pt1 | contig 12138 bp, 6 predicted proteins | sample 7449551 | NCBI WGS metagenome assembly JACCDZ01 (sample SAMN15323452, study PRJNA562643) | freshwater metagenome | isolation source: river surface water | place: USA:Blue River Watershed | collected 2017-08-18
ACGCCGCCGGGAATGACGCGCTGGGCGCGCTCAAACAGCGAAGCGTTAGTGGACATTGCGTGAGTGCAGAGGGGGGACGGTGTCGTCGAGCAGGTCGACGGACTCTTCAGAGGTCTGTTCTTCCAGAGGTTCTTCACCCGGGGGCAGTGCCCAGAAGAAGCGATCGGGGATGACGCCACCCATGCCGGGGCGGAAGCCCGAATCCAGCGCCTGGTCCAGGAAACTCAAGGCCTCGGCGGCGGCGACATCCAGTGCGGTGCCCGTGGACAGGATGGCGGCCAGGGCGGCGGACAGTGTGTCGCCGGCACCCACGAAACTGGCTTCAAAGCGCTCGAAGCGCTCGCCGCACATGGCGCCTTGGGGCGAAGCCAGCACGTTGTCGATGAACTGGTCAGGCAGTTGCACGCCGGTCACCAGCACATAGTCGGTGCCATGCTCGGCGGCGGCCACGGCCAGCTCGCGTGCCGAGGGCGGACGCTCGGCGTCCCATTCCGGCAACAGGAAGTCGGTGAGGGTGCTGTGGCTGCCCACCAACACCATGGTGGCCGGCAGGATCAACTCACGGAAGGCGTCCAGGTAAGCCATCTGTGCATCGTCGTCCATCCACGACAAGTTGGGCAGATACGACACCAGCGGCACATCGGTGTAGTCGGAGAGGATCTCGGCCACGGTGCTGACGCCGTCGGCGCTGCCCAGAAAGCCCACCTTCCACGAGGCGATGGTGGTGTCCTCCAGCACGGAGCGCGCCTGGTCTGCAACGGCCTCGGGATCGATCTCGTGCGACTCGAAGATCTCGGCGGTATCGCGCACCAGAATGCTGGTGATCACGGGCAGGGCATGCGCCCCCATGGCAGCGATCGTCGCGATATCGGCCCCGATTCCGGACGCGCCGGTGGGGTCATTGGCATTGAAACTGAGGACACAAGCGGGCGCGCCGGCTTCCAGTTCTTCGTCCGCCAGGGTGGGATCTTGTCCGGGAAGTTGAGCATTCATGGCGGTTTTGGTGAAAGATAAGGTCTGCTTGCCCACAAACCCTTGGGTTTGCGCGAAAGACCGATGGCTACAATCAGTCCATTGTATTCAAGCTGGTTTAAGTCGACGTGAACGAATTTCGTACCTGGATGTGCCTGATCTGCGGCTGGATTTACGATGAGGCTGCCGGCCTGCCTGAAGAGGGCATCCCCGCTGGCACGCGCTGGGAGGACGTTCCCATGAACTGGGTCTGTCCGGAATGTGGTGCACGCAAGGAAGACTTCGAGATGGTGCAGCTTTGATCCGATGTGGTTGAGCGTGCTGTAATGATTCGAGATTGACCCGGCCTGGGACACAGTTTGGAGGAACGCTTTCGTGCCTGAAGTTGACAGCCCCGAGATTCGGGGCCCCAAGAAAGTTCTCGTCATTGACGACAGCAACACCATTCGGCGCAGCGCCGAGATATTCCTCAAGCAAGGGGGATACGAGGTGGTCCTGGCGGAAGATGGTTTCGATGCCTTGTCCAAGGTCAACGACCATGCGCCCGATGTTATTTTTTGTGACATCTTGATGCCGCGCCTGGATGGTTATCAAACTTGCGCGATCATCAAGCGCAATCCGAAGTTCACCAACACGCCCGTGATCATGTTGTCCTCCAAGGATGGCCTGTTTGACAAGGCGCGTGGCCGCATGGTGGGTTCGCAAGACTACCTGACCAAGCCTTTCACCAAAGACCAGCTCTTGCAGGCGGTTGCCCAGTACGGCGGCTGACGGCCTGAGAGGGTTTGCTCACCGATCATTGCCAGGGATGAATGTTGATCACGCGAGGCCACCGGCTCCCCTGTAGCACTTGCGCATGAAGAAGGTTTGATATGCCGATCCAGAAAATACTGCTTGTTGACGACTCCAAAACCGAACTGCACGTGCTGTCGGAACTCCTGACCAAGAGCGGCTATGCCGTGCGCACGGCCGAGAACGGTGAGGAGGCCATGCGTCGCCTTCAGGAAGAAAAGCCTGACCTGATCCTGATGGACGTGGTCATGCCCGGCCAGAATGGTTTCCAGCTCACCCGTGCCATCACGCGTGACCCGCAGTTCGCCAACGTGCCCGTCATCATGTGCACCAGCAAGAACCAGGAAACCGACCGCGTCTGGGGCATGCGCCAAGGCGCCAGCGATTACGTCGTCAAGCCGGTGAACCCTGACGAGTTGCTCCGCAAGATCAAGGCATTCGGCTGAGATCGGGGGCTCACAGATGGCCAACAAAGAAGCCCTCAGGGCCTTGCAACAGCGTCTGGCAGAGCGTCTGCAGACCGTGCGGGATCAGGCGCCGACACGAAACTGGCTGGCGGTCGAGATCGCCGGCCATGGTTTCCTGATGCCGCTGGAGCAGGCGGGTGAAATCTTCCCGCTCTCTCCCGCTCAGCACGTGCCCCACAGCCAGCCCTGGTTCCTGGGCGTGGCGAACCTGCGCGGGCAGTTGCACGGTGTGGTGGATGCCGCCATGTTTCTGGGCCTCTCCGACCGTGCGGGCCGCAGCCTGTCCGACGTGGCGGCCCGGGATGCGGGGCGCCTGGTGGCGCTCAACACCGCCCTGCAGTTGAATGTGGCCCTGTTGATTGACCGATTGCTGGGATTGCGCAATGCCAGCATGTTGAAGCCGGCCGCCAGGGAGGCGTCCGCAGGCAAGCCCCACTTCATTGGCCAGGCCATGGTCGATGAGCAAGGGCGAGTCTGGTACGAGCTGGATCTGGCCGCGCTGTCGGCCGACGAGGCATTTTTGAAGATTGATGTCTGACGGGGCAACCTGTCGAGCGCGCTGTATACATCTGACCGTTTGGAGCACAAGAACATGAGTTTCCTCAGTCGTATCAAGGAAATGGGCAAGACCAAGGGCGATGACGAGGTTCCTTCGGAAGCCTTGAGCACCGAGGGCATGGTCTCGGCCACGGGGACTCAGGTGGTCGACACCGAAACGGGCGCCTCGACGATTCAGCCCGGTGGCAACGAGGCCATCATTTCCGAATCGGCCCCTTCCGAGTTCCCCGCTGACTATCAGCGACAGAACGAAGAGATCTCCGAAGCCAGCCTGATGGAGCCGCGCTCCGGTTTGCCCCTGGTGGGTCATCTCAAGCTCGATCGCCAGCAGCGTTTGCTGGGTATCGGTCTGGCCGTCGGGGTGTTGGGCCTGGTGCTCAGTGCCTTCCTGTCGGTGAACTCCGCTGACCGTCGTGCCGGTCAATCGGCTGCCACGGGTCAGGCCCTGATGCAGTCGCAGCGACTGGCCAAATCGGTGTCACAGGCCCTGGTCGGTCGCGCGCCAGCCTTCGACGAAGTGAGCGAGAGCTCCAAGGTGCTGGCCAGCAACGTGCGTGGCCTGGTCAACGGCGACGACGAACTCGACCTGAAGGCCGTCTCTGGCAGTGTCCAGGAAACCTTGGCACCCTTGCTGCCGCTGGTCGATCGCGCCGAGAAGAACGCCAATTTCGTGCTGAGCCAGAAGCAGACCCTGACCCAGGTGAGTCAGGCGCTGCGCGAGGTCAACACCCAGTCTTCCGAGTTGCTGGACCTGGCCGAGAGCATCACGCTCACGCGCATCGAGTCGGGCACGCTGACGGCGGGCGAGGCTTCGGCCTTGAGCCAGTTGGTGATGCTGACGCAGCGGATCGGCAAGTCGGCCAACGAATTCCTGACGGTGGAAGGCGTGTCGACCGAGGCTGTGTTCTTGCTGGGCAAGGACTTGAATGCCTTCCAGGGTCTTGCCGATGGCCTGCTCAAGGGCAGTGCTGACCTGAAGCTCACCCCTGCGAAGAACCCCGAGGTGCGCGAGCAACTGGAAGCCTTGCTGAAGATTTTCGAAGGCACCCGCACGCAAGCTTCTTACATTCTGGGCTCCCTGCAAGGTCTGGTGGCTGCGCGTGACGCCCAGGTGGCCATCATTGAGGACAGCGAACCCCTGCGCAAGGGCATGGAGCAGGTGCAGCAGCGCCTGTCGCAAGGCGCCGGCATCGGCGGTTTCAACATCGTCCTGATCCTGGCCTTCCTGCTGCTGTCGGCTGCATCGGCCTACGGTTTGCTGCGTGTGTTCGTGACCGACAACCGTCACCGCGCTCAGATCGCCGAATACCAGCGTCAGGAAGCCGAACGTCAGGAACGTGAAGCCAAGCGCGTCAATGACGCCAACCAGGCCGCCATTTTGCGACTGATGAACGAGCTGCAACTGGTCGCTGAAGGTGACTTGACGCAGCAAGCGACCGTGACCGAGGACATCACCGGCGCCATCGCCGACTCGGTGAACTTCACGGTGGAAGAGCTGCGCACCCTGGTGGCCCAGGTGCAAGGCACGGTGCAACGGGTGACCGAAACCACCGGTCAGGTGGAAGCCACCTCGACCGAGCTGCTGGCCGCCTCTGACGAACAGCTGCGTGAAATTCGCGAAACCGGTGAGTCGGTGCTGCACATGGCAGGCCGAATCAACGAAGTGTCCGCGCAAGCCCAGCAGTCCGCCGAAGTGGCCCGTCAATCGCTGTCGGCTGCCGACTCCGGTCTGCAGGCCGTGCAGAACGCCATCGGCGGTATGAACACCATCCGCGAACAGATCCAGGACACCTCCAAGCGCATCAAGCGACTGGGTGAGTCGTCGCAGGAAATTGGTGAAATCACCGAACTGATTTCGGACATTACCGAACAGACCAACGTGCTGGCTTTGAACGCGGCCATTCAGGCGGCGTCTGCGGGTGAAGCCGGTCGCGGCTTCTCGGTGGTGGCCGAAGAAGTGCAGCGTCTGGCTGAACGCTCCGGCGACGCGACCCGCGAAATTGCCGCGCTGGTGCGCACCATTCAGACCGACACCCAGGATGCCGTGGCCGCTATGGAACGCTCCACCCAGGGCGTGGTGGAAGGGGCTCGACTCTCCGACGCCGCCGGTTCGGCACTGGGCGACATCGACCGCGTGTCGCGTCGACTGGCCGAGCTGATTGAGCAGATTTCCGATCAAGCCTTGAAGGAAGCCGAGTCCGCGAACGTGGTGGTGGCCAACATCCAGCACATTTTCGCGGTGACCGAGCAGACGGGGGAGGGCACGCGTTCCACCACCCAGCTGGTGCGAGAGCTGTCGCGGACCGCCAACGAGCTTCAGCAATCCGTGTCTCGATTCAAGATTTCCGCCTGAGCTGGATGATTCATGGACAGCCTGCAACAAGACGCCTCCCTGCCTTCGGATGACCTCAGTGCCCTGGCTTGGGTGCATGAGGAGTTGCGCAAGTCGCTCGACACTGCGCACAAGGCCCTGCATCGTTGCCTGAAGGACGCGACCGCCGTGGGCGTGTCCGACATGGATTCGCTGGACCCGGCGGTCTTGCGGACAGCCCGGCAGCAGATCCACCAAGGGGTGGGGGCGCTGGAGCTGGCGGGCTTGCCCGCCGGGGCGACGGTGCTGCGGGCCAGCGAGGCGGTGGTCCAGAAACTGGTCAACCGCCCGCAGTTGATCGACGAAGACGTGGTGCGCGAAATCGAGCGCGCCTCGTTTGCCTTGCTCGACTACATTGCGCGCCGCCTGGCGGGCAAGTCGGTGTCCGCGATGGCGATGTTCCCCCAGTACGAGGCCCTGGTCGCCCGTGTTGGCGGCGGCATGGCTCGTCCCACGGATCTGTGGAGCCAGGACTGGCCCACGCTGTCGCTCGAAGCTCCGTTGGCGCCGCCGGAAGGCGTGGCGCCCCGTTCGCCCGATGCGGCCACGGTCGAAGACTTCGAAATGGGCATCCTCAAGCTGATGCGCCGCAATCAGCCGGGCGACGCGGTGGCCTTGGCCGACCTGTGTGCGTCGCTGGCGAGCGACGCGTCGCAGCGTCACGCCTCGCGTGAGTCGGCCACCTGGATGCTGGCCAGCGGTTTCCTGGAGGCGCTGGCAGGCAAGTATGTGCCCCTGAGCGTCCATGCCAAGCGGGTGCTGTCCTCCTTGCTCAGCCAGTTGCGCGTGCTCACCAAGGGTCAGGACGTCCCGTCCGATCGCCTGGCCAGTGAACTGTTGTTCTTCTGCGCCCAGGCAGGCGACGTGCCGGCCACCGATCGTTCGGTGCTGGCCCGCGTGCGCCGCACCTTTGGTCTGGCGCGTCATCAGCCGGTCAACCTGTCGGCGTCCAGCCTGGGTCGTTTTGACCCGGCTTGGGTCACGCAGGCGCTCAAGCGCGTCGCCGGAGCCAAGGATGGCTGGTCGGCCGTGGCTGGCGGTGAGTTGTTGCGCCTGGGCGGCTTGAACGAGCAGTTCGCCCTGGTGTGCGATTCGCTGCGTCGCCTGTTCACGCAGGGTGACGCGCTGGCGACGGCCTTGGCCGACGCGGCTCAAAAGACGGTGGCAACGGCGAGTGCGCCAGAGCCCAGTCTGGCCATGGAAGTGGCCACCAGCTTGCTGTACATGGAGGCCAGTCTCGAAGACGGCGAATTCGATCAACCCGATCAGCAGCCGCGCTTGCAGCGTCTGGCCGAGCGGATTCAGGCGGTGGGGCAGGGGCAACCCGCCCAGCCCCTTGAAACCTGGATGGAAGACCTGTACCGCCGGGTTTCCGACCGTCACACCATCGGCTCCGTGGTGCAGGAGTTGCGCTCCACGCTGAGCGAAGCCGAAAAGCACATTGATCAGTTCTTCCGCGACCCGCAAGACCGCACACCTCTGGCGAGCGTGCCCGCCATCCTGCAGTCCATGCGCGGTGTGTTGGCCGTACTGGGCCTGGATCTGGCCGCGCAGGCCAGCGTGCGCATGCGCGATGACGTGGATCACCTGCTGCTCGACAGCACCGATCTGGACGACGCCGCGCAGCGTGGCGTGTTTGACCGCCTGGCCAGCAACCTGGGTGCCTTGGGCTTTCTCATCGACATGATGGGCGTGCAGCCTCAGTTGGCCAAGTCGCTGTTCAAGCTGGACCCGGATACCGGCGTGCTCTCGCCTGTGATGGGCCGTGAGAAGCGTGCCTTGCCGCTGACCGATGACCCGGTCGAGGCCGTGGCGCAGCACGTTCAGCAGGTGCAGCAAGAAGAGGCACAGGCGGCCGCTGGCGAGGTGGCGCAAACCCTCGAGCGCAGCGATGTGCCCCTGAGCGAGGTGTCGGATCAGCTGGACCGGCTGGCTGAAATGCCGCATGTGCAGGAGCAGCGTGAACTGGCGGACAACCTGGCGGCCGCTCAAGCAGCCCTGGTCACCGCCCAGTCCTCTGATGATCTGGAATCGGTCGCCGCGGCGCGCGAGCAGGTCGCCAACGTGTTGTCGGGTCTGACCCGCGCTGAAGAGCCTGAAGTCGAGGCGCCGGCACCGTCCCCGGCACCGCTGTTGGCGCCAGTGGCCGCCGCAGCACCCGCCGAGACGGGTCTGGAAGAAGACGACGAGATGCGCGAGATCTTCCTGGAGGAAGCGCGCGAAGTGATCGAGACGGCACGCGCCAGCCTCGACCATCTGGCGCATCAGCCAGACGATCTGGAGTCCCTGACGTCGGTTCGCCGCGCCTTCCACACGCTCAAGGGCAGCTCGCGCATGGTGGGTTTGACCCAGTATGGTGAAGCCGCCTGGTCGTTTGAGCAGCTCTACAACGCCTGGCTGGCCACGCAAGAGCCCGCCAACGGCGATCTGCTGGGCGTCAGCCACGAGGTCCTCAGTCATTTCTCTGCCTGGACCGATGCGATTGCCGAAGGTCAGGCTGCGTCCTGGCGCCATGAGCCGGTGACAGCCGTGGCCGAGGCCTTGCGCCTGCACGGCCAACGTCTCAGCCTGAGCGATGTCGCCCAGCCGGCCGCGCCTGAGGTGGTGACACCGCCGGATGCCCCGAGCGAAGCCGATGCCCTCGCACCCTTCGAGCTCGACCTGTCGGCCGAGGATCTCGGTGTGGTGGAAGTGCCCGAGGCGACCGAGGAGGCTGAAGAGGCCGAGGAAGCCGAAGCACCGCTGGCGGCGACCGAGTTGCCCACCGTGAACATCGCCGATTTCGGCATCGAACTGGACCTGACCGCACCGACGGAGGTGAACGCGTCGTTCGAGCTGGTCGAGCCTGAGCTGACGTCCACGCCGATGGACCTGTCGCTGGGCGAAACCGAAACCGAATCCCAAGCTGGCGGCCAGGCCGCTGACGACGAGCAGCCGCTGAGTGTCAACATCCTCGAGCCCAAGCACGTGGTGCAGCTTGAAGACGACGATCCCACCGTGGCGGGCGAGTTGTACGAAACGCCGGACGGCGATCTGGCCGAGGCGGCCGAAGAGCTGTCCCTGGCCTCGTCCGAGGAAACGCAGATCGAGGTCGAGGACTTGCCTGGTCTGGTGCTGGAAGACGCGACGGCGCAGCCGGACGAGCTGGCGCTGCCTGACCTGGCGCTGGAGGCATCGGTGGACGAGGCTTCCGAGCCCGTCTCGCCGGACGAGGACGTGTTGCTGGACCTGCCGCTTGAGGTCGTGGGCGAAGCCATCGACGTCCCCGAGTTGGTCGACGTGTCCGCACAGGGCGAAGCCGAGACCCAGCCAGAGCCAGAAGTCACGGCCGAGGCTGAGGCCGAAGTCCCTGCCGACGAGCAATTCAAGGTGGTGGGCGACCTGCGCATCGGTATCCCGCTGTTCAACATCTTCCTCAACGAAGCCGACGAACAGTCGCGTCGCCTGACGACGGCCTTGAACGAATGGGCGCTGGAAGTCCAGCACCCTGTCAGCGACGAAGCGATCGCGTTGGCGCACTCGCTGGCTGGCAATTCGGGCGCGGTGGGCTACACCGATTTGTCGAAACTGGCCCGCTTGCTCGAGCACGCCCTGATGCGCTCCCAGGCTCTGGGGGCCGGTGACGCCGAGGCGGCCACCTTGTTCAACGAGGCGGCAGAAGAGATTCGTCGCCTGCTGCATCAGTTCGCTGCCGGTTTCCTCAAGTCACCGGCCGAAGAGCTGATGACCCGCCTGGAAGACTACGAGCACGAAGCCTCTCGCCGCTTTGAGGCGCGCAGCCTGGTCGCCGATCAGGAAGAGGTCGAGGCCGATCTGGAAGAACGCTCTCACCTGCGACTGGTGCGCGACGAGGCGCCTGCGCCGGCCGACGAGGATGTCGGCACCGACATCGATTTGAGCGTGGTGCAGGACGTCGCCCCACTGGGTGTGGCCGAGTTCAAGACGCTCGAGGAGTTGCCCACTTCGACCGAGCCCGCTGCGGCCCGTGGCGCAGCCATCGGCTGGGATGCCGAAGAAGAGATTGACGCGGTCGACAGCGTGGACGTGGACCTCTTCCCGATCTTCGAGGAAGAGGCCCTGGAGTTGCTGCCCCAGTTGGGTGGCCAGGTTCGCGACTGGCTGGAGGCGCCCGACAACGCCGCAGCCGGTACGGCCTGCATGCGCACGCTGCACACCTTCAAGGGCGGCGCGCGTCTGGCCGGCGCCATGCGCCTGGGTGAGTTGGCGCACCGACTGGAAAGCACCATCGAACACCTGGTCGCGGCCCCGTCCGTGACCCATGACGATGTGGCGCCGCTGGAAGCCCGCGTCGACCGGCTGATGGAGGTCTTCGAGGCCCTGCGTCAGCAGGACGCCCAGGCCTACGAGGCCCAGGTGGCGCAGGCGGTTCAGTCTGCCGAAGCCGAGCTCACCGAAGACGAGCCAGTGCTGGACGGCGTGGTCGATGTCGATTCGGCGGCCATGCAGGACGAGTGGCCCGCGCCGGCACTGGACAGCGTGCCCGATGCAGAAGGCGCGTCCGTGAGCTTGGACGACGTCGCCATCGACGCAGCGCCGAGACGCACCAGCGTGCGCGAAGCGGCCGAGCTCAAGCTGACACCGGTCGAATGGACCGCGTTGGAGGGCAAGGCCTGGCAAGGCTCGCAGCGGATCGTGCGCGAGGCCCAGCAGGGCGCCTCCCAGGCGGCCGTGCGTGTGCGGCCTCAGTTGCTGGACCGGCTGGTCAACCATGCGGGCGAGGTGTCCATCACCCGCACCCGTCTGTCGTCCCAGGTGGGCCAGATCCGCAACTCGCTCAACGACCTCACGGACAACCTGGAGCGTCTGCGTCTGCAACTGCGCGACATTGAACTGCAGGCCGACACCCAGATGTCGACCCGGATGGAAGCTGCCCGTGCGGGTGGCCAGGAATTCGATCCGCTGGAGTTCGACCGCTATACCCGCTTCCAGGAACTGACCCGCATGATGGCCGAGTCGGTCAACGACGTGGCCACGGTGCAGCGCACCTTGCAGCGCAGCCTGGAAACCGCAGAAGACCAGCTGGCGGTGCAGGCCCGTTTGACGCGTGACCTGCAGGACGACCTGCTGCGCACCCGCATGGTGGAGTTCGAAGGCTTGTCCGACCGCCTCTACCGTGTGGTGCGCCAGTCTGCCAAGGAAACCGGCAAGCAAGTGCGCCTGGACATCGTGGGCGGCGCGACCGAAGTCGACCGGGGTGTGCTGGAGCGCATGACCGGTGCCTTTGAACACCTGCTGCGCAACTGTATTTCGCACGGCATCGAGATGCCGGACGTGCGCGTGGCCGCAGGCAAGGAGCCAGCCGGTCTCGTGACCGTGGCACTGCGTCAGGAAGGCAACGAAGTTGCCATCGAGTTCCGTGATGACGGCGCGGGCCTGAATCTGCCCGTGATCCGCCAGCGCGCGGTGGCCATGGGCTTGCTGCAGGACGGTCACGAGGTCAGCGATGCCGAGTTGGCCCAGTTCATCTTCATGCCCGGTTTCTCGACCTTCGAGAAGGTCACCGAGCTGGCCGGTCGCGGCATTGGCATGGACGTGGTTCGCTCCGAGATCAACGCCATGGGCGGTCGCATCGAGACCGCGACGAGCGTCGGGCGGGGCACCAGCTTCAAGCTGGTCGTGCCCTTGACCACGGCGGTCACCCAGGTGGTGATGCTGCGTTGCGGTTCGCACACCGTGGCGGTGCCAACCCACCTGATCGAACTGGTGCGCCGCGCCAAGCCGGAAGAAGTGGCGCACGCTTACCAGCAGGGCAGCTATGTCTTCGGTGACCATGCGCTGCCGTTCTATTGGCTGGGTGCCCTGTTGGACTTCAGCCCTCGCAGCCACGAGGGCGGGCGTACGCTGCCGCTGGTGATCATCCGCTCGGCCCAACAGCGCGTGGCGCTGCACGTGGACGAAGTGCTGGGCAACCAGGAAGTGGTGGTGAAGAACCTCGGGGTGCAGATGTCGCGCATGCCGGGTCTGGCGGGCATGACCCTGCTGGCCTCGGGTGCCGTCTCGCTGATCTACAACCCCGTGGCGCTCGCGACGGTCTATGGTACGCACGCGCAGGCCTTGACCACCCACGCCCTGGCCGCAGAGAGTGCCGCCAGCGACGGTTGGCTGCAGTCTGAGGCCCAGGCAACGGCCGAGGAAGTGCCCAACGAAGCACAGGCCCCGTTGGTGCTGGTGGTCGACGACTCGCTCACCGTGCGTCGTGTGACCCAGCGTCTGCTGGTGCGCGAAGGCTACCGTGTGACCCTGGCCAAGGACGGTCTGGATGCGCTGGAAGCCTTGGCGAAGGAGCGTCCGGCTGTGGTGTTGTCAGACATCGAAATGCCACGCATGGATGGCTTTGACCTGGTGCGCAACATCCGCGCCGATGAGAAGATGGTCGACATGCCGGTCATCATGATCACCTCGCGCATCGCGCAGAAGCACCGTGATTACGCCGAAGAACTGGGCGTGAACCATTACCTCGGCAAGCCCTACGGTGAAGAGGAGTTGCTGGAGCTGGTGGGCCGTTACGCGGTGCATCCCGAAAGCGCCCACGCCTGACACCTTTGCCAAGCTCATCGCATTGCATGGAACACGACGGCGAACCGTCAACCCTGGTGGGTGACCACATTTCTCACCTCGCTGCGTTGACCGCGCAGCGGGACAGGGAGATGCTCGACGTCTCTCTGGCGCAGGGGGTGCTGGAGTTGCTGCCAGCCTCCAGCGTGGGGGTCTACCGGCTCGTGGGGCCGGATGACGGTGCGCAGCGCTGGCTGTGCTGCGGTCTGGCCCGGCGCGGGGAGTTGACGGTCAGTGACCCGCCTTGGGTGGACCTCGACTCCTTGCCGGTCGTTTCCGCGTTTCCGCTGCGGCAACTGGTGCTGGACTCTCGCTTGCTGGAGCAGGCCGAGTTGCCAACGGCCAGCCTGATCGACCCGACGCAGCGCTTTGTCACGGTGTTGCCCTTGATGGTCGAGCTGG
>JACCDZ010219744.1_pt1 | contig 12137 bp, 18 predicted proteins | sample 7449551 | NCBI WGS metagenome assembly JACCDZ01 (sample SAMN15323452, study PRJNA562643) | freshwater metagenome | isolation source: river surface water | place: USA:Blue River Watershed | collected 2017-08-18
TATTCCTCGCTATCGGAGTCGGGTGTAAGGGTGCGGGCGCGTTCGAGTGCGAAGTCCATGTGGGGAATCTATGGGTGGGGTGTGACATGGGGAGAGAAAGCGAAAACCCCGCCATTGCTGACGGGGTTTTCTGCTGTTGCTCTTAAGAGCACCTCTATGACGAAGTAGTAAAAGGATATCAAAAAGTTTTTAATTCTATTCTCGAAGTTATACACATTTAAGAGATTAAAAAATTTGACTCAGCCAGATGGCATTTAAGTTGCGCATGTGTCTGGCTGTAGCTCAAAGGATAGAGCACCTCTATGACGAAGAGGACGGTCGTGGGTTCGAATCCCGCCAGCCAGACCACACATTAGAGGCCCTGGGATTTCGTCACCCGGGGCTTCTTTGTTTTTATTTGAAGTTATGTGGAAAAGCGAAAACCCCGCCATCGCTGACGGGGTTTTTCGTTGTAGCTGCGGATAGAGCACGCTCTGACGTAGTGAGTTTACTTTAACAAACATTTATCAGTGTGCACCAGTACTCTTAGGGCATGTCATTTGTTATGTATTCAACTAGCTGGTGTGGTTACTGTAAGCGTTTGAAATCTCAATTAGGTGAACTCGGAGTTACATTTGAAGAGATCAACATTGAGGAAGTACCGGGCACGGCTGAGATCGTTGAGAAGGTAAATGGTGGCAATCGCACGGTGCCGACTTTGGTTTTCTCTGATGGAAGTGCGATGACTAATCCGTCAGCGAAAGAAGTTGTAGAAAAGTTGGCTGCGCTTTAAAGGTCATACACACAGTCGTACAAGATCTCGTACGAGGTGCTAGGCTCAGCCAAAGATCGAAAAAGGAGCCAGCATGATCATTTCGGCATCGAAAGCGCGCGAGAAACTCTTTCCTCTGATTGAACAAGTAAATGAAGATCAGATGAGCGTGACTATTACATCTAATGGTGGCAATGCTGTCTTGGTCTCTGAAAGCGAATGGGAATCAATCCTCGAAACGGCCTTTCTACTTCGCTCCTCGTCTAATCGCAAGGTGCTTGAGGCTTCACTTGCGCAGGCAAAAGCTAAGCAGGGCAAGAAGGTTAAATACGCAAAGGGGCAAGTTCTTGATCAGCTGGTTGAGATAACCCCGAAAAAAGGTTTTCAAGTAAAGAAATCCACAATCAAAGCGCGTAAGACAAAAGCACAAGTTAAATAAGTCAAGATTTATTGATGGTTCCCAAACCGAATTTGCAGGCGATCTTCTATACAGACCAGGCGCTGGCCGATATTGATTATTGGCGTAGGGAAGATTTGAAAAAATTTGAGAAGGTCGCCGCTTTGATCGAGAGCGTGATGCTTGATCCAACGGTGGGACTAGGAGTTCCAAAGCCCCTGAAATACAGTCTTGAAGGGGCATGGTCGCGTCGGATTTCTCACGAGCATCGCTTGGTTTACACCTTCACGGCGACGACTCTCACAATCATTCAGGCGCGCCATCATTATTAGAAATTAGCCTTACTCGAAATCTCCGCCGCGGCCGGTGAGACGCTTATTTTTCTTACGCGGACCATCAAATCGCGTTGCCAGAGCTATGACCGCAATCGCATAGATGGCAATTAGAAGAAAACCGACTTTCATAGTTATCTCAGAATTAACCGAGAACTGCCCAAACTACGAGTGCAAAGATTCCAATTCCAAAACCAACAACTGCGATCGCTGAGAGAGAAACCAAGCCACGAGATTCGGCAATTTTCTCGGCTAGCGCGGATTTGTTCTCTATTTTGCGAAGATCAGCAATAAGCGCTTCGCCTTCGCGCACTGCGGCGTATTGGCTGATAATTGCAAGAATTCCGGTGACTGCGGCAACGCCGATGGCGAGGTATTTAGCGCCATCGCTTGCATCTGCAAAAACATCAAATGCGGCAAGCACCATTACTGCGATTAATACCAGCGCTGGAGCAACCTGGGCTTGAATAATTTGAGTGCGGGATTTGATCCACATCTTGATGAGTGACTTTTCTTCCATCTTTGTTTCCTCTCGAAGAAACTTAACTAATCCAAAATGGATTAGTTAGAGGGTAAGGGCTATTGACCGCAGGCGCTAGGTCAAACGAGGCGATGTCTGATTTAAATGAGCGTATTTTTGAAGGCGGGCTTAAACTGGCGCCATGAAAATTTATGCGATCGCCACTGGCGCAGCTCTTGCCTTGGCAGTGGTTGTAACTCCTGCGTCATCTGCTGCAGTTAAAGAAGGTGCAGCATGCAAGAAGGCGGGACAAGTTTCTACAGTTGCTGGACGTAAGTTCACCTGTATCAAGAAGAGCGGCAAGTTGGTTTGGAATAAGGGCGTGGCGGTAAAAGTTGCACCGGTTGTGAGCGCAACTCCGACTGCTAGCGCCGCGGCACCTGCTCCGGCGAAATCTGCAGAGCCAAGTAAATCTGCCGCACCGGTTGCTGCCGGTTACACAATGGAGAAGGTAAAGGCGAATGGAACTTCTTCAAGTTGCTGGAGTGTGATCAGCGGAAATGTTTATGACTTAACTAAATGGATTGGTCAGCATCCTGGGGGATCAGGTGCGATCACATCGCTTTGTGGCACTGATGGAACATCAGGATTTATGGCGATGCACCGCAATCAAAGTAAGCCAGAGTCACGCTTAGCTGGTTACTTGTTGGGGCCGCTAAATAAGTAGTTAAGAATTAAACGCGGATGAAAGCGGCAACTTCAGGGTTGCTCTTCATCTCAGCTAACTCTTGCGCAGTTGGCAGAGTCGGACGATCGCGTTCTACTTTAACAAGACAGAGAAAACCAAAGGCTTCGTTATCGTCGGCGCGGTATTGATGCCAAGCCCATGATGGAACATAGACCAAATCGTGAATTGCTAGTTGCAGAACTTCATCGCCTACTAAACAACTGCCCTTGCCTTTAATTGGAATAACCAAATGTGTGTGTTCGTGCTTTTCAAGAGTTGTGTGGCCGCCAGCATCTACCTCGAAGTAGCGGACTTCCATGCCATCGTGATGGTCCTCGCCAAATAAAACGCGGCGGGTTACATCTTTAAAAGTAGCGGTGCCATCTTCATCTTTATATATGAGCTCTTCAACATTGTGCCAACGATGTGGTTCGTGTTGGCTTACGTGATATTTGCTCGTGCTCATCGGGCGATTATAGCCGCGATAAGGATGTGGTGTTTAATTGGTATATGAGCGAACGCAAATGGGGCTTTAAAACTAAGTCTTTGCATGCCGGCACACAGCCAGATCCACAAACTGGAGCGCGAGCACTTCCTATCTACCAATCATCTGCATTCGTCTTTGAAAATACTGAAGATGCTGGCAATTTATTTGCTTTGCAGAAGTACGGCAATATCTATAGCCGCATTGGAAACCCAACTGTTTCAGCCTTTGAGGAAAAGATTGCAGCTCTTGAAGGAGGCTTAGGCGCCGTTGCAACATCTAGCGGAATGGCCGCGCAGTTTTTAACTTTTGCAGCGCTAGTCGGCACTGGCGATCACGTAGTTGCTTCATCTGCTCTGTATGGCGGCACGCTGACGCAGTTAGATGTCACTTTGCGCCGCTTTGGCGTTGATACAACATTTATTACTTCGGATAAGGCTGAAGACTTTAAAGCTGCGATCACCGATAAGACCAAATTTATTTATGCCGAAATGGTTTCAAATCCAGCATCACAAGTCGGTGACATTGAAGCGCTGGCCAAGGTCGCACACGATGCTGGCTTGCCGTTGATTATCGATTCAACGGTTGCAACTCCTTATCTAGTGCGTCCAATCGAATGGGGCGCCGACATTGTTCTGCACTCTGCAACTAAGTTCTTGGGTGGACATGGCACAACTTTGGGCGGCGTAATCGTCGAATCTGGAAAATTTAATTGGGGCAACGGCAAGTTCCCAACGATGACCGAACCTGTTCCTTCTTATGGTGGAGTTTCATGGTGGGAGAACTTTGGCGAATTTGGTTTCCTCACCAAGGTTCGCTCGGAACAACTTCGCGATATCGGGGCAGCGCTTAGCCCGATGTCGGCATTTATGTTGGTGCAAGGCGTGGAAACGCTGGCACAGCGCATGCGCGATCATGTTGCCAATGCCAAAGTTGTCGCCGAATGGCTAGAAAGTGATCCACGTATCGAATGGGTTAAGTACTCAGGGCTTGCAAGCCATCCACACAATGCGCGCGCAAAGAAATATATGCCGGAAGGACCTGGATCGGTATTTTCATTTGGCGTTAAGGCAGCTGGTGATTTATCAGGGCGCCAAACTGGCGAGAAATTTATTAACTCGGTGCAATTGGCTAGCCACTTGGCAAATATCGGTGATGTGCGCACACTTGTTATTCACCCAGCGAGCACAACGCACCGCCAGTTAACTGATGACCAGTTGATTGAAGCTGGAGTTCCGCAAGATTTGATTCGTATCAGCGTAGGTTTGGAAGATATTGAAGATATCTTGTGGGATCTAGATCAGGCTTTAACAACTGCAACAGGTAAGGCTCGCTAATGGCATTTACTGAACCAAGTGCGCTTGAGCGTTTGAAGTTTATGCAAGATGCCAAGACGGTTGCGATCGTTGGGGCATCAGATAACCCATCACGCGCTAGTTATTTTGTGGCTACATATTTATTATCTGCCGCGCACTTTAAATTGTTCTTTGTAAACCCCAAGCTCGATGAGATCTTGGGGCAGAAGGTTTATAAATCTCTGGCTGATATCCCAGAGCCTGTAGATATTGTCGATGTCTTTAGAAAAGCCTCAGATATTCCTGGCGTTCTAGATGAAGCAATTGCAATTAAGGCGAAGACTTTCTGGATGCAGTTGGGTATCAAAGATGATGTCTCCGCCGAACGCGGTGTGGCTGCAGGGTTAAATGTGGTTCAAGATAAATGCATCAAGATCGAGCATGCGCGCTTTGCTGGCGGGTTAAACCTGGCGGGATTTAATACCGGGGTTATCTCTTCCAAGCGCAATAAATCCATTTAATTTATTTGAATTCTTTTAAATTTACTTAAATAGTTCCTTTATCGAAGCCTTTTAAAACTTCTTTGGCGCGCACTTTTAATTCAGGTAGATCTGATAAGCGGTTAAGGCCAAAGATCTGTTGGCTCATGCGGTGGTTCTTCTTAAAGGTTTCGCTATGGCGATCGAGGAAATCCCAGTACAGAGTTGTAAATGGACAAGCAGTGTCGCCGGTGCGCAGTTTGGGGTTGTAAGCACAACCCTTGCAGTAATTAGACATCCGTGAAATGTAAGCACCGCCTGCCGCATATGGCTTGGTCATCATCGCACCGCCATCGGCGTGAACGCCCATGCCGATAACGTTTGGAACCATGACCCATTCGGTGGCATCGATAAATACTTCGCGCATCCAATCCAAAAATTCTTGCGGATTGGTGCCAGTGATTAGCGCTAAATTACTTAAGACCATCAAACGGGGGATGTGATGAACCCAGGCGCGATCTTGGATATCGGTCACGATAGTTTTTACGCAGTTCATCTGGGTTTTGCTTGGATCGTTAAAGAGTGGCAAGAGTTTTTTGGTTGCATTTAATTGGTTGTTGTTACGGTAATCCTCGCCTAAATACCAATACATGCCATTTACATATTCACGCCAGCCGATTACTTGGCGGATAAAACCTTCGGCGGATTCAATTGGGACAGCGCCAGTGTTGAACTTCTTTACTGCGGCATCTATAACTTCACTGGCATGTAGTAGTCCGTTATTTAAATAAGGGCTAAGAAGTGAATGGTGCAGCGCCCAGTTATCAAGGGCCATCGCATCTTCGTAAGGCCCAAAGGTGGCGAAGTGGTTTTCGATGAAGTTATTTAGCTGAGCAAGGGCGCCTTTACGAGTGGTTGCCCAGGTGGTGGTTGGCGTGAAATTAAGTTCCTTGCCAACCTCAAGATCAATGGCGCCAGGTTTATGTTGTAAATACTTGGGCCAGGTGTAATTTTTTGGGGGAGGCAGGCGATTTTCTTTATCGAAATTCCAGGCGCCGCCGGTGGGTTTGCCGTTTTCGATCAAAATATTTAGACGTGCTCGTTGTGCGCGATAGAAGTTCTCCATCAGGTAACTCTTCTGCGAATCAGCCCAGATAAAGAAGTGTTTGCGGGTTGTTAAGAAGAAGTCGTTTTCAATTAGATCTGCGTCAACATCTTTGAGTTGTTGCATCTGTCGAAAAGAAGATGGTTCGGCGCAAGTTAATTTGTGAGACTGAAATTTCTTTTGAACTTTGGTTAAGCCATCGGTGGTGGTTGAGGCTTTCACGTATTCCACGGTGAAGCCTTCATCGCGAAGTGATTGTGCAAAGTGACGAGCGGATGAGATGAGAAAGTGCAGGCGCTGTGGGTGCCAATTGCGACCTGTCGTCATGCGGGCACTTTCCACCATCACGATTACATCTTTCTTGGGGTCAGCGTTCTTGAGCGCTCCGAATTTGCGGTGCAGATGATCAAAGGGGATAAAGATCAACCGCGACATGCCTAAAGAGTAAAGGGGGAACGCTGCTACTGCCTCTTTTGGCGATGTCAGTTGGGGTAGATAGGTTTTGAAATAGGAAAAGGAGGCGGAAATGTTAGAACTATTGGCGCTCACGGCGGTTATCTATCTCTTTATTAATCGTAAAAAGAAGGTGCGCAAGCCGCGGGGGCTTGATGCCGAATTACGCGAGTTAGTGGAAAGCACTTATTACTCCGATGCGATGGCTGCCGAGATAAAGGGCTACTTACTTTCTGTTGTCGGCGATGATCGCGATGGCGCCGAGAAATTTTCCGATGCGCGAATTGCGCAGGCGCAATCTATTTTGGATAAAGCTGGACCTTCCGCCTTTTACTGGATGACCGAGATCGCAACGCAGTTGGCGGTTTTATCTGCGGCGAAGATCAATGGCATCGGCACAAATGTTGAAAGCGAGATTGGCGCAGGCCCAGTAACGCCGGAAAGCGTTGTTCGCATCGTCGTTCAGGGCTGAAAAAATTACAGAAAGTAATTTTAATAATTTCTTTAATTAATTTATTTACCATTGCAGAAATTATTTTTTGATATATATTTAGTGGACCGCGCCGGTTCGCCAGAACCGACACGGCCGCCAGATGCGAATTAAAGATTGCTGAGATCCGGCCCGTCGTTATTTCGATGGGCGCTTCGCATTTCCACGTATCTAAATACGAGGTCGGCTAAGGCAACGACAAGCGTCACCCAATCGGTAGCTCTCATTTCATTTGCACTCCTTTCTCCATTCTCAGCCTTTGCTGAGTGAACAAATGGGTCGCTGGCGGCGCGCATCTGCGTGGAGTTAAGGATTAAGGCGTGCGAAAGGTATTGGTAACAAGCCGCCAAGATTCAGATTTCTCCTTGGCTGTGGATATATCTCAATCAGCCGCTCGGATTAGTTAATTAATTGGTCGCTGATTAGAATGCGCAGATGAAGCCTGAATCGGCCGGAAGTAAATTTAAGAAGGCGCTGCAAGAAGAGAAGTCGCTGCAGATTGTTGGCGCAATAAATGCCAATCATGCTTTGCTGGCAAAGCGCGCTGGATACCGCGCAATTTACTTATCTGGTGGCGGAGTCGCCGCAGGTTCGCTGGGCGTTCCTGATCTTGGAGTAACAACTTTAGAAGATGTACTAACTGATATTCGTCGTATCACTGGAGTTTGCGATCTGCCGTTATTGGTTGATGCAGATACCGGTTTTGGGCCGTCAGCTTTTAATATCGGGCGAACCGTTAAAGATTTCATTAAGGCCGGCGCTGCGGCGATGCACATTGAAGATCAAGTACAGGCCAAGCGTTGTGGCCATCGCCCGAATAAAGAGATTGTCAGCAAGAGCGAAATGGTCGATCGCATTAAGGCGGCAGTTGATGCACGCACTGATGCAGATTTTGGAATCATGGCGCGCACCGATTCGATTGCTATCGAAGGTATAGATGCCGCGATCGAAAGATCACTTGCCTATATTGAAGCTGGCGCTGACTTTGTATTTCCGGAAGCGATCCGTGACTTGGAAAGTTACAAGAAGTTTGCTGCCGCTGTTGGTAAACCGATCTTGGCAAATATCACCGAGTTTGGATTAACTCCGTTATTTACCCGCGATGAACTGGGTGCCAATGGAGTTGGAATGATCTTGTATCCGTTGTCGGCTTTCCGCGCGATGAACAAGGCGGCCGAAAACGTTTATGAGGCAATCCGTCGCGACGGAACTCAAGCAGGGGTTATCGATTCAATGCAGACCCGCGAAGAGTTATATGAGCGAATCAATTACTACGAATTTGAAAAGGCGCTAGATCAATTCCAGAGCGAAAAGGATAAGTAATGTCATCTCATATCACCCGCGTAAATCAGGAGTTCGATAAAGAGATCGTAGATATTGTCGATTACGTATTCGATTACGAGATTACCTCTGATTTAGCTTATGAAACCGCGTGGTCATGTTTGATGGACACCATCGGTTGTGGCCTGGAATCACTGGAATACGAAGCTTGCACCAAGTTGCTTGGACCACTTGTCCCTGAACTTCAGGTTAAAGATGGTGTGCGCGTTCCGGGTACTGCTTATCGCTTAGATCCAGTGCAGGGCGCATTTAATATCGGCGCGCTGATTCGCTGGTTAGATTTTAATGACACTTGGCTTGCCGCCGAATGGGGACACCCGTCAGATAACTTAAGCGCAATCTTGTCTGTTGCTGACTGGATTTCGCAGCATCCGCAATATGGCACCGGTAAGAAACTGACAATGCGCGATGTAATGACTGCGATGATCAAGGCCCACGAAATTCAGGGCTGTATTGCACTAGAAAATTCATTTAACAAAGTCGGTCTTGATCACGTGATCTTGGTGAAGATCGCATCCACCGCGGTTGTTTCGCAGATGCTCGGTTTAACTCGCGAGCAAGCACTTAATGCGGTCTCACTTGCTTGGATCGATGGCCATTCACTTCGCACATATCGCCATTACCCAAATGCGGGTTCACGTAAATCATGGGCGGCCGGCGATGCCACATCGCGCGCCGTGCGTCTTGCACTTATGGCGAAGTTAGGTGAGATGGGTTATCCGTCTGCGTTGACTGCCAAGACCTGGGGTTTTTACGATACTTTATTTCGCGGTAACCACTTTAAATTCCAGCGTCCATACGGTTCATATGTAATGGAGAACGTGCTCTTTAAGATTTCCTATCCTGCAGAGTTCCACTCACAAACAGCAGTAGAAGCTGCCTTTACTCTGCATAAGCAAATGGTTGCCGCCGGAAAGACCAGCGATGACATCGCCAAGATCAGCATCCGTACCCACGAAGCGTGTATTCGAATCATCGATAAGAAGGGGCCGCTCAATAACCCAGCAGATCGCGATCACTGTATCCAGTACATGGTTGCGGTTCCATTGATCTTTGGTCGCCTGACCGCTCGTGATTACGAAGATGAAATTGCCTCAGACCCACGCGTTGATGCGCTGCGCGAGAAAATGCATCTGCGCGAAGATGAAAGTTTCACGGCAGATTACTTTGATCCGGCAAAGCGTTCGATTGCTAATGCGATGACCATCGAATTTAAAGATGGCACAACCCTTGGTGAAGAAGTTGTCGAATATCCAGTGGGCCATGCGCGTCGTCGCGCTGAAGGTATTCCGTTGCTGGTTGAGAAGTTCAAGATCAACTTAAATCGCATCTTTGATGCAGGTCAGCAGAAGAAGATCTTGGATCTATGCCTTGATCGCAAAGCTCTGGAGGCCACTGAAGTTAAAGACTTCATGGCGATGCTTGTTAAGGCTTAGTTAACTAACGAACGCTGCGCATAACAGCGGTGACTTTGCCCAGGATCTCGCAGTTATCGCCATTGATTGGCTCGAATGCGGGGTTGGCAGGAAGTAACCAGATGTGGCCGTTCTTGCGCTGGAAAGTCTTAACGGTTGCTTCGCCATCGATCATCGCAGCAACGATTTCGCCGTTGTTGCAATCCTTTTGTTCGCGAATAACAACGTAATCGCCATCGCAGATTGCGGCATCGATCATTGATTCACCGACAACTTGCAACATATATAAGTTGCCCTTGCCGACCAAAGTTTCAGGAAGTGCGAAAGTTGATTCGACATTTTGCTCGGCGGTGATTGGTCCACCTGCTGCGATGCGACCAACGAGTGGAACCTGCTTGGTGGCTTCGACTTCGAGTTCGGATTTTTCGCCAGGCATGAGAACTTCAAGGACGCCGCCGCGAGTTGGGTGGGCGGTAATAAAGCCCTTCTCCTGCAAGATCTCGAGCTGGTACTTAACTGATGCAGGAGATGAAAGGCCGGCTGCGGCTGCGATCGCGCGCATAGATGGGGGAAACCCCTGATCGTCCATGCTCGCCTTGATGACCTCGAGGATCTTGAACTGGCGGGCGGTTAGGCCGTGGGCGCCAGCGGCTGAGTCTGGGAGTTCAGTGACGTTATTTGCGGACTTTGCGGCAGGTTTTTTGCTCATGGATACAGGGTGACACAGGCTAGGAAAAAAATCAAACATATGTTCGAAAATAACTTGCCCTTGTCAGTGGCATGGGGTTTAATTGGTTTTGTTCGAACAAGCGTTCGAATACCTTCCCCAAGGTAGTACCAGCAGGAGAAAACCATGAGCACAGTTTCATTTAACGCTACAAGCGCGCAAACCCTTAGAAATCAAGGGTTTCATGCCAATCCGTCCGGCATTCGTTTAAATCGCCGTGGTCGCCTAGCCCGCACGTTCGTGGTTCTCTCACTAGCTGTAGTCCTAGCCAGCGTCTTTGGCTTCCAGGCTGGGGCCGGCACAACTGACACAGTCGGTGCGCCCACATCATTTATCGAAGTAACCGCAGCCCCTGGCGACACCCTCTGGTCACTTGCTACCCGCATGGCAGATGGCGCAGATGTGCGCGCGATGGTCGATGAGATCGCCTCCGTAAACTCGCTCGCCACAGCTGAACTCCAGGCAGGCCAGAAGGTCCGCATCCCGCTTCGCTAAGCGCTCGCCTGCCCGACACGCCCTAAATGGGGTTAATACATACTCAACAGGAAAACTCTCAAGATTTGCTTTATAGTTCCCACTATATGTAGGGGTCGAAACGCAAAAAACTTCCATAAGTAGTGTTTTTAGGGTAGTTTCAGCGGTTCACCAATACATCCAAATTTGGGAATTTCTAGTATTTCGAAGGGAGACACGCCGAGATGATTTGCCCGTTCTGCAGCCACGATGATTCTCGCGTTGTCGACTCCCGTCCGGTTGAAGATGGCACACAGATCCGTCGTCGCCGCGAATGCCCACAATGTGGCGAGCGCTTCTCAACCCAAGAAGTCGCACTCCTGAACATCATTAAAAGATCAGGTGCAACCGAGCCATTTGCTCGCGAAAAAGTTTTGGTCGGCGTACGTAAAGCCTGCCAAGGTCGCCCAGTCGGCGAAGATGATCTAGTCCTGTTGGCCCAGCGCGTTGAAGAGACCCTTCGCCGCACTGGCAAAGCAGAAATCGAAGCTCAAGAAGTGGGCCTTGCAATCCTTGCGCCACTTCGCGAACTCGATGAGGTGGCTTACCTGCGATATGCCTCGGTATACCGTAACTTTGCCTCCCTTGAAGATTTCGAAGGCGAGATCGCGTTACTGCGAGCAGTGCCTTCGAGCGCTAATTCCCACAGTGCAAACGCAGTTGGAGTAAATCCAATTAGCGCAACTTCCCAAGTAAATGCAACAAACCAATCAGTAAACCAAAAATAAATTAATTAGAAGACGGGAAACAAAAGATGTCAGATACGGTCATCAATCGACCAGCCAAAGGCAAGACCGGCAAGGGTCTTACTATGGAACGCATTTACACCAACGAGGGAATCCACCCTTACGACGAAGTTAAGTGGGAGCGTCGCGATGTAGTCCAGGCTAACTGGAAGACAGGCGAGACAGTCTTCGAACAACGTGGGGTTGAATATCCAGATTTCTGGTCAGTAAACGCATCAACAATCGTTACTACCAAATACTTCCGTGGGGCAGTAGGAGCAGAAAATCGCGAGTGGTCACTTAAGCAAGTTATCGATCGCGTAGTTCTTACATACACAAAGGCCGGAAAAGAATTTGGTTACTTTGCTACTGATAAAGATGCAACGATCTTCGAGCACGAGCTAACACATATGCTCTTGCACCAGATCTTCTCTTTCAACTCA
>JACCDZ011573061.1_pt1 | contig 12134 bp, 11 predicted proteins | sample 7449551 | NCBI WGS metagenome assembly JACCDZ01 (sample SAMN15323452, study PRJNA562643) | freshwater metagenome | isolation source: river surface water | place: USA:Blue River Watershed | collected 2017-08-18
ACAAGTCCCGGCCCCGGGCTGACCATCACGTTGCGGGCATGCACATGGCCGCCACACCCGGAGCACGCCATGACAGGCGTGAACTGGTGACCGCAATCGGTATGGGTATAGAACAGCACCTTGCCTTGTCCGCCATCCATCCACTTGTCTCCCCAGCCGGACAGGGAAAGGATGACCGGGTACAACTCGCGCCCCTTTTCGGTCAGCCGGTACTCGTAGCGCACCGGTGACGCCTGGTAAGGCTCGCGTGTCATGACATCGGCCTCGACCAGCTTCTTCAGGCGTTGCGACAGGATGTGTTTTGGCAGGCCCAGTGAGGAGCGGAAGTCATCAAAGCGCCGCATCCGCATGAAGGCATTACGAAGAATCAGCACCGTCCAGCGGTCCCCGATAACCGAGAGGCTGCGTGCAATGGGGCACCGCATTTCACCCACGTCCTGCCACTTCATGGTCTGCATCTCCACCCGGACATCACGGTAATCAGTCCCCTACCCGGGCAAGCCATTTCTGCACTGCCGGGTAATCGGCAAAACGGCCGGCCAGATGACTGGTCCGCTTGACCTCTGCCAGTTGCGAGGCAACGGCAATGTCTGCCAGCGTGCAGGAGTTACCCACCAGCCAGTCGCCATCTGCCAGCAGACCTTCCAGATGGGCAAGGTGTTCAAGGAACTGCCGTGTCACGGTTGCCGCGTCATATTTGCCCAGACCCTGCTCACGCAGTTTCTTGCGCATCATGGGCACGGCGGCCGCCAGAATGAGCGGCTTTTCATACGCCGGACGGCCCTGCTGGATCACGCTGAATGCCTTGTCTGCCGCATCCTTCCACATGAAGCGGAAATACACCTCGTACCAGTAGAGCGATTCATCCGCCCAGTCTTCCAGGACATGCACCAGATGTGAGTCCCTGCCTGTGACGGGAATAAGGGCCGGCTCGGGATGGCGTGCCTCAAGGAAGGCCGCAATTGCCGTACTGTCCTGAATGAACTGGCCGTCATACTCCAGAACAGGCAGCTTGCCCGCCGGGCCAACACGGCCCGCCATCAGCAAGCGCGGGCCGTTGTATTCCTTCACCGTGAAAGGCAGGCCCTTGTGCCGCAGCACACGGCGGACCTTGCCGCAGAAGGGGGACATTTCCCATTGATGCAGGATTATTTCTGGCATTTGATCGTCTCTCTTGATTCAGTCCGGGCACCAGGAATGAGCATGCACCCGCGCTGCCAATCCTCGTTTACAGAGGCGAATGTAGCAATTCATGATGAGATAGTAGGTTCAATAATTGAACCATGTAAGGACCAATAATCGTGTTTCTCCTGTCACGGCAGCCAATCCGCAACCTGCCACCTTCTCAAGCCGACCAACAATGTTGACATTGTACACATTATTGGTCAGCCTGATATCCGTGACATCGATACCTCATTGGCACCGCACTCACGCTTCATCCCTGCCATCGTGACGGCTTGTGGCAAACGTGATGGCATAACACAAAGGAAGACCCTGCATGGCACCGGCAAAACTGATGCAAAACACAGCCCTCTGGATGTTTCGCCGCCTGCAGAAACGGGTGCCCTTCAGTAATTCCAACAAGTTTCTGGAAGGGCCTTTTGCGCCCCTGCACAACGAATACACGGAAACCGCGCTGAGGGTGACTGGAGACATTCCGCACGAACTCGACGGCCTGCTCACCCGTATTGGCCCCAATCCCATGCATGTGGAAAACCCCGCCGCGCATCACTGGTTCATGGGTGATGGCATGGTGCATGGCCTGCGCCTGAAAGACGGCAAAGCCCTGTGGTACCGCAACCGTTATGTCGGTGTGAGCAATGTGACAAAGGCACTGGGCCGCCCCACGGCGCCGGGCCCGCGTCGCGGCGTGTCGGACGTTGTGAATACCAATATCGTTGGCCATGCCGGCCGGCTGTGGGCGCTGGTTGAGGCTGGTGCCTATCCGGTGGAAATGGATGGCGAACTCAACACGGTCAGGCACGGACTCTTTGACAGCATCCTGGACAGTGGCTACACCGCTCATCCGCATGTCGACCCCGACACCGGTGAACTGCATGCCATCTGCTACGACGGCTTTGTGCATAACCGGGTGCGCTATCTGGTCATCGACAAGAACTGTCATCTGCGGCGCAATGTGGACATTCCAGTACGCCACGGGCCCATGATGCATGACTGCGCCATCACGCAAAGCAGCGTGGTTATTCTCGACATGCCGGTGACGTTTTCCGTGTCCGCCGCACTCAAGGGCAGCGGCCTGCCCTACGCATGGAACCCGCGTCATGAAGCACGCGTCGGCGTGTTGCCACGCGAGGGAGAAGCAAGGGACATTCGCTGGTTCAGCGTTGACCCCTGCTTTGTCTTTCACACCTGCAATGCGTTCGACATGGACAACGGCGACACGGTACTGGATGTGGTCGTGCACGGGCGCATGTTCGACAGCGCTTCACACCAGGGACCGGAAAGCCAGGCCGTCACGTTTGAACGCTGGACGCTGGATGCATCGACTGGCCGCGTTCAACGCAAGGTGATCTCGCGCGAGAGCCAGGAGTTTCCACGTATGGACGAACGTCTGGCCGGCAAACCCTACCGCTATGCCTACACCGTGGGTATCGACATTGATCGCCCCGCACCCAATGCGCTGCTGCGCCACGACATGCACACCGGCGACACCATTCGACACAGCTACGGTTCACACCACCTCAGCGGAGAGGTCGTGTTTGTACCGCGCCATGCGAATGCCGCCGAAGACGAAGGCTGGCTGCTCTCCTATGTACATGACATCAACTGCGGCAGCAGCAAGGTGGTGATTCTGGATGCACAGAATATCGAGGGCGAGCCACAGGCGGTGATCGAGCTGCCCGTGCGTGTACCGCTGGGCTTTCATGGCAACTGGATTGCGACAGCCCGATGAAACCCGGGCACCCCGTCAGGTGCCCTGTTCCCATACCGCAAGCTGCCGTCCAAAAGCCGCCGCCTGGATCAGGACGGCCTGCACAATATCGCTGGTACCTGCCATTACCTCGTCAAGCTGGCCATCCAGAATAAGCTGGCTGAGCCCGTGCACCAGACACCAGGAGTGAATGGCAGGAATCGTGACCGCGTCACTTTCCGGATCAAGCTTGAGTGCAGCCGCCACTCCCTGGCGCAAGCCGTCATAGGCCAGCAGCCCTGACTCCTTCATTTCATCGCTGTGACTGCCAACCTTGAAGTGGCTGAACATCAGGCGGAACAGCGCCGGATGCTGTCGTGCAAAATCGACATAGGCGCAGCCACTGCGCATGAACATCTCGACAGGATGCACGCACGACATGGCAGCCTGTTTTTGTGCGTCAGCCAGCATCCGGTAGCCCTGCGATGCCATGGCGGCCAGCAGGGCTTCCTTGCTGTCAAAATGACGATACGTGGCATTGGGCGACACACCCACCTGCCGTGCCAGCTCGCGCATGCTGATGTCGGCACTGTCTTGTGTGGCCAGCAGGGCAAGGCCTGCCGCCACCAGCGCCTCACGCAGATTGCCGTGGTGATAGTCTCCGGCTGCTTTTGCCGTACCCGATGTTGACATTGTGAACATTCTCGGCGAACCTGATGTTTACATCATACACATCCAGACGGCCTAGGTATTCAGGGACTAGGGTATTCAGGGACAGCGGGAGATCACAGGAGTGGGCACACGGTTTTTCATTGCCATCATCATGATGCTGGCGGCGTCCGCCGGTCAGGCGCAGATGCTCTGCGTGTTTGACATCGCCGGTGCCCAGGGGCCGGTCATGAGCAGCCTGAGAGAGTACACACTGAGCGCCCGTCACTGGGGAGCCTCCCTCTCGCTGCGTCCCTACACCGACGAACGTGTCGCCGCCGAAGACTTCAAGGCCGGCCAATGCGACGGCGTCCTGCTCAGTGGTGTGCGCGCCCGGCAGTTCAATGCCTTCTCGGGCAGCATCGATTCCGTCGGCGCCCTGCCCGACTATCCCTCACTGAAAATGCTGATACACACACTGGCCCGCCCGGAAGCATCCGCACTGATGAGCAGCGGCGCCTATGAAACAGCCGGCATCCTGCCGCTGGGCGCTGCGTATCTTTTCATCCGGGATCGCCGCATCGACAACGTAGCAAAGATGGCGGGGAAACGGCTGGCCGTGCTGGAACATGATCGCGCCCAGATACGCATGGCCGAACGTATTGGTGCGCAAGCCGTCACCGCCGACATTTCCACGTTTGCCGGAAAATTCAACAATGGTGTGGTGGATGTCGCCGTGGCACCGGGCGTGGCCTACATGCCGCTGGAAATGTACAAGGGCGTGGGCACCAAAGGCGTTGTCGTCAAACTGCCTGTTGCCCAGCTGACGCTCCAGCTGATCCTGCGCAAGACCGCCTTTCCCGAGAAATTTGGCCAGCAGTCACGCGCCTATTTTCATACGCAGTTTGATACGACCCTTGCGGCCATTCGCGAGGCGGAAGACAGCATCCTCTATTTTTTCCCGCCACCGGATGGCGACCATGAAAAATACCGCGACATGATGCGCGAAGCGCGGATTACGCTTACCGCCGAAGGCATCTATGACCGCCGCATGATGGCGCTAATGAAAAAGGTACGCTGCAAGCAGGACTCGGCACATGCCGAATGCAGCGACGGGAGGGAGTGACATGACATCATGGCTGACCACGTTCATTGCCTGCCTGCTGGTACACAGCGGTAGTGCACTGGCGGCATCCTCATCACAACCATCGCCACAACCATCATCATCACCCGCAGCAGCGGATCGCCAGCCCGGCGAGCAACTGCTGCAACGCTATTTCACTGCACTCAAACAACACGACATGCGCACACTGGACAGCCTGATTACCGGCAATGCCCCGTTCAAGGTGGAATGGCAGGACAGTACACCACCAAAACACTTCACGATGACACGTCATGATTACCTGCAACAAATCAGGGCGACCTGGCACTTTGGCAAGCAGGAGCAACTGGACATGAGCAAGGTGGAGTGGCAGGCAGTGCCCGCATCAAAAAGCCTGCTGGCCCGGTTCCGGCTGCGGGAGAACCGCATCATTCTCGGCACTGCTACCGGGCAGGAAAGCGACATCGAGCTGCAGCTCTCGCAGGAAAACGGAATGCTGAAAATAAGCAGGATTCAAGCACGCACAAGGACATGGTGATCATGACCGGAAAATCTCGCCGCCTTTACCAGTTTCCACTCTCGCTCTACTGCGAAAAGACAACCTGGAATCTGGAGACAAAGGGAATTGCCTATACCCATGTCAACCTGATTCCCGGCCCCCACATGCTGACCGCATGGCGGCTGGCAGGCATTCGTACCTTGCCGGTGTTGCTGGACGGCAACGTAGCCGTCGGCGATTCGACAGACATTGCCCTGTATCTTGAAAAAACATACCCGTCCCCGTCACTGCTGCCCGCAAACCCGGAACAGCGTGAGGCCGTGCTTTCACTGGAGCAGTATTTCGACGACATCGGGGATCACGTACGCCGTTGCGTGTGGAGTCTGGCCGTGGACAGTCCACGCGTTAACGAAATATTTTTTCGCGGCTACACCACACGTCATCCGGTACTGGAGCGCCTGCTCCGGCCCGTGCTGCGCCAGATGATACGGCGCACCTTTGATGTGCGACCGGCACGCGTGACTGCATCATGGCAACATGTGATGAATGCGCTTGAACTGGTTGAGCAGCGGACAAACGGAAATGCGGGGTGTTATCTGGTGGGCAACGCATTCACGCTGGCCGACCTGACTGCTGCGGCCATGCTCGCCCCCCTTATCGGTCCGGAACAAAGCCCGTGGCCCGACAGGCATGTCACCGACGGTAATGCCGATCAGCGTGCGCTATTCCGGAACAGGCCTGCAGGCGAATGGGTACTGCACATGTACCGGCAACACCGTCAGGCCGTCAGACAGGAATCGTCAGCGGCAATGCCTTGATCGCCCCGGCAAACAGCACCAGGAATCCGCCGACTTCACCGGCAATCAACGCCCACATGAAGCCCTGGATCATGAAGCCCGGCAACGTGGCCTTGCCAAGACGGTGCGGCCGCTGCAACTGGTTGTTGGTATCGCCCAGCGCGCCATGCACGATGTAGGTGAAAATCGCGGCACCAAAAAACACCACCTGCGCCAGCGTCGCCCAGAAATTGGTGGCATCACTCCACACGCTCAGGTAGGCAAACACGGCCAGCAACATGGCGGCAAAGGCATACATCAACGAAGTGCGATGGGCGATATCCACGTAGTACGGCGCCCTCGCCTGCGGGCTGTTCATGATGGCGACATACTTCCAGACGCCGGTCAGAAGGCCGGACAGAAAGAAAACCCCGGCAGACAGAATGGCGAGAACAACGGCAGGCTTTTCCAAGGTATTTTCCTTTTTTATGAAGACTTCAGTGCCATTTCCAGCACCATGTCCGCCAGCTCATCCAGCGAAACCGGGCCGCTCTTGCGGTACCAGGTGACTGTCCACGAAATGGCACCACCAATCAAACGGCGCCACACAAACGGATCATGCGTGACCAGCCCCTGGGTGCGGGCCGCAGCCAGTACATCCAGCCAGAGGTTTTCGTAACGCGCCCGCATGGCGAGAAAGCGCGCCTGGTTATCCGGTGACAGCGCTCCCCATTCATAAACAAGCACTGCCATGGAGTCGCCGGTATCACCATTGATCGATTCCAGCTCGGCGCGGATCAGGCCGCGCAACTGCTCGCGTACCGTCTTGCCATTTTCCACTGCCTCGGCCATGCGGGCCGTGTTGTAGGTAATGGCTTCTTCCATCACCGCACACAGAATGTCTTCCTTCGTCTTGAAATGATGAAAAAGGCTACCAGACTGAATACCCACCACCCGGGCCAGATCGCGCACGGTGGTGCGCTCGAAGCCCTGGGTACGGAACAGGTGGGCGGCTGCGCGCAGGACGCGGCCGCGGGGACTGTCGTCCAGCCCGCCCATATGGGGAATGTTGTCCAGAGACTGCACTGTTGCCGGTTCCATGTTGACCCTCTCAAGGCGGCGCATTCTAGCAGCCGCAAAGCCTTCCGGGCGGTCCGGAGGCCGTTTGGCAAGCAGCCCGGGCTGGAATCGGCGGGAGACCACAATCTGGCCCCTTTTGACCGAAACACCACCAAACCAAGCGCTTGCTTTGTTTTCATTCGTTGCTTATCGTAGCCCTCGTTCATCCACAACGCCAGAGCTGATTCTATGGACCGCACCCTTCGCATTGGCTGTGCTTCCGGCTTCTGGGGCGACACCAACACTGCCGCCTTCCAGCTCGTGAAAATGGCCGAAATCGACTACCTCGTTTTCGACTATCTCGCCGAAATCACCATGTCCATCCTGGCGAGTGCTCGCCTCAAGGACCCGTCAGCCGGTTACGCCACCGACTTTGTCACCCGCGTCATGGGCCCGCTGATCAACGACATTGCCGCGAAGAAGATCAAGGTCATCAGCAATGCTGGCGGCGTGAATCCGCTGGCCTGCCGCGATGCCCTCAACAAGGTGATTGCCGATGCCGGCCTCTCCCTCAAGGTTGCCGTGGTACTGGGCGATGACCTGGCCGCGCAGCAGCAGGAGTTCCGCGACGCTGGCGTAAAGGAAATGTTCAGCGGTGCCGACATGCCCGCCAGACTGGCCAGCATGAATGCCTATCTGGGCGCGACCCCGATCCGCGATGCCCTTGCCGCTGGCGCCGATATCGTCATCACCGGCCGCGTGGTGGATTCCGCCGTGGTAGTGGGGCCGTTGCTGCATGAATTCGGCTGGGCCGCCAACGATTACGACAAGCTGGCCCAGGCCGCGCTGGCGGGGCACATCATTGAATGTGGTGCGCAGTGCACTGGCGGCAATTTTACTGACTGGGAAACCGTGCCCGGTTACGAAAACATGGGCTTCCCGATTGTGGAAGTCAGTGCCGACGGCAGCTTTGTCGTCACCAAGCCCGACCATACCGGCGGTCTTGTCTCCCCCGCCACCGTGGGCGAACAGATTGTTTATGAAATCGGTGATCCGCAGTCCTATCTGCTGCCGGATGTCACGGCTGACTTCTCGCACGTAAAACTGGAACAGGTCGGTGAAAACCGCGTGCTTGTTTCCGGCGCCAAAGGCCGTGCTCCGACAGATTCCTACAAGGTCAGTGCCACTTACCCGGACGGCCACCGCGTCACTGTCAGCTTCATGATCGGCGGCATCGATGCGAAGAAAAAAGCCGAGCGCGTGGCCGAGGCTATCCTCACCAAGTGCGAACGCGTGCTGATGATGCGCGGCGCTCCGCCTTTTACCGGCAAGAATGTCGAGGTGCTGGGCACAGAAGCCACCTACGGCCCGCGTGGTCGCCATCATGATGCGCGTGAAGTCGTGGTGAAAATGGCCGTCACCCATCCGGTGAAAGAAGCCTGCCTATTCTTTGCCTCGGAAATCGCCCAGGCCGCTACCGGCATGGCGCCCGGCATCACCGGCATTGTCGGCGGACGTCCGAAAGCCTCGCCGGTAGTTAAGCTGTTTTCCTGCCTGGTGAAAAAGAACCTGCTGCCGGTCGAAATCGATCTGGATGGCCAGCGCCAGAAGGCAACCATCCCCTCAACGTTCAGCCCGTCCATTGCGCCCATGAGCGCCGGTGAAGTTGCCACGCTAAAGGGTGATGAAACCGAGGTCCCGCTGATCCGTCTGGCCTGGGCGCGCAGTGGTGACAAGGGCAACCACTCCAATATCGGTGTGATTGCACGTATGCCGGAATATCTGCCATGGATTCGTGCCTCACTCAGTGAAAAGGCCGTGGCCGATTACATGGCACATGTGCTGGACCCGGACACAGGCCGCGTCAACCGTTACGAGTTGCCGGGACTGAATGCCCTTAATTTCCTGCTGGAAAACGCACTGGGCGGCGGCGGCATTGCCAGCCTGCGCATTGATCCGCAGGGCAAGGCATTTGCACAGCAACTGCTCGAAATGCCGGTGAAGATTCCGGCCAATCTATTGAAGTGATTCAGGAAGAGTTCATGAAATACCAATCCATATTCAATCCCTCTGCCTTCGCCGGAAAAGTGGTCATTGTCACCGGCGGTGGCTCCGGCATTGGCCGCTGCACGGCTCATGAACTGGCCGCACTGGGCGCACAGGTTGTCATCACCGGACGCAAGCAGGAAAAACTGGATGCAGTCGTTGCAGAAATCACGGGAGATGGCGGCAAGGTTACCAGTCTCGTGTGCGATATCCGCAATGAAGAACAGGTCAAGGAAACCATCGCGGCCGTCATCACACAGTTCGGGCGTCTTGATGGACTGGTGAACAATGCCGGTGGCCAGTTCCCGGCCCCGCTCTCCATGATCTCTGCCAACGGTTTTGAGGCTGTGGTGCGCAACAACCTGCAAGGCACCTTCCTGATGATGCGCGAAGCGTATAACCAGTGGATGGCCGATCACGGTGGCAGCATTGTGAACATGACGGCCGACATGTGGGGTGGCATGCCGGGCATGGGGCACTCCGGGGCCGCACGTGCCGGCGTCGACAACCTCACCAAGACTGCATCGGTGGAATGGGCTCAGTCCGGCGTGCGCGTGAACGCCGTTGCTCCGGGCTGGATCATGTCATCCGGCATGGACACCTATCAGGGTGCCTTCCGCGCCCTCATTCCCAAGCTTGCCGACAAGGTGCCACTGAAGCGCATGGGCACCGAATCCGAAGTCTCCAGCGTGACCTGCTTCCTGCTCTCGCCCGCTGCGGCCTTTGTGTCGGGTCAGACCATTCGTATTGATGGTGCCGCATCACTGGGCACACGCCTGTTTGATCTGCAGCCGGCAAAGAACAACGAACCGTTCAACGGTTTTCACAGGGCCTTCATTCCTGACGTCCTGAAGGAAAATGAATAATGGCGATCATCGAATCCACCATTGACCGCAACAGTGCCGAGTTTCTGGCCAACCGCGAAGCGCTGGAAAAAACCGTCGCGGAAATGCGCGGCATCCAGCAAAAGGTCGTGGACAAATCCTACGAAGCCAAGCCGAAATTCGACAAGCGTGGCCAGGTACTGCCGCATGAGCGTATCCAGTTGCTGCTTGACCCGGGCTCGCCTTTTATCGAGCTGTGCGGCCTTGCCGGCTACCAGATGCACGATGACAAGGACGGCTCGGATGCCGGCGGCGGCATCATTGCCGGCATCGGCTTTGTCAACGGCGTACGTTGCCTGGTGACCGCCAGCAACAGTGCGATCAAGGGTGGCACCATATCCCCTGCCGGCCTGCAGAAAACCTTGCGCCTCCAGGAAATTGCCCTGCAGAACAAACTGCCCATCGTCACCCTGTCCGAAAGTGGCGGCGCCAACCTCAACTATGCGGCTGAAATTTTTGTCGAAGGCGCACGCACCTTTGCCAACCAGGCCCGCCTCTCTGCAGCCGGCATTCCACTGCTGTCGGTCGTGCATGGCAATGCCACCGCAGGGGGTGCCTATCAGCCCGGCCTGTCTGATTATGTCGTGGTGATCCGCAAGCGCTCACAGATGTTCCTCGCCGGCCCGCCCCTGCTGTTTGCAGCCACAGGAGAAGTGGCTACCGAAGAACAGCTCGGTGGCGCCGAAATGCATGCGCAGGTCGCAGGCACCGCCGAATATCTTGCAGAAAACGATGCCGACGGCATCCGCATGATCCGTGATGTCGTGGGCATGCTGAACTGGAAAGAAACCACGCCCTGCATACAGCGTGATTTCGAAGAGCCGCTTTACCCGGCAGAAGAGCTGCTGGGACTGGTGCCCGCCGACACCAAAAAACCGTTCGACATGAAGGAAATCATTGCCCGTCTGGTCGATGCCTCCGACTTCCTCGAGTTCAAGAACGAGTACGACAGCCAGACCGTGTGCGGCTGGGCCCGTGTTGGCGGCTTTCCCATCGGCATCATCACCAACAACGGCCCGATCACCCCGCAAGGCGCCGCCAAGGCCTCACAGTTCATCCAGCTCTGCGACCAGACACAACGCCCGCTGCTGTTCCTGCACAACACCACCGGCTTCATGGTGGGCACAGATTCCGAGCAGAACGGCGTGATCAAGCATGGCTCCAAGATGATACAGGCCGTCGCCAACGCGCGCGTACCGAAAATATCCCTGGTGGTGGGTGGCTCCTACGGCGCCGGCAACTACGCCATGTGCGGCCGCGGCCTCGACCCCCGCTTTATCTTTGCCTGGCCCAATTCGCGCACCGCCGTCATGGGTGGTGCCCAGGCCGGCAAGGTGCTGCGCATCGTGACCGAGCAGAAGCAGAAGAAAGCCGGCATTGAGGTTAACCCGCAAATGCTTGATTTCATTGAACAGAGCACGGCCGTAAAGCTGGACTCCCAGTCCACTGCCCTGTTCAACACCGCGCATCTGTTCGATGACGGTCTTATTGACCCGCGCGACAGTCGGCGTTTACTCGTATTCCTGCTGCAAACCATCAATGAAGGCGACCAGCGTCAATTGAACCCCAACAGCTTTGGTGTGGCGCGTTTCTAGCGCTGACTTACACACCAGGCCAATACGACCAAGGAGCAACAGCATGAAATTCACTCAGGAACACGAAGAACTTCGCCGCACCGCGCGCGCCTTTGTTGAAAAGGAAATCAACCCGTATGTGCAGGAGTGGGAGGAAAACGGCCCCTTCCCTGCTCATGAACTGTTCAAGAAGCTGGGCGATCTTGGTCTGCTCGGCATCTGCAAGCCGGTGGAGTTCGGTGGCATGGGCCTCGACTACTCCTACAACCTGGTTGTGGCCGAAGAGCTGGGGCGTGCAGGTTGCGGTGGTGTGCCCCTGGCCATCGGCGTGCAAACAGACATGGCAACACCTGCTCTCGCCCGTTTCGGCTCGGATGAACTGCGTCGCGAATTCCTGGCGCCGGCCATTGCCGGTGACTATGTGGCAGCCATCGCCGTCTCCGAACCGCATGCCGGCTCCGATGTAGCCGCCATCAAGACAACCGCCGTAAAAGATGGTGACGACTACATCATCAATGGCACCAAGATGTGGATCACCAACTCCACGCAGGCCGATTTTTTCTGCCTGCTGGCCAACACCTCCGATGACAAGCCGCATTTCAACAAGTCGCTGATTGTCGTGCCGGCCAAAACCCCTGGCATCACCTTCTCTGAAAAGCTGGACAAGCTGGGCA
>JACCDZ010204990.1_pt1 | contig 12132 bp, 20 predicted proteins | sample 7449551 | NCBI WGS metagenome assembly JACCDZ01 (sample SAMN15323452, study PRJNA562643) | freshwater metagenome | isolation source: river surface water | place: USA:Blue River Watershed | collected 2017-08-18
GAGTATAACGACGGCGACGTTGTTCGCCAGTTAAAATTTCAATACGTTCCATAGACACTCCTTAAAGATAGGTTTAAGCCTATCGCTTAATTAAAAAGTGTCCGTTTTAAAAAGGGGCTATTACAGTAACTTAGCTGCAACGAGTGGTCCGATGAATTTACAACGACTGGTAAGTTAGCTTTGCAATTGGGTGGTAAATTAAATGCAATTATCCACCTAGTCCACAGCTCATTATTTCTGCTTGAACCCAATGTGATGCGAATAGGACTTTTTGTTTCTCGGTGGCTTCAGCGAATTGGCGCAGAAATGTTTCGGCTCCGTCATAAATGCTTATTCTGTCCCATACAGGCTCGACTAATTTCCAATATGTTTCACTGGATCCCTGGGCTGCTGACGCAAAACTAACTGGCGTTTGAGCTTTCGTGCCTAACTATGCGTAAACGATACACGGCTTGATACCAAAACACTGCCGCGGCGATAACACCGCAGACACTACAAAAAAAAGCTTGTTTCATGAGATCAATAGTGGAGTCTTCACCGAATGGCTTGAATGCATAAATAAACGTAACACTTGGCACTATGGAACCAAACACATACCACACCAAATTCTGACGATTGAGTTTCTTTAACACAAAATGCAGAGGTAAAGCCCACACTACCACAGCAACCAACGCTACCAGTGCCGCAACGCTTGCTATTAACAACGATATCCATGTAACTAAATAGGCAGAACCAACGGACTCAATTGCACTAAACAAGAAGGTCACTATGAACACTGCAATCGCAGCGCACAGGCTCGCTATTGATAATGATTTCATAATTTCTCATAACGTAATGCAGCCGGTTGCAGGTCCAACGGCTGCGATGCTGACAAGTACATCATCTTTCGTCCAAGACAGTTGATAACATATGCCTATTTAACATACAAAATCGACAGCACAATTTGACTGGCTTTACTTGCTGAACTTACAAAGCTGTTTAATGGCTTTTTCATGTTCTCTACCGACCACGCCAACATCTTGGTGAAATCGAAAACCCGATCTTTTTACTTTAGCCGCCTCAAGCGCTTTTTGAGCTTCGGCAGCATCGTTATTAATCAATGCTCTAGAGGCATGCCACTTGTAGTAATCAACCGGAAATCTAAGCCTATCAACAGACTCATTCAATACAAACAGAGCTTCGGAATACTCATCTTCAATTTTTTGTGTTGCGACCAAATAGGGGTAATCTAAGTACACACCAGTTTGATGGTTTGGAAATTCTCTTTCCCTGCCAAGTACCTGTTTGAACGCCGAAATACATCCATCCAGATCACCTAACGTCTTGCAAGCATTCGCTTTTGCCAACAATGCGCGAACGTCCTCAAATTTGTCTTTTCTTGACTCAAAGTATTCATTCACAAGACGAAGTGTGACCGTTGGGTGCTTGTCCACCAGCATATTCGCTTGGATCACCAAATACTGATCTCGCTGCGTTCTCGCTCGTTTCAACTTCGAATAGAAGTGCGCTTCGATAGATTCGGTCCAATCTATATTTCTGTACCAATCGTCAGATAACATGATGATCCCCCGCCACATAATGTCCACAGCACGGACGAACCTGCTGGTGATTCCAACACACTTTTACATCTGAGTAAGCTGCTGCTTGTTCAGTCGTTACTCCAGCCAAAATAAACCTGAATTTTTAACGGCTTGTTTAATGGCCGACAGCTTTTCAGGATTTTGATAGCAAATCAGGTGTGTATCGTCCCAATATTGTTGATACCAGAGCTCTAAAGACGGAATGATAAAACTGACATACCCAGCTGACTCCAGCATGTTTAGTCGTAATTTTAATAATTCAGCACTCCGAGGCCCCAATTTCAGTTCGGAGTGTTTTTGAATTTTTCTTTAATTTGTTTGATGCAATCCATACACCTACCACCGGCTAAAAACCAAAGCAGCGGCGCGAGCTAGCGACCTACCAGCATACCTTTGCTAGTTATGCTTTTAATCATGAAAATGTTCCAAGCATGCAGCTTTAATATAGGGATCAAGAGCTTCAACTGCCCCATTGTTTTTATGCCAGATTATGTACGTATAATCCCATTCCTCACTGATAACACACCCCAATGCAGGGACTACAACATTAATGAATTCAGATGAAGTTTTACTCATGCTTTCTTCATAAGTCGAAAGCACGGACTCGACATCGACTATGTGTATAAGGCTCTGGTCTTCAAAGTTGGCAAGTTCAAGCTCGAAATCATTCGCTATATTTCTAAGCAAATCATTAAAACGAGACCATTCATCTGCGGTAACTTCGTCTAATTTATGACAGTTTTCTGCGCCCAGCCATCCACTCCAAAGAGACACAAATTGTTTGGAATATTCAGGTTTTACTTCCCAATCTTCAAAATAGTCGCTAAACATCGAACCTCACTGACATATAAAGCCCCCAGAACGGACTGGTTTGAATCGCCAGCAGAACACCAGTCCCGATTGACCCGTTTGTTATGTGTTTATTGCGCCACATATGCATCAAGCATCTGATAAAAGCTTTCCGAATACTCATAAAACTCCGAGCCTAACTCGTCGAGCTTATCCATCTTTGAGTCTTCATCTATTGCTAATTGATCTTGTCTTTCATGGCGAGATGACGGTAACTTTCCATTGAAAGCCACATCTATAGCCTGTTGAAGCAATGAAGCAGTTTTAGTTGCGCCTATATTGTGAAGTGATTTCAGCGCAATATAGGCGTGGTCCCCTGCAGAGTTCAGAAAATATTGATGAAACCCACCATTATTTACCTCCGCTTCCAGCCACCAAATTGTATATATCGCCTGTTCCTTTTCAGTCAGGGAAGGAAAGCCAACGGCATCGTACTGTTCAGAGACTGCATCATAAGATTCAGGATATTGTTGTGCCATCACCACCCCCGATATTGCAGTAAGCATTACTAGAAATTTTCGCAAATCCCGAAGGACACATGGCCACTAGCTAACCGGCACACTCGTCCGCTGATTTGTAAAACGGTAATATCCATTGTTCACCTAAACCTCACGCTAAGTTCAGCGGTAACGACTTGTTAAAATCACTTGTTCTTATTCTTCTTCCAAGCTAAATAATCTGGTAATTCAACGAGTTCAATATAACCTTCTTTCGCAGGGTCTGCAGGTAACGCGCCCGTTTCCATGTATTGTATTTCCAGTGCAGAAACCAATTCACCTAACGCAGTATCTAAAATAATCCAAGCGGCCGCTGTTGAGTGCTCATGAACTTTCTCGTCAAAACTTGGAATTCCTATCTTAATGCCGACAGCTGACGGATTTGATTCATTTTCTAGTGGCAGAAACCAAAGTTTCGCAGGATCATACTCGACCCCCTCATATTTGGTTTGAAGTGCAAAGCCTAGCGGAGGCCTAAAAGCCGTAAATTTCCAGTTTTTCAATTTTGGCGCCGTAGCTATAAGATTACGGACGCTTTCAAAATGCTCGGCATCTCCCTCTGCCGTTATAACTAATTCTTTTTCTTCAGCATTTGTAGACAACTCCAAAAAGAGATGTTCATTGTATTTATGCAACTGTTCAAGTAAATGCGCCAATATAGGATCATCTGCATTTTTAAGTGCTGCAATTTTGGATTGATTTTGCAAAAACCATTTCCAAAAATCTTGATCATTTGCTGTAACGGAGCTCGGAAATATAAATAATGTGAGCAAAGATAATAATTTTTTCATGATGACCTTTTAACTAAAGCGTGCGTTACAACACACGTATAACTGCATCGCAGTTTGACATCGCCGCAGCCGCAAAGTGGCGGGCTTTGTTCGCCGTGTTTTGCAACAGGCAGCACCAGTTGGGCGAATTAAAACTTACTACAGCGCTGCAGAAAACCACGCTGCCGCGCTCTATGTTGGTAGTTTTACCACCGCATTTAATACTCGATATTGCCACAAATAAGGGTTTTAACTTTGCCCTCAGCAACTCAACGAACTTGCCGCTTTACGGCATAACCATTAATCAGTATTGGCTGTTTACCTGCTAACTTTTGCTCACTGGGACGCCCTAGCGAGCAAAGTGAACCGGTTTGAATCACTTGTTAGACTTTTCAGGTGTAGGCCGCGATAAATTTTGCAGCATAGGAACACTGCGTGGCCAGTTTACTAACAATTTTTGTTCTGTAATGGCTAAAAGCCATGCACAACTAGGACAGTAGACTAAAGCGTCAACAGGACAAAATGGTTAAATTTCGTTGAGTTACCATCTGACGAAAGAGTTCCACTTCTGCAAGCTCCTCGTTCAGAACGCCTGATAAATGCTCCGATTGCCTTTTCGCTAATATTTCACTTTCGCCACTCGCTATAAATGCCTCTAAGAATCGATGAAAGTCATTTGCGCCCCATTGGCACTTTCCATGCTCTGCTATAAGTATCGCCGAGCGAAGGAACTCGGCCCAAGTAATATGATCGGATTGATACTTAATGTATTCAGCGCATACCTCGAAGAAACCTGGCTCTGGAGCAGGATACTTCTCTGCAAAATTACCATAGGCTTCGTCTAGTAACCTTCTAGCTGCATCAGCTTTATCTCTTAGCAGTGAAAGATCCATAACAAGCTGCGAAGGTTCTTGCTCACTTAAAATAATTTCATCACAGCACGCAATATATTCTTCAGGGGTTATTAAACCTGCAGAAATTATCGATGAAAGTACAACCAGCGCTTTGTTGCTCATACATCCCCAGAAACTGCACGCAGGAATAATTGCAACGCTGTATGCGCGACCGTAGCCGCTACTTTGCTGGCGTGGTTATGTGTTGATTTCATACTCATTGATTTCGAAGGATTCGACTAACGCAAATGCATCATTATCTGGACCCGTATTTCTGAACAGCTCTAATGGCGCGCGAGCAAGCCATTTCTCGAAAATATTCACCCTGTTCTCATCGATAGGATCTGGCGACACCGAAAAGTCTTCGCAGGCAGCCAGTGCTCTTGCTTGCCTGATAGCATCGCACGATTTTTCAATAAACTCATGCCGAGAGCCAGGCTTCAACTTTAGTTTTCCAGCCACGATTATTGCCACGTAATTACTCTCCTAGCCAAAGAACGCCGCCCTTTGCGACAACAGGAGCGCCGCGAGAAATTTGCCCGACAGCCGCACTTTAGTATGTTGCCCTGGCAAAGGCCTGAAGATTGAAAAACAAAACGAGCTTTTGAGCTTCGGCACTGAAGCGTTATATTCGTCATTCATGCCTTCGTGTGCTCTGTCATAAACATATAGAACATCAACATCATGAGTTTCAAAAAGATCCATCATAAAATCAGGCTCCACACTTTTGCCGATTACATCGATGTATCTTGATGTGTCCCCCTAAAGCGCAGTTCAATGGCAGTGTGTAAGTAGTGACTTAGAGCATCATGGTTGCAAAGCAAATACTTACAACCTGTCCAACGTCTTGTCAAATTCTCTTGAAATTGGCTGTAAGTACATGCTTGCTATGATAATTCCAGTACAGATGGCCAAGAGCTCATTTAGCGCTGATTCCCAGCCAAACTCAATAGTTGGCCCAAATAGGGCTAAACACGGCAAGCTAATAATAATGCCTGCCAAAGTTAGCGCTCTTCCCCAGCGCTTAAACAAAAGCAAGCCAGTGACTGAAATTAACCAAAATACTATTAAAAATGCCATTGAATATTTAGAGGAAATAGCATTTATGAATTGATTTTCATAATCAATTTTCTCGGGTAACGCTGCATAGGCCGCATTAAATTGCCCGTCGTATAGATAAAATAATAACAAGGTGGAAAGCACATAACCTAAGTTTGTTGTAATTACCAATGTTCTAAATATGTTTCGTGTATTCATATTAACGATGCTCCAGCGAGTCCAGCGTCCTACCGCATGACAGGCGATGCTACCTTTGTTTGTTAGCGCTTTGACACATAAAAATTTTTTGCCTGAATTTCAACAAAACCATCAAAAAGGTTAATTCTCAATATATTACCTTTTAATAAACCATGGTTGATGCTGCCAGCCTCGCTATTTTCATTCAATTCTATTAAGTCGCAAACTGCATTAAAGCGCGAAACACCACAACACTTTATTAAGAACTCATCTCTACCAGGAGTTCTTTCAGAATCATCATATAGCTCTGCATGAATCCAAATTTCAGCATCTTCGCCATAGTTCGGCGTTAGCTCGAATTTCAAAATATTTCCATCATGCCAACGTAAATCGTTTATATCCATAATCTTCTTTTTCTGGAGAGCTAATCACTATTAGCGCATGCGTGTGAACCTGGGTGAGTGTTGTTAGCTGTGTTGACCAACAGGCAGCGCCAGTTGTGTATTTGTGCACCGTTCATTTGCCCAATAAACCCAAATTGAGTCAGGTATAGTAGGCTCTCTCTTACAAAATTTTAACTCAAACTCTTTAGCCAATCGAGTTGGCATACGAGATTCAGTGAATGCACTGCTGTCACTTGCTACGGCCAATTCAACCATTTCTGCATAATAGAGAATCGTTTGAAACAAGTTATCTAGTGACGTATTTAACCTATGAAGGTATTGGCCGCAAGGTGCGAATATATAAATTGCGGGATCATCTGGTAAAAGAATAATTGGCTGGTGATCTTGGGCGGAGCCAACCACATACGATTCCGAATAATTAACCAAAGCGCACTCATAGGGTTTTTCCCAGTCTTCAGACCAAGACCACTGACTTAATTTTGGTAAATAAACACCTCCAAATGAACCAAACATCATATGTGGAGCACACCAACTCGGCAGTCCTGTAGATGAAAGAAAGCTTTTTACTTGATTGTTAATGTGTTTATTCTCAAAGGCGGAAATCGGAAATGTTTCTATTTCAAGCCCAAAGTCATTTTGTTGCACAATACGCCCTCCAAAATGCATAACTACCGCCCCACAGGCGAGCAACTTACTGCGAGGCCTGCGGCCGCAGCGCAGGCCAGTCCGAGCGACCAAAGTAAGAACTTTAAGCGCCGTGTTAGGTATTTGTCGGCCAAATGGGGCTTGGTAACACACGCGCACCGAGCTCCTGCTGGTTAGAGTTCAAACACCGAATAAGCGCTGATCAACAGCTGTTCGGTCTCAGATAAAGCATGCCAAAGCTCGACCGCCTTAGTGAAGCTGCGCCGGAACTGCCGACTTGAATGATGGGTTAGGGGCAGCCTCGAGCTGCCTCAACTCTTCGTAAGTCAGGAAGCGCACCCGTTCAACCTTGTTGCCATTCAGAAAATCTAGCATTGGTCCATATTTGTACCCTGGCCGTTCATTTGTGCCCGCGAAGCTTTTGACTCGCATCAGATCGTACGCGTCACATTCGAACATAACAGTTCCGCCATCTGTAAAAGCGAATCTGGCCCGGCATTCGGGCTCTTTTCCCGCAAGCACTCGCTGAAAGTTGGCCCATGCAGATTGCACAACAACGACCTCGCGGACGGTCAATCTCGAGAGATCAATGCCGAAATACACTTCCGTACCGTCTAAAGGAACGATCGACGAAGGCAGAATGAACTCTCGCGGCATCGACGCAAACGAGTCTGCATCCTCTTCTATTTGGAGGTCCGAAGAAATATCGACCGGGGCGTCCGATGCCTGACAAGCTGCCAGCCCTAGGGCAAGTATTAATACAGTAAGTACGTTTGATTGCATCGAATCCTCTAAAATCAGCAGAGCCGGGCGTTAGTGTGAGCAGCCCGCAAGGCGTTGCTACCTTCACTTGTTAAGTGTTTCCTTGCAAAGGAGTTTGAGTTCATGGAACGTTTTATTGAAATCATATATTTTTTTCATCGCAGTTGTACTCAGCCCGCCAAAGCACATCTCGCAAAGCTAAGCTAGAGGCACGAAGTGGCGGAACGAGCTGCACGCCATGTTATGCAATACAGATGCAAGCTGCTTATTTTTTATATTTTCCCGGCACTGCCTTTTAACAACTTAGCACCATGGCATTTTCATTCCTGGTGAAACATTAAATACAAATTGCATTAATGCGTCTAATAAATAGGTATAACTAAGGCCTAATAAACTGAAAATTAAAAGCTGTTTATTACTTAACTTTCTCCAGCAATATTTCAATACAAAAAACCAGATTAAGTAGCGCACTGGAGCTGCATAATAGATTAGATATTCTTCATTTAAGTTAATTACTTTAGAAGCAGTAGTTGCGAAAAATAAAAATACAACTCCACCTAAAAAACCAAAACCAGTTTTTAATAATGCAAATCTAAATGGCGAATACTTTTCATGGTGTTGCGTATTAATAGCTCTGGCAGCAAAAAAATAACCAATTAACTTTATGCTCCCGTAAGTAGCACCTGCCAAAAAACTCGGAACCATAGGCATACTTTTCCCCTTACGATTACAAACGCCCCATTCAGAGGCTTTTAATTGTTGGCTAGAACCTGAAGCGAAACGGAACCTAGCCAACTGTGAAAATCCTGCTTAATTGGCTAGTTAGATGCGGATTAAAACTTGGTGATAGCAATAAGACTGCCATTTGCGCCGTCGGGAGCAACCACCAAGCCCAGTGTTATGCTTTTCCCGTAATAGGTAATACTCCAATTATCAGCAACTGAGCCAGATTGTATTTTTCAATTTGTAGTTTTGCGGGATACTTTTACGTAGCAAAACCACAAAAACGCGATTTAAAATCTGTCCAGCACGTGAAGTGTTCATTGCCCAATCTATATGTTTGCCATATTTGCTTTCAGAAACAGCTAATCACATTAGTATCGCCGCAAATATTTTACATAACTTAATAACATAATGTTTAATTTAATTTGAACGACACCATATAAAATCATATTAGCTTCCATCCCAACACCATGCGCCCGACTATAATCATTGCGATAGTTAGTATGGAGCTGAAAATAAACATTAAAATGATTGAAGCGCCATGCGCTAGTGATTGATAATACCCCGCCCAGCCGTAAAAATAAATCAGAGCTGGGAAGAATACCGCACCGGAAAGTACACCAAAGCCAAATACGGAAATTGAATATCTCGTTTTAGCTGAAGGTTCCGTCAATCTCTGCCTACGAACCTGCAAAAAAAATATTGCGAGCATCAAGATGTCACATATAAAGTTGAGGAGTAACGATGTGTAAATTGCTGCATCTTCCATTCTTGCACCCAAAGGCTAGCGCCCCAAGCTGGGGAAACGTTTAAGCTGGCTAAAATCAGGTGGAAAGCGGCGGGAGCCAGCTTACAATTGTCCCGTCGTCTTGGCTTGTTAGGCGACTAGAACTCTTTAAATTCTATATTATTAAAAAATTCTTCGGCGTTTTTTGTTAGCTCTGGATGTTCAGTGTTTTTAAAGTGACGAAAAGAATATTCTGTGTGTACACCAACAGATTTTTTAAAAGGGTGTATGCAATTATATCCAATATAATCAATTTGCATTACTGCTGATTTATTACCGTCAATTTTTGCGTTGTTATCTTGTGAAATGGTTCTGTGCTTTACGCATGTCGCACCATTAAGTTTTACTAACTCTTCTCTATTTTCTTTGAGTTCGAACCTCCCAATATCTGGTGAGGATGCTCTATTCTTGACCACATAAGCAAGAAATTCTTGATCTGAAAAAAACTCGGGTAATTGATATAGAGACATATTTATGACACCACTACTGCTATCTTTGAACTTTGTTCCAAGTGCAACTTGATAGCCAGTTGAAGTAATAACAGACCAACTGCCATTTTGTGGCGATAACGATGAAACACCATAAATATTTACAGGAGTACCTGAATTCAATTGAGGTGGAGTTGTTGCGCATGAAGTTACAAACAACAACGTGATAATAGTGGTAAGTCTTAACACTGAACTCTCCTTATAGCATAACGCCCAAGTTAAGCCGCCCCAAGGCGTCGGCTTGAATGATTAGTTTGGCGGCAGGGTAAGCCGCCCATTTGCGAATAATTGAGCGAACGGCAGGTCAACTACCTGTGCCTACGAGCCCTCATCGGGCGCACGATCAGCTAGCAGGCTACTGATTCGAGCTGCCCCAAACTGAGCTGTGTCGGCAATCTGCTCCGTAACGAGATCGTAGTACTTGCTTCCGATGCCGCTGTAGGCAGATCTCAGTTCCCTGGTGTTTATGGCGCCTGCCTCCTCAAGTGCATTTAACGAGCGATTGAAACCATCGCTGATAATGTCAACGAGCAAGGAGCGCATTTCCTGATCTGTCAGATTGCTCATGGCTAGTTCTACCGCATTACGATGCCCGCAGCGGCGAGCAACTTGTTGCGAGTCCGGCGCCGCAGGCGCGGTGTGCTCGCGTTTGTTATGTTGGTTTCTTTGCATCATCAATTCAAGAGCTCATGCAATTCGAACCCAACACATTCCCCACCACTTAAGTGTATTGTCATTGACAATGCGGTCCTGCCTGGTTTTGGAATAGGTATAAAAACAGAAATCTTGTCATTCTTTTTATCAATAAATTTGGCGTTCATCAGGTACTTATCGTAATCAATAAATTCTGAAAGAATCTTTTCACTCTCGGATAAATACTTGCATTTACCATCATTTAAGTGAGATTTTTTTGCCTCAGTGACAAGGTAATTTAAGAATGAAATATCGACATCTGAAGAATCACTCCCAGCCATTGTTGCGAAAGGTATGGAAGAAAGAACTAATAAATGAATTAACTTAACTGCCATCAAAGAACCTTTATGCACAAGTCGGTAAAAACTTAACACCCCACTTAGGGGCCAAAACACATGGGCTAAAATGCGAGCGAAGCGAGACAGCCCATGTGTTTTTGTCCCAGCGAACGCAGTGAGCGACTACAGTGGTTTGTTAGAATACGCAACGCCCTGTGTGCAATGTAAAAATGCACAGCAGCATCAAGAAAAAACCACGTCATACCCCTTTAAGTTGGTATCTTTATAAACGGATTTTACAAGTTTTGTTTCGGACCTAATCACCGGTGCAAATTCAGGGTTTTGCTCTATGTGCCTCAGCGGATATATCCAAAAAACCATAACATTCCAGCACCCATAGCGAATATGTATTCGAAAATAATCCTGATTAAAGTACCAACAACGGCAACGAGGACGGGAATACCAATAGCTTGCCAAAGTTTTAAAACAAGTAAATAACTTAACAAAAAAATAAAAACAAAGATCGTTAATACTGTCGCAGCTGAACTTGACCCGACAAAATTAAAGCATAATTCAACCCCAGCAAATGTTGCCCCAAGAATCCAACTCCTTTTCCCAAGGTCATACACTACACCGACTCTTTGAAGAATTAGAACGAATATCCCCGCATAGACTGGCGCCATTAATAGTGCAATTAAAATAATTGGCATTTGCATAATAATCTTATCTAACGTTGAGCGCATGCGCGCGAACGCAGTGAGCGTCGCTGCGGCCGAAGGCCGCAAAGTGCCGCGATTTGTTATACATCATCTTTATCCGAGTAAGACGGCGGCGGTGCCGGCAATTGAGGCAATTTTTTCGGTGGTTTAACCTTCAATAACTCTGTCAAATTGTAAGTTTGATAATTACCACAAAATGCAATCGCGGTTCTGGCTTTATTTGGTGAGTTGTAGCCTATTTGTACTTTAACGTTATTCTCATGGCTTGGATTTATAGCTAAGTAAGCAATGTAGTAATCACCCTCATATTCGAATGATTTATGAAAATCCAAACTCACCTTAAATGATGACTCGAGTTGTATTTCTGCATCACTAAAAAACATATCTCCAGCCTTCACTGGTATGAAAAGCTGATAGTGCCTTAGCTTATCTGCTTCACCTTCTATCTCACTGACGACGGCAAATGACTTAACGCTTCTGGTGCCTGTTTCACAGGAAAACACATATGACGTGAAAAAAAAGGCAAATAAAAACAATGTTATCTTCATAGATTAGTTCACCGTATAACGCTCAAAGCAGCTGCGCGGTGAGCGTCGGCTGTCTTTGCTTGTTAGGGCTCACGTCGAGGAGCTCTCGCAAATTTTCAAGATGTACAAATTGCCGTCTTTCAGGACGATGTCTATAGACACGGGGCTATCGGAATGGACTGTGGTTTTCCTGATCGTTCCGTCGTTAATGCCAATGGCGAAGCCGGCAGAAGCCGACCACCCGCAGCCAACCACGACAGTTTGTCCATTCAGAAGCTGCA
>JACCDZ011812404.1_pt1 | contig 12132 bp, 10 predicted proteins | sample 7449551 | NCBI WGS metagenome assembly JACCDZ01 (sample SAMN15323452, study PRJNA562643) | freshwater metagenome | isolation source: river surface water | place: USA:Blue River Watershed | collected 2017-08-18
GGGCTCTATCCAATGGCTGTGCTGGATGTGGTTTTGCCTTCCTACCCAATGCTTCAGCTGGAGTTCTTGGCCGATTGCAATCACTATGACATGTTTCTTGAAGCATCTGGTGCCGAAAAGGTTGCCCACATAATTTACGGAGATAAGTAATGACTCTTTCTGGCAAGCGCGCACTGATTACAGGTTCATTCCAAGGAATCGGTCTAGGAATAGCGACTTCATTAGCGGCCGAAGGTGCAGCGATTGTGCTCCATGGTCTTGCTGATGAAGCCACCATCGCCAAGGCTGAAAAGGCGGTAATGGCTGCAGGTGCTGCAAAGGTAGAAAGTTATGTTTCAGATCTACGGGATGTTGCAGCAACTGAAGCGCTGATCGCAAAGGTCTTGGCAAATGGCCCGGTTGATATTTTGTGTAACAACGCAGGCATTCAGCACACTGCAACTATTGAAGATATGCCACGTGAAAAATGGAATGACATCATCGCAATTAACTTAACTTCATTCTTTGACACTATGCGCTTGCTGCTCCCCCACATGAAGGAACGTGGGTATGGACGTGTAATCAATACCGCATCGGTACATGGCTTGGTCGCATCTGCAGCTAAGGCTCCATACGTATCTGCAAAGCATGGAGTCATTGGTTTAACAAAGGTTGCAGCTCTCGAATACGCATCAATCGGAAGTCGTGATAGCGGCGGCGTAACAATTAATGCAATCTGCCCAGGATGGGTTGAGACCGCATTAATCGAACCGCAGATTCAGGCGCGAGTTGATTTGCACAATGGTGACCATGCAGCAGGAATCGCAGATCTATTGTCAGAAAAGCAGCCATCACGTCGTATGTCTACACCTGAAGAGATTGGCGCAGTAGCTGTTTTCTTGTGTTCACGTGCTGCGCACAACATCACGGGTGCGGCAATCCCAGTAGATGGTGGTTGGACCGCTCAATAAATTAATAAAGTTTAAAAAGAAAAGCGGGGCCAGATTTCTCTGGCCCCGCTTTTTACTTACTATTGGCGCTTAGTTATCGCCGTATGACTTCAACCATGGAGCGCGGATTCCCTTATCGATAGATAGGTTCCCAGCCTTACGAATAGCTGTGTAGAACGATCCACCTGAAGGCAGCTTTCCAGTGTTTGATGCCTGAACCATTGACTTGGCTACAAGCAGCAACTGTGAAGTTGTGAAGTTACAGTGATTTGTTCCTTGTGCTGCTGGAACAGATGTGATTGGTGATCCTGCCTCATTGAACTTTGTGTAGCTGCTTGGAGTTGTATTCCAGAGCATCAAAAGCTTGTTGGTAGGAGCCTTGTATTCACGTGACTTCTGGTACGCCTTAACAGCAGCAGCCTTCTCAGCTGCGTACTGATCTGCATACAAATCAACTAGACGCTGTGATGCGCCAGCTGGAGTAATTGGATCTGCAACACCAACCATAAGAACAGTTGGAACGTTGATCTTTCCAGTGTTGGCGTGAAGTGCGTTCATCTTTGCAACTGCAGCTGGATTAGCAACTGCACGAGGTGCACCTGGGTTAGCAGGTGAAAGAGCTCCAAGAAGAGCATCGATCACTGTGTTACCTGAAAGTGCAGCGTTGTAGATAACGCGCTCTCCATCAATACGTGCTGCGTAGTCAGTCTTTGTGTTATCAAAGATCGCTCCGCCAACTTGGTTCTCAACATCTTGTGTTGCAAGAACAGCAAGTGCTGCAGCATTTGTTCCGTTTTCAAGGATTGCAAGTGCTGGGCTTAGTGCCAATGGGAAGGTCAACTTCAACGGGCCCTCAGGACCTGAGATTGAGTCAAAGTGTGCAGACTGTGTTGGAAGTCCTGCCATCAAACCAAGTAGCAATAGTGCGCTACGTGATGGAACTCCAGCTGCTTGTAGAGCCTTACCTGTTGCAGATGAAGTATCTGGCCATGCGCCAGTTGCAAGCGCTGCCTGCAACTTACCCATAACTGTAAAGACCTTACCTAGATCAGCGTATGACTCTGCAACTCCAGCTGCACCAGCTGAGTAGTTTCCAGCCTTGATGCTTGGATCAAAGAGAACCTTTACGCCCCATAGGAAATCTCCAGCCATTGTTAGCTGTGGAGCTACGTTGTCTGCCATACACATTGGTGCAACCGCAGAAACCAAGTCAGGGTGCTTTTCAGCAAGACCTTGTGTGATTACGCCACCAAGAGATGATCCCCAAGCAACAACCTTAGTTGTCTTTGGGAACTGCTTCTTAAATGTGTCGATTAGTTCAACGTTTGTCTTGATCGCTGAATCTGGGTTCCAACCTTGACGAGCAAAGCCTGAACCTACGATCGCGATACCTTGGCTAAAGAAGTACTTAGCGACTTCAGCGTTTCCACCAGGAACTGGCTCTGGTGTATTAGTGATCTTGTATCCACCAATTAGAGGAATCGCTGCAGGAATATCTACGTTGTAACGGTATCCATGTGAGTACAAAGCAACTGTTCCGTTGAAGTTTGCTGGAACCTGCATTGCATATGGTGCACCGTCAGATGTAACGCCAACGCAAGATTGGATTGGGCTCTTGCCATCACACGCAGGTGCTGCATTAGCAACTGTTGGCGCTGTGACTAGAACTGTTGTTACAAGAGCTGTAACTGAAAGAAGCGAGAGAATTCTTACTTTCTTCATTAGTTAGGTAATCCCTTCGCTGGCATTGCAGGACGCTTGTATGTTGACTTAACAACTGCACCAGCGCCTGAATCTGTTGTGTATGAAACATAAGTTCCACCGATTGGTGAAAGATCACCAGTTGGTGAGTACTTTCCAACCCAGTAACCAGTTAAACCAACATGGCTTGACTTTGAGTAACCTGCTGGAACCAAAGCAGAGTTTGCAAATGTTGCGCCCTTGCTGTCGATTGCTGCCATCAATGACTTACGTGTTGGTTGTGAACCAGCTGCCTTAAGAGCCTGAGCTGCCATAAATGCTGTGTTCATTCCAAGCAATACGTTGAGATCAAATGCTGATCCTGGTACTGCCTTTGCGTAGATATCTGAGAAGAACTTTACGTACTCATCCTTCATATCTGTTGTTGCTGGAACTGGAGAGAAACCAATCGCATTGTAAAGAACGCCTGCTGGCACTCCAGTTAGCTTGATTGTTGTTGCATCTCCACCAACTGAGCCAAGCATCCACTGAGGTGCGTACTTGAGCTGAGCTGCTACTCCGAGCATTGCAGATGTTGCGCTTGAAACACCGAACAAGATAACAACATCAACTTCTGCTGCCTTGAACTTAGTGATCCAGCCAGCTGCTGCTGCTGCGTTCTGTGAACCTGATGCGTAAGGAACCTTAATTGCAAAGTTAGTTCCCGCTGTCTTGAAGCCAGCTAGTGCATCTGTTCCGAAATCGTCATCCTGGTATAGAAGACCAATCTTCTTTCCAGCGAAATTCTCCTTGATGTACTGACCCATGATTTTTGCTTCCATTACATATGAAGGCAAGACTGTGTAAGTAGTTGGGTACTTCTTTGTATCTGCGAATCCACTAAATCCTGTGTTAACAAACAACACTGGTACGCCACGACGTGCTGGGTTAACAGATGATGCAACCGCCTTCACGTTAGCTGTTCCTAGTGGAGCAAGAAGTGCCATGACCTTGTCCTTGAGGATCAATTCATTTGTCTTAGCAACTGCCTCAGTTGGGACGTAACGATCATCCTTAACAACGAGAGTTACTTTACGACCGTTGATTCCACCGTTTGCATTGAGGTAATCAAAGTATGCCTTTGCTGCACCTGGAATCTTGTTGTAACCAAGTGATGCTGTACCTGTCAGTGGCAGAGTCATTCCCAGTTTGATCTGAGTTGAGCTCACTCCAACTTCAGCCGCTTGTGCAGGAATAGCTGTTGAAGCTAATCCGACAATGGCCAGTACCGCTGAAGCTGTAATCAGCTTGCGACGGTTCAGTGCTTTCATGTTTTTCCTTCCATCGAGGGTTTTGTCCGAGATTACTGCATTTTCTTGTGCGTACTGCCGAGTAATGCCTCATGTTTAGCTTTGCGAGCGCGGTGTTGCTCGACTGGTCCGTTCGGAACGAACAAAACTGTGAGAATCAGGAGCCCGCTGACGATCAATCCCGGAAGGTTGGTGGTCACGCTCTCAGATGTTCCTAAGCGATGGGCAATGACATCGGCGATCTCTGGGATCGCGACCAAGGTCACCGCGCCCAGCATGACTCCAGAAAGAGTTGTTACTCCTGAAAGAACCGCACCAGTTAGCAGAGCGAATGAAAGAGATAGTGGGAAAGCACTTGGCGAAACGGTTCCAATAGTCATCGCAAGAAGTGCTCCAGCCAAACCTGCAATTCCTGCACTAATTGTGAAGGCCAGGATCTTTGAACGAGCGGTATTGATTCCGGCTAACTGCGCAGCAACCTCGTTGCCGCGACCAGCTTTCCAGTTTCTGCCGTACCGTGAACGCAAAATGTTTTGTAACAACCACATTGAAATGAGCGCGGCGAGAGCTGCGATCCAGAAGAACCACTTGTATTGAGTGAACTCTTCGCCTAGAGACAATGGTGGAAAACCAACATCAAAGAGCAACCCTTGTTCTCCGCCTAATACTGAAAATTGATTAGCTAGTGAAGGTAAACCAATTGCAAGTGCCAAGGTTGTTCCTGCTAGATATGGTCCAGACAGTCGAGCTGCGGCAGCACCTAGCAAGGCACCACCAATTGCAGCGATTAGCACTGCAGCAACAAAGCACAAAATAATTGGAAGGTTAAATTCGATTCGTAATACCGCAGCGGCATAACCACCGATCGCCATCAGCGCGCCGTGTCCCAGCGATACCTGTCCTGAATAACCGGTGAGCAAAATAATGGACGCGATTGCTACGACATAAACAGCGATAGATGCGCCTTGATAAACACGAAGCTCATCAACCATTCCACTTAAGAAGTAAAGAACAACTCCGCCCAGAATGAATGGGATTAGATGAGATGAATTCTGGCGCTTATGCACGTCGGGCCGCCTTTGCTCCAATAATTCCCTGAGGTCGGACAAACAAAACGATTAACAAGATGATGAATGGCGCAATAAAGAAGAGCGCGCTGCTGATGTACATCAAGACGAAGGAGATCATGATGCCAAGTAGCAATCCACCAAGAACAGCTCCTACCAATGACTCAAGGCCACCGATTACAGCTGCAATAAAGCCTGAAACAAGCAGCAATGAGAACTCGACTGAATCCGGTGAGAAGTTTCCATTTCCATTAACGGTTTGGAACATTCCTGCGACAGCTCCGGCAGCTCCTGCAAGTGACCAACCTAATGTGCGGACCCAGTCCACTTTAATTCCAGACAGACGGGCGATTTCAGGTGCGTATGCCGATGCACGCAGAGCTAGACCAAGGTTGGTCTTCTGAAACAGAATTGAAAGCAGAATCATAAGGAAGATCAAAGAGACCAAAATCAACAGCTTCATCGGGGAAAAAACCAGAACTGAATCTCCGATTGCAAAGCCATCATTAGAAAGCGGTCCAACAATTCGCTTGTCTTGTCCGCCCCAGATCATGCTGATCACTGCTCTGATTACGCCCAGCAAGCCTAATGTTGCGATGATCGGAGCAACGCTTGCGATCGGCCCTGAAGAGCTGTGCTTGACCAAAGTTCGCATGAAGATAACTTCGATGATTGCGGCAAATAGAGCGCCACCGAGCATCGCTACTGGAAGTGCAATCCAGAAAGAATTGAAATTAACCATAGCTTCATAGCCAATATAGGTGGAGAGCAATGCCATTCCGGCTTGAGCAAAGTTAATGACACGAGTGCTTCGCCAGACCAAAACAATTGAGATCGCCATTAGGGCGTAGATTCCACCTGAAGTGATTCCAATTAATAGGGTATTTAGAAACTGAAACATGATTAGTACCCCAAGTAAGCAGCGCGCACTGCTGGGTCATCAATCAATGCTTGTGCATGATTTACCGCTACAACTTTTCCTAAATTCAAAACAATTCCAAGGTCTGCAATCTTTAATGCACCCATCGCATTTTGTTCAACAAGTAAAACAGTAAGACGCATGTTTGTTGCCAAATCCTTAATTGATTGGAAGATCTGTTCTACAACTAGTGGAGCTAAACCAAGTGATGGTTCATCAAGCAATAGAAGCTTTGGCTTTGACATAATCGCGCGGCCGATCGCAAGCATCTGACGCTCTCCACCAGACAAGGTGTCAGAGCGTTGTTCGATTCGCTCGCCTAAGCGAGGAAAGATGTCGATTACCTCATCCAGGGATTGCTTTGCTTCCTTGGCATCCTTTCGCCAAATTGCGCCTAACATTAAGTTGTCACGCACTGAAAGCTCTGGAACAACTGATTTGCCTTCAGAGACATGTGAGATTCCGCGACGTACAAGTTTTTCTGGCTTAACACCTGTGATTGTTTCGCCCATCCAATTAACGACACCGCTGGTTGGCTTATTAAGACCTGACAAGGTGCGAAGCAAAGTTGTCTTTCCAGCTCCATTGGAACCGATGATTGCTGCCAGTTTGCCAGTTGGCACCGCCAATGAAACTTGGTTTACTGCGCAAATAGCACCATGGTGAACAGTTAAGTTGGAAACGTTAAGCGACATCTGTGTTACCTGTTCCTAGGTATGCAGCCATAACCGCTGGATCACGACGAACAGTCTCTGCATCTCCGCTTGCGATTACTTCTCCAAAGTTCAATACATATAACTTGCTACACACTGACATAACAACATCCATGTGGTGCTCAACCAATAGCACTGACATATCAGCGCTGAGATTCTTGATCAGCGAGTTCATCCATTCGATGTCCTGTGAACCTAAACCACCAGCAGGCTCATCCAGCATCAAGATTGATGGTTCGCTCACTAATGCACGTGCAATTGCTACACGCTTGGTATCTGGATATGACAAGGTATCTGCACGACGATGAGCAATGCCACCTGCATACACACGCTCAAGGGCAATTCGTGCCTTGTCGCGAATCTTGTCTTCATCTTTCTTATTGCGACCAAACGCCGCAGAGATCAAACCTGTTTGTGCAAGATGTTGTGCACCAATCATCACATTTTCAAGAACTGTTAAATCACCGAAGAGGCCTACACCTTGAAGGGTTCGTGCAATTCCTAAATCAACTAACTCGTGTGGCTTTGGAAAATCACTCTTCTTGCCATTGAGATGGAACTCGCCAGAGTCTGGAGTTACTAGACCGCACAATGCGTTGAATAAAGTTGTTTTGCCAGCACCATTTGGTCCAATTAAACCGACAACCTCATTCTTGCCAATCTCTAAATAAACATCGTGTAGAGCGCGAAGACCGCCGAAGGAGACGTTAACTCGTTCGACGTGCAGCGCTGCAGTATTAGTTGACATGATGTGCGTAGATTCTAGGCACACGAGGGCCAATTCGTGTAACTATTTCATAATTAATACTGCCGCTTGCCGCACCCCAATCATCGGCCGTGTACTCGCCGGTAGCACCATCACCAAAGACAATCACCCAATCACCCGTAGAAGCGCCGGAATCAGCCCCTAAATCCACTACAAATTGATCCATTGATACTCGTCCAATGATTGGTGCGCGCTTTCCATCAACAAATACACCTGCACCTTGTGCAACTCGTGGGATTCCATCGGCGTAGCCCATTGCAACAATTCCCAGTTTTGTCTCAGCGGTTGTGTAAGCAGCTGCACCATAACCAACTGGTGTATTTGCGGGAACGGTCTTTACTAAATGCAGCTTTGCGCGAAGTTGCATTGCAGGTTTTAAGCCAAGTGAAACGCTATCCCCCAAAGTTTTCACATCTGGCGAAAGTCCGTACGTCGCAATTCCAACTCGCACCATGTCGAATCTAGACTCTTCATCTTTCAAAGTTGCTGCTGAGTTTGAAAGATGGCGAACAATATTTGTGTAACCAAATGATTCGACCGTTGCAACCATCTCTTTGAAACGTTTGCGCTGTAAATCATTTTGCTCTTCACCAGGTTCATCCGCTCTAGCAAAGTGAGAAAAGATTCCGACAATATCTAGATTTGCTACATGGTGACCATCGATCTTTCCCCACTCGGCTAAAAAGCCACCGCGAGTCATTCCGGTATCTACTTCTAGGTGCACCTTTGGTCGAAACTCTGATTTGACTGCACCGATCTCTTCAAGTGCTTTAATAGAAGAAGCTGCGAGCTCGATCTGGTTGTCGACCGCTAATTTGAAATCAGATCCAGGTGGAACTAACCACGCAAGAATCGGCGCAGTTATTCCTGCCTGACGCAAAGTGATTGCTTCCTCAAGAAGCGCTACGCCTAGTGAAGTTGCACCCGCATCAAGAGCGGCCTTAGCCACTGGAACTAATCCATGACCGTAGGCATCTGCCTTAACCACAGCCATTACAGGGGTGCTAGAAATCTGCTTTAGATGCTTGATATTTGCGGTGATTCGCTCAAGATCTACACGTGCTTCTGCTCGGTTGAACATTGTTGAAGTCTAGTGCAACTGGCTTTTTGAAGGAACATACCTATCGATGGCAATAACAGCGACAAGCAAGGCACTTCCCACAAACAGCCCACCCAAGAGATCGCTAAACCAATGTGTGTGGCGGATTAATGAAACCACGCAAACCGTTAAGGAAATTAGAACTACACCCGCGCTAGCTAAACGACCTTGGTAGCGATCAACCTTTGCATAGCGATAAATCAAATACGCCAGAATTCCCCATGACAAAACCGCGTTGGATGCATGTCCACTTGGATAAGACATTCCGCCTGCATGCAAAAGATCAAAGCCATCACGAGGTTTAGTCCGACCTAAAACAACTTTGAATGTTCCAACTACTAGATTGAGCGAGAGCAAAGAAATCATCGCAAGGTTGAGCGGTCGCCAGGTCTTAAATTTGTACGCAATAAATGATGCAGCGATCAGTAATACAACCGCGGTTAAACCGCGCAATCCCAAATCATCTAGACGTCGAAGAATGAATCCCGCTAAACCTTCAAACTGAGGTTTTGGTTGGCTATTGATCTCTTTGTCATAAGAAACCAAGGGCCCATTTGTCAGAACTTGTTGGGTTACAACTAGAAAACCAAAAAATAAAAGAAGCGACCATCGAAGTGCTCGATCCATCTGACGTCGACGGATTTGTGCTTGTTTATCCATTATTCAACCGTTACTGATTTAGCCAAGTTTCTAGGCTGGTCAACATCATTTCCTCGAACAACTGCCATTTCGTAAGCAAAGACCTGCAAAGGCACGGTTGCTAAAACTGGTTGGAACAAAGCAGGTGCAATAGGAATTCGAATAATGTGTTCTGCGCCTTCTACATGTGCGCCTTCTTCGGCGATAACAATGACGCGAGCACCGCGGGCTTTAACCTCTTGAATATTGCTGAGCATCTTTTCATCCAGAGCATGCTCATGGCCTGCTGGAAGAATTGCGATTACAGGAGTTCCCTGATCGATCAATGCGATCGGACCATGCTTGAGTTCTCCCCCAGCAAAACCTTCTGCGTGGATGTAAGCAAGCTCTTTCAGCTTCAAAGCACCTTCTAGCGCAACTGGATAACCAATATTTCTACCCAAGAACAAGACGGTGTTGTTGTGAGCAAAGGTGCGAGTAAGTTCGCGAAGTGGCTCAACTGTTTCAAGAATCTGTTCAATCTTTCCAGGAAGCTCTAGAAGCTCCTTGTAAAGATCGCGCACATCGGAATCTTTGAGCGATCCATTTACTTGGCCAAGGTGTAATCCAATTAGGTACACCGCAATGATCTGAGTTAATAAGGCCTTGGTAGAAGCAACTGCGATTTCAGGACCTGCGTGTGTATACAAAACCGCATCTGATTCGCGAGGAATAGTTGAGCTATTTGTATTGCAAATCGCTAAGACTCGTCCGCCTGCAGCTTTTGCATGACGAACAGCCATCAAGGTGTCCATCGTTTCACCTGATTGTGAGATCGCAATAATCAATGTGCTGGGATCAATAATTGGATCGCGGTATCTAAATTCGCTTGCGATCTCAACATCAACCGGAATCTTGGCCCACTTTTCGATCGCATACTTTGCAACCATTCCTGCGTGATAAGCGGTTCCGCATGCAATGACAGTAATCTTCTTAAGCGAACGAATCTCATCGGCGCTCATATGAAGCTCATCCAACAGGATTTGATTGTTATCGCTTAAGCGTCCAATCAAAGTATCAGCAACTGCTTTTGGTTGTTCAAAGATTTCCTTTAACATGAAGTGCGCGAAGCCACCCTTTTGTGCAGCACTTGCATCCCATGAAATTTCATAATGCTTTGGGGTTACCGGCTTGCCATCAAGATCTGTGATCTCTACAGATGTTGGTGTCATTGTGACTACTTCATCCTGGCCAAGCTCAATCGCCTTCTTTGTGAACTCAATAAATGCTGCGACATCAGATGCCATGAAGTTTTCGCCATTACCCAAGCCCACAACTAGTGGTGAGTTACGTCGAACTCCAACAATCACATCTGGTGCATCGGCATGAATTGCGAGCAAGGTAAATGATCCTCGAAGAGCTTTGACCGCATCGCGCATCGCGGCGGTTAGATCCCCGTTGTGCTCTTTACGTAAATCGCTGAGCAGGTGGGCAACTGATTCAGTGTCAGTTTCAGATGAAAACTTATGTCCCTTGGCTTCTAATTGCGCACGAAGTTCAGTGTAGTTTTCAATAATTCCATTGTGAATAACGGCAAGCTTTCCATCATTATCTACATGAGGATGTGCATTTCCATCGGTTGGTCCACCATGAGTAGCCCATCGCGTATGGCCGATTCCTGAATGAACATTTGGCAGGGATGCGTCCAAAGAGTTCTCTAGATTTGAAAGCTTTCCAGCCTTCTTCTCGATGAATAATTTGCCTGGAGTTCCAAGGGCGATTCCCGCTGAGTCATAACCGCGGTATTCAAGGCGACGAAGGCCTTCAATCAAGGGATGTGAGGCAGATTGTGGTCCTGTGTAACCCACAATTCCGCACATAGATTATTTCCCCAGTTCCTTTTGAACTACTTCTGCAAGCTGCTGTGCAACTTCTTGGGCAAGGCTATCACTGGCGGCTTCAACCATGACTCTTACAAGCGCCTCCGTGCCTGATGCACGCAATAAAACTCGTCCTGAATCACTTAAGCGATCCTCTGCAGATTTCACCGCAGCTGCGATCACGGTGTTTCCTGGCAACTTATCTTTAGCGACATCTTTGACATTGATCAATACCTGCGGGAAGCGCACCATTGTCGAAGCTAACTCTTGAAGAGTCTTACCGGTACGAACAACTTCTTGCATCAACTGAAGTGCTGTCAATAATCCATCACCGGTATTTGCGAGTTCTCGCATAATCACATGGCCAGATTGTTCGCCACCTAATGAATAATCATTTGCAATCATGTTTTCTAATACATAACGATCACCAACTGGGGTCGTAACAACATTGACCCCTGCATCCTTCATCGCATGCATAAAGCCAAGGTTGCTCATTACAGTGCCGACAACGGTCTCTGATTTAAGAACTCCGCGGGCTTTGAATCCGCGCGCCAAGATTGTAAGAATGTGATCGCCATCGATTTCATTACCTGCAGCATCAATTGCTAAGCAACGATCAGCATCTCCATCGTGAGCGATTCCAAGATCTGCGCCTTCTTTAAGAACCGCTGAACGCAGCTGATGAAGATGTGTTGATCCGCAATCATCATTGATGTTCCAACCATCTGGTTGATTGAAGATTGCAATAACTTCAGCACCAGCTCGGCGGTAAACCTCAGGTGCCACAAATGAGGATGCACCGTTGGCGCAATCAACAACAATCTTCAGGCCCTTCAAGGGTGTTTCAACCGATGACAACAGGTGCTTCAAATATTTTTCTGTTGCAGAATCATCATTAATGACGCGACCAACATTTCTTCCTGTTGGACGCTCCCAATCCTCACCCATGCGGGCTTCGATTCGAGCTTCAATTGCATCATCTAGCTTTCCGCCACCGCGAGCAAACAACTTAATTCCGTTGTCTGGCATTGGATTATGTGAAGCAGAGATCATCACACCAAGATCGCACTTCAATTCAGCAACAAGATGTGCGATTGCTGGAGTTGGCAATACGCCAACTCGATACACATTGATGCCTGCACTTGTTAAAC
>JACCDZ011747056.1_pt1 | contig 12130 bp, 8 predicted proteins | sample 7449551 | NCBI WGS metagenome assembly JACCDZ01 (sample SAMN15323452, study PRJNA562643) | freshwater metagenome | isolation source: river surface water | place: USA:Blue River Watershed | collected 2017-08-18
ATCAAAAGGGGCGGCTGAAAACGCCGGCCAGCATGCTGGCGGAGGCGCTGCGTGGTTTGCGCGGCATCAAGGCGCGCCCGGCGCGGGTGCCTGAAAAAATGCTGGAGCTGTGGAGTTTTGAGGCCAGTCCGTATACGCGGCTGGTGCGCGAGCGGCTGACCGAGCTGGAAATTCCCTATGTGCTGCACAATGTCGGCAAGGAGCGCTGGCAGGACATCGGCCCGGCGGTGCTGCGCCTGAAGCCGGGCCCTTACGAGCCCATTTCCGGCGGCAAGCGCGATGCGCATTTCCGCCGTACCGGGCATATGCAGGTGCCCTATCTGGAAGACCCGAATACCGGCGCAGCGCTGCTGGAGTCGGCGGCCATCATTGATTATCTGGAAACACGTTACGCGCGTTGACTGCTTGCTGAAAACTAGCGGTGTTGTCATCACGGCGGCCCCTGTGAAGGGGATCGGGAAAAAACCGGCTCAAAATGCGCAGTTACGCGCTGTAAACTGCGCGTTTTCGCCGGTTTTGCCTCGCTTGGCGTGGTCCCGGCGCGTTTGTGCGCTGCCGCGGCATGCGCAGGTCTTGCCTCAGAATTTGATGTTGGGGCGAAACACGATGGTGAAATTGTCGGCGGTGGGATCGGCCAGCGGCCCGGTGTATTTGTCCTGGCTTTCGTAAATGAAACCGGTGTCCAGGGTCAGCGCGAAACCTTGCGAGCGCAGCGGAATGTTGTAGCCCACGGTGATTTCCTGGCGCAGGAAGCGGAAATGCCGCCGCTCCACTTCGGTTTTGAATTCCAGATTGGCGTTATTCAGGAAGGCCAGCAGGGGCGCGTTGTAATCCAGATTGCTGCGCCGCAGCGCGATATAGGCCACATCGCGGATGTCCGGATTGCCATGGTTTTTCACGCCGAGGCGGAAGCTCCAGCTCAAATCGTCGTTCTCGCGCTCGCGTTCGCCTTTGAGTTTCCATTCCAGTTCCCACCAGTCGTCATCAATCAGCACATTGTTGCGGATGTGCTTGGCGCCGTAAGACACGAGATAGCCCATATAGCCGCGGTTATCGCTGTCGGCGCGCGGGCTGAAGGCCATCGCGCTGCCGGCGAATACCGACAGCGCCCACGGCTCCTGGAAGCCGGCGGTGAGACCGTCGATAAGGTTGAGCTGGTTGCCGCCGACATCGGCAATGTCGAAGGCCGCATAAGCGGACGGGTGATGCTTCTTGAACCAGGTGCCGGCCATGGGCATGGGATAGACGCTGGCCTCCAGCATCAGCACACGCGGCCGCAGGGAGGCCCGGAACAGTTGCCGGTACACCTCACGCTCGGAGAGGGTGCCGCCATCGGGCAGGGGCGCGTTGGTGAGCGGGACTTCCAGCCCGAGGCTGGAGTAATAGGCATCCAGCTCCCAGAGCAATTCGGCACGCGGACGGCTGCTGACGCCTCGCGGTTCGGACGTGTCGGCCGGTTCGGCAGGCGCGCTGGTGGCCGTGTGGACAGCCTGCGCGCCTTGCGGCTCGCCCTCAGGGCCGGCGGCGTCAGCCAGTGCGACAGCATGGGCCCACAAAAAAACGACAGCGGCCATCCCGCGGAAATACCTGCGCATGACGCTGCGCCCCCTGATCAGAAGTCATCACGACGCAGGACCCGCCTGCGCAAAGCATGAAAAATGCGGCAAAAATGATGCCGCCAAGGTAATGGCCGCCAAGTAGAGACCAGGCGCCCGGTCGAGGACAAGGCCCGGCTTGACCGATCGAGTCCGGTGCCGGGCGCGCGGGTCAATGCAGGCTTGGCACGCCATGCCATCCTGCGGGCCTTGAGCAAGCAATCCTGATGAGGGGGACACCATGACTGGCGTGGCAAAACGCAGCATCAAGGCGGTGGCGGTGCCGGCCAAGGCGCCCGAGTATGAGGCCATCATTGTCGGCACCGGCTTCGGCGGCATGGGCGCGGCCATACAGCTGCAGCGCATGGGCGTGAGCTCCATGCTCATGCTGGACCGCGCCGATGATCTGGGCGGCACCTGGCATCTCAATACCTATCCCGGCATTGCTGTGGATATTGCCTCGGTCACTTACTCCTATTCCTTCGAGCCCAATCCGCACTGGTCGCGTTTGTACGCGCCGGGCCGCGAGCTCAAGGCCTATGCCGACCATGTCGCGCAGAAATACGGTTTGCGCCGTTATATGCGCTTCAATTCGGCGGTGGAAAAAACCGTGTATGACGAGGCGGGAAAATTCTGGACGGTGTATCCGGAAAACCAGCCTCCGGTCACGGCGCGCATTCTCGTTCTGGCAACGGGTTATCTCTCGCAACCCAAGCGGCCGGACATTCCCGGGCTGGAGGATTTCGCCGGTAAGACCATACACACGGCCGAGTGGGACCACGCTTACGATCTCAAGGGCAAACGCGCCGCCGTGATCGGCACGGGCGCCACCTCGGTGCAACTGCTACCGGAAATCGCCCCGCAACTGGCGCATATGGATGTCTACCAGCGCACCCCCATCTGGGTGGTGCCCAAGCCGGATGTGTCCATTCCGCCGCTGCTGCGCCGCACCTTCTCGGCTCTGCCACTGACGCAAAAAATGGCGCGCCACACCAGCTCCGCCATTCTCGAGGCGGTCATGGTGACCGGGGCGCTCTATAACCGCGAATTGCCCATGCTCACCAAAGCGGCAGAGCAATTGGCGCTGGCGCATATGCGGCGCGTCATCAAGGACCCGGTCTTGCGTGACAAGCTGACCCCGGACTACAGCTTCGGTTGCAAGCGCCCGACCTTTTCCAATACCTATTACCCCACCTTCAATCGCGCCAATGTCGAGCTGGTGACCGACCCCATCGATCACATCGCCGCCGAGGGCATCGTCACGCGCGATGGTCGCCTGCGCAAAATCGACACGCTCATTCTCGCCACCGGATTCAAGTTCTGGGAGAAAGGCAATTTCCCGCCGTTTCCGGTGGCCGGACGGCAGGGCCATGATCTGGGCGACTGGTGGATGCAGAACACCTATCAGGCCTATGAAGGCATCAGCATTCCCGGCTTTCCCAATCTCTTCAATCTGCCCTCGCCGTATTCTTTCACCGGCTTGTCCTATTTCTTCACCATAGAAGCGCATATGAAGCATATGGCGCGCTGTCTGGGCGAAATGAAAAAGCAGGGTGCCGCCAGTTTTGAAGTCGACCGCACGGCGAATGAAAAATACATGCAGCGCATGCGCCGCAATCTGGGCAGCAGCGTGTTCGTGAACGGCCAGTGCGGCGGCTCCAACAGTTACTACTTCAATCCGCATGGCGAGGCCGCCATGCTGCGCCCGACGCCCACGCCGATCGCGCTCTGGGAAGCCGATCATTTCCCGCTGGAGCATTACCGCTTCGCCTGATGACACGGTCCCGGCTTTTTTTCAGGTCCGACTCCTGCCACAGTCCCGGCAGGAGTTCCGTCACCGATCTGCAAGGAAGCCTCATGGTCCCCACACTGCTACGCCACTTCCTGCTCTTTGTCCTTTACGGCCTGCTCGGCCTGGTCATCGGCATTGGCAGTTTTTACGTGCTGGAAATGAATGATCGTCCGGATCTGGCAGCTTGGCACACGGCCTGGCTGCGCGAGGATTTCCGCGCCGAGGATGTCGGCCGCATCAAGGACATCACGGCCTATCGGGCGCTGGAAGCGCGTCTTTTTGCCGAGCTGGAAAACAAGGTCTATCGCGAGGTGGAGGCGGAGCAGGCTTCGCCCCTGAACCGCTATTGGGCAGGCAGTGCGGTGGATTGGCGTGCGCGCGAGCCGGACTGGAACCGTACGCAGGTTTTGCTGCCGCCGGGCCGGCAGCGTGGCGTGGCCTTGCTGCTGCATGGTCTCTCGGACTCGCCTTATTCATTGCACACGCTGGCCATCCATCTGCAGTCCGCGGGCTGGAAAGTGGTGGTCTTGCGTCTGCCGGGGCATGGCACGGCGCCCACGGGCTTGCTGGATGTGCGCTGGCAGGACTGGGCCGCGGCCGTGCGTCTGGCGGCCCGCGATATGGCCGGTGACGGCAAGCAGCCTTTCCTGCTTGCGGGGTATTCCTGTGGTGCGGCGCTGGCCGTGGAATACATGCTGGCGCAGCAACAGGGTGAAAAGCTGCCGCGGCCTTCGGCGGTGGTGCTGGTGTCGCCGGCCCTGGGGGTGTCTGGCGCGGCGCGTTTTGCCTACTGGCAAAAAGTGTTTGCGCGCATTCCCGGTCTGCAGAAGCTGGCCTGGGTGGATTTGCTGCCGGAATACGATCCTTACAAATACGGCTCTTTTGCCGTGAATGCCGGCGAGCAGATCTGGCGCCTGACGCGGCGCATCCATGAGCAGATGAGCGCACTGGCCGGCCCGGATGGTGTCAAAGGTTTGCCACCGGTGCTGGCTTTCCAGTCGGTCGCGGATGCCACGGTGTCGGCACCTGCCGTGGTGGATGCTTTCTATCGCCGGTTGGCCGCGGAGGCCGGCAAGGAGCTGGTGCTTTTCGATGCCAACCGCATCACCAGCACGCGCCCTTTATTACGGCCCGCCCTTTTTTCCGAACGTGATGGCCTGCTCCAGGGGCCGCCCTTGAATTTCGATCTCACCGTGGTCAGCAATGCCAGCGAGCAAAGCAGCGAAGTGGCGGCCTGGAACCGTCCGCGTCGGCATGCGGCCCTTGCGCCACAGGCCTTGGGGCTGCGCTGGCCGGACGGCATGTTTGCGCTCTCGCATGTGGCCCTGCCCTTTGCCGAGAGTGATGCACTGTATGGCGCCACGCCGCCCGGGAAAGTAGAGGGGGTGCCGGCGCTTTATCTGGGCCGTATCGAATTATTCGGTGAGCGCGGCTTGTTGCAGGTGCCCGAGGCCTCGCTGATGCGCGCCCGCTACAACCCCTTCTTTCCGTATCTGCTGACGCGGGTGGATGGTTTTTTGTCAGCCTTGCCGGCAGCGCCTGTGCCAGAGAGTCACTGAATAAAAAAGGGAATTATATATTTGACTCCCTGGTGCCTGTTTTTGGCTGCGTCATTCCCGCGAAAGCGGGAATCTCATGAATACCAAGACGGTTTCTGACAGGGAGATTCCCGCTTTCGCGGGAATGACGGGCTCAATACGGGCTGCGTATTCTGTTTATTCCGCTTCCAGCACCATGGCCGCGCCCACGCCGCCCGCCGCGCAAGCTGTCGTCAAGGCCAGACCGCCACCGCGGCGTTTGAGCTCATGAATGGACTGACTGATGACGCGCGTGCCGGTGGCGCCGAAAGGGTGGCCATAGGCAATGGAGCCGCCATTCACATTAAGGCGTGTGCGATCGATTTCGCCCACGGCTTTTTTCCGGCCCAGCACCTCAGCGGCATATTTGTCAGAAGCCAGTCCGGCCAGATTGCAGGCCAGCTGGCCGGCAAAGGCTTCGTGCATGTCGATGATTTCAAGATCGGCGAGCGTGATGCCGGCGCGATCCAGTGCAATCGGCGCGGCCAGCACCGGGCCCATGAGCAGATCGTCTTTCGGCGTTTTGGCGGCGAAGGCAAAGGAGCGGATATAGCCCAGCGGCGTGTAGCCCAGTGCTTTCGCTCTTTCTTCACTCATGAGCAGCACGGCCGAGGCGCCATCAGTGAGCGGACTGGCATTGCCGGCCGTCACCGAACCTGTGCCACTGAAATCGAAGCAGGGCGTGAGCTTGTCGTAAGCGCTGCGCTCGGGATTCATGCGCACGAGATTGTCGGCCTTGAGTGCTTTGCCGTTACGCAGCTGTGCTGTCAGTACCTGACGATCGAGGCGGCCTTCCTGCCAGGCGCGCGCGGCATTGCTGTGCGAAGCGAACGCCAGATCATCCTGTTCGGCGCGCGAGATGCCCCATTTCTTCACCATCTTCTCGCAGCTCTGGCCCATGGTTTCGCCCACGGAGAATTCCGTGATGGAGGGCTCCATGGGGATGATGTCGCGTGGACGCAAAGTGGCCAGCAGCTTCACGCGGTCGCTTAAGGTTTTTGCAAAATTCACATCGCGCAGCGTGGAAGAAAATTTTGGCGACATGGGCAGGCGCACGCTGCTGGTGGAATCGGTGCCGCCGGCAATCACGATATCGGCATTGCCGGCCAGTATGCTTTCGGTCGCGCTGGCAACCGTCTGGAAGCTGGTGGCGCAGGCGCGGGTGATGGAATAGGCATCCACATCATCGAGACCACAGGCCAGTGCAATCTCGCGCGCAATAAAGGGCGCTTCGGGAATCATCACGGTCATGCCGTAGACGAGCTGGCTGAGGTCGTCCGGCTTGAGCTGGTTACGCTGCATGAGTTCGCGTACCACCATCACCCCGAGATCAATGGCGGACAGATCGCGGTAATGCGTGGCAATGCGGGCAAAGGGCGTGCGCAGACCGTCAACAATGGCAACGCGACCTTGCGCGCCGGCGAGGCCGGCCGCTTTCTTTTTGGGGCTGGGCATGAGGGGCTCCATGGCAATGACATCAGGCCGCGAAAACTAGCATGCAGTCGTGTGGCCGCATTGACGCGATTGACAGGCCGGGTCCGGTTGTCAGCCAAGCTGCGCGGTGGGCGGCCAGAATCAGGGCTGCGTTTGCTTAGCCAAAGCCCCCTGCTAAAGTCGGGCTTGCCTGCCCCCGCGCAACCAGAACAAGAGCGAGACAGAAAAGCGATGGCCGAGTTCTTCAATGTGGTGTTTTCCGGCGAGATTGCCGGGCGTGCCGATCCTGCCGCCGTGCGCGCCAATGTCGGCAAGCTCTTCAATGCCAGCGACGCCATTCTCGATCGCCTTTTCTCCGGCCAGCCCCTTGCCGTGAAGAAAATGGTGGATCGCGCCACTGCCATGAAAATCCGTGCGCTCATGAAACAGGCCGGTGCCGATGCGCGCATCGTGCAGGTGGACGAGCAGGGCCGGCCGCTGGCGGCCGCGCCGGCCGCGGAAGCTGCAGCGGCGGCCCCCAAGGCGCCGCCCGCACCGGCCGGCACCATGGCCGCCCGGGTGGAAACCCTGGCCGAGCAGCATGCACGGGAAGAAGCCAGCAAGCCCAAGCCGGATGCGCCGCCCCCGCCGGCCGATGTTGCCGTGGTGAGTACCTGGGCACTGTATCCCGCGGGTTTTCTGCTGAGTGCGCCGCTGCCACGCCCGGCACCGCTGCGTCCCGATATCAGCGGCATATCCATGGGCCCCTTGGGCGGCACCATTCTGAAGCCGGAGGAAATCAAACGGCCGGCGCCGGTGAAAGTGGATATTTCCGGCATGAGCATGGCGCCGCCCGGCACTGATGTGCTGAAGGAAAGCGAGCGTGCCAAGGTGGTGCCGGTGCAGGTGGATATCACGGGTATCAGCGTGGCCGAGGTCGGTGCGCCGCTGGATGAAATCCGCGATGAAAAGCCACCGGTACAGGTGGATATCAGTCACATCAAATTGCAGTAATTCCCATGCCTTTTGTTTCCCTGCGCGATGGCGCGCGTCTGCATGTGCGCGTCATCGGTCGCGGCCAGCCGGTGCTCATGCTGCCCGGTCTCGGCATGAGCAGCGCACACTGGCTGCCTTTTCTTCTCCCGCATCTGTCCCGCTGCCGTTTTTATCTGCCGGATTTACGGGGCTTCGGCCGCTCGGCCCGCTTGCGTCTTTGCGAAGACGATGTGTTTGAAAGTCATAAGCGTGATGTGCAGGAAGTCATCGCCCATTTCGCCCTGGATGATTTTCTGCTCGCGGGCTATTCCCTGGGCGGCTCTACCGCTTTGCATATGTTGCAGGCGGGTAATTTCCAGGGCGTGAAACGTTATCTGCATGTCGACCAGTCGCCCTGTGTGGGCAATCGTGAAGACTGGCGGCATGGCCTGTTTGGCGAAGAGCAGGAAATGCTGTTCGGGAAAATGCGCGAGCTGGTGCAGGTGCTGGTGCAGTATCCGGAAGTCTCGCATCTGGATGGCCTGCCGCCGACAGCAAAGCGTGAAGCGGCGGCGGTAATGGCGAGCATTTTCAGCCGTATGGGAGGCAAGCCGGCGCTCGAGCCCTGGCTGCGCCGTTTTCTTTTGTTGCCGGGCTTTGCCGGTCGTCTCTTGCCGCTGACGCGGCTGGAGGATGCGCAACGCTATCTGGCGGCCTACAGCGGTGGTGGCCATGACTACCGCGAAAGCCTGCGTGCCTGTGCGGTGCCGGTGACGGTTTTTGTGGGCATGCGTTCACCGCTGTATTCCCCCTTGGGGCAGATGGCGATTGCCGATTACGCGCCACAGGCCCGCATCGTGCGTTTTGAAAAATCAGGACATGTGCCGCTGAGTGATGAGCCTTTGAAATTTGCGCGGGAGCTGGGGCGGTTTTTGAAGGGGGACTGAATTGCTTTCGAGCTCGCCACTCTTGAGTCATTTGTTTATTTGATGGCGCGCGCCCTCTGGCCGGGCGGGCCCCAGAAGGGCCGCGATGTGGCGGCCCCTCTGGACTCCCCGCGCACCCCAGAACGCCTGCCCGCTTTGCGGGTTCCCTCCCTCCACAAAACCGGCGTCGAAGGGCCGGCGAGATTCGGCGTCCCTGCCTCACCTCGCCTAATCCGTACATCCCTGTACGGATTTCCCTTGGCCGGTCTTGCTCCGGTCGGCAGGCTCAATGGGGCCTCAAGAGCAAAACGGCAGTGTTCTTTTCTTTTTCCGTGAGAAGCAAAGGAAAAGTCACTGGGGCCCGGTTTTGACCGAAGGGAATCCCGTGGGACGCTGTGGCGACAGAGATGAGCATGGCTTCGCATGCGGAATCACCCGCATTGTGAAAGCAAGCCCCGGCTGCACAGGCAAGCGAAGCGAGACCACCCACCGGCCTTCTACACCTACGTCCCGGAAAGAATTAAAAGCACAGCAGCTAATCGCGAGTCGCGAAAGCGCGAGCACCACACGGCTGCCATCAGCTATAGCAATGAACAGAACCAATTGAAGGGCTCCCCGCAGGGGGCGCCTTTCTTTGCTTACTTTCTTTAGGCGCAGCAAAGAAAGTGAGGCGCGGTGCAGCCGCAATCCCATTAAGGAATAAACAACAGAAGCAACCTCGTCGGAGCACATCACCCAATCCCCGACGGTGCAACAATCCCCGCACTCGCGGGAACCGGACTATGCGGTGAACTTATTTCACCAAGCGTATGCCGCCATCCTCGATAAGAATGAGGCGCTGCTTGTAGAGTGTGCCGATGGCTTGCTTGAAGGCTTTCTTGCTCACGCCGAAAAGGCGGTAAATGATTTCCGGGGCGGTTTTGTCGCCCACGGCCATGAAGCCGCCTTCCTTGGCCAGCTTGTCCAGAATGCCCTGTGCCACGCTGTCCACTTTCGCGGCATGGCCGGCAGCGGCCAGGGAGACGCTGATTTTCTGGTCCTCGCGCAAGGCCTTCACCCAGGCATCACGCACATCACCTTTTTTCACGGCAGCAAAAATGTCGGCGCTGTGCAGCAGGCCCCAGACGCGGTGATTGATGATGACGCGATAGCCCAGTTCCGTGCGGTCGCCGATGATGATGCGGACTTTTTCGCCTTCTTTGAGTGCATCGGACTGCGGCTTGAGAAAATCGGCCAGCCGTGCCGAGGCTGCAATGCGGCCGCGCTCATCAGCAAAAATCATCACGAGAACGCGGCGGCCCGGCTCCAGCGCCGCTTTCTGTTCGCGCGGCACCTCATTCCAGGGCAGCAGCAGATCCTTGGGCAGGCCCCATTTCAGGAAGATGCCGGCGTCATTGAGTTCGGCGACTTCCAGAAAAGCGACTTCGCCGACTTCGGCCAAGGGTTTTTCGGTCGTGGCCGTGAGGCGATCTTCGGAATCGAAATAGACAAAGACCTCGAGAATGTCGCCTGCCGCGCAATCCTTGCCGACATAACGGCGCGGCAGCAGGATGTCACCCGTTTCGCCGCCATCCAGCCAGGCGCCATGTTCGCCCAGACGCAATACCGGAAGACGGTTGCGGGAGCCGATAAGGACGCGAGGCAGAGAGGTCATGGCAGTCTCGTAGGGTGTGCAAAGTCGCAAGACTTTGCGCACGCGTTCCGGGTTCGGGGAGGCCGCGTGCGCAAACGCAGGGCGCTTGCACACCCTACGGGATTTGTTTTGGGATTTCACCCTTCGACAAGCTCAGGGCGAACGGTTTTTATAGAGACTCCGTTCGCCCTGAGCTTGTCGAAGGGCGTAAAACACTCATAAAAAAGGGAGAGCAGTGCTCTCCCTCTTTTTGCCATGAGCACGCAATCCGGATTTACCACAAGCGGCACAAGGCCGAAAAATGCTCCTGCTCTTTCGGCATTCCCGCCATCCATGGCGGTCAGATGTGCCGCTCCGCTTGCGTGAGCAAAGTCCGGATTCACTCCGGGCTTTGCAGCCCGGTAAAAATCAGGAAGATTTTTACCGGGATAAATCAACTGGCGCGCTTCTTGAACTCGCCGGTGCGGGTATCGATTTCGATCTTTTCGCCGGTATCGATAAAGGCAGCAACCTGCAGCTCGAAGCCGTTGTTCAGGCGTGCCGTCTTCATGACCTTGCCGGAAGTGTCGCCCTTGGCGGCCGGTTCGGTGTAGGCGATTTCACGCACGACGATGGTGGGCAGTTCCACGGAAATGGCCTTGCCTTCGTACAGCACGATTTCGCACTGTTCATCCATGCCTTCTTCGATGAAGGACAGGGCGTCGCCCAGGTTTTCTTTTTCCACTTCGAACTGGTTGAACTCTTCGTCCATGAACACATACATGGGATCAGCGAAGTAGGAGTAGCTGGCGTTTTTCTTTTCCAGAATGACGGGCTCGAATTTGTCGTCGGCCTTGTACACGGTTTCCTGGCCCTGCCCGGTGAGCAGGTTCTTCATTTTCATTTTCACAACGGCGGCGTTACGGCCGGATTTGTTGTATTCGGCCTTGAGCACGATCATGGGGGCGGTGCCAACCATGATCACATTGCCGGCGCGGACTTCCTGGGCGATTTTCATTCTGTGTCGTCTCTATTTGCTTCAAACATGCGTGGTGGTGGGCGACGCAGTGGGGCCGCTGTGAACGGGGCCCGTGCATGTCCGGGCCTCGTACCGGCTCCGGGTCATCCTGATGCCAGGACGGCCCGGGGCCGCAAAAGAGGGCGCTATTCTAGGGGCTGCGGCCGTTTCGCGCCATGCGTCGCGAGGCCGGTTTTGGCCCGGCACGGCGGCGCTCAATGGCGGCGATAAAAGTGCATCACGCTGGCGGCCAGGCCGGTTTGGCCGGCCAGATGCCGGCTCCATGCGCGTGACGGGGCGGCCAGCAGGGGCAGGTCGGCGAGCAGGGCGGCCCAGCGCTCAGGGCTGGCCTCGCCGGCAGCGCCAGCGTTCCAGGCGCGCATGGCTTCCGCCCAGAGGGCGGGCATGGCCACCGTCTTTTCCACCTGCCGGATGAAGGCCTCCAGTTTGACGAGATGGGCATCCTCTTCCTGTGCATAGATATGCCAGAGCAGGGGATGGCCGGCCCATTGTGCGCGTACGAAGGAGTCCTCCCCGCGCACGGCATTGAGCGGACAGGCCCAGAGCAGGCGGTCGTAATCTTCGCGGGCGAGCAGGGGCAGCACGGCCACGCTCAGGCTGCCGCGCTGCACGCGGTCACCCGCCTTGAGGGCATTGATGCCTGCCCAGCGGGCGACATCGGCCAGCGCCCGGCCTTCCGGCAGCAGCAAGAGGGCGGGTTCGTGGTCGGTGGCGAGCGCTGTCAGCAGGCCGGCGATGGCGGGATTTTCATAGGCAAACAGCGAGACACGGCGCTGGAAGGCGGGCGCTTCCGGCACGCCTATGCGCTGCCAGAAAGCCGCTTCGGCGGCGGAGTCCAGCTGGAAGCGGTCGCGCTCTGCGAGCAGTTCGTTTTCTCTTAACAAGCCGCCAGTGCGTGCCGTAAAGCCCGGAAACCAGAAGTGTTTGGAGAGGCCGGTGGCGGCATGGGGCGAGGCCAGACCATGGCAGTCTTCCACCCAGTCTTCGGCCGAGAGGTATTCCAGATTCAGCCAGACCGGCGCCCGCGCCTTGTTCGCCATGGCAGCGATAAAGGCCGGCGGCAGTTCGCAGGCAAAGGCTTCAATCACCAGATCGCCGGGGGCGGCATCCAGAACGGCATCGTCACGCCAGTGACGTACTTTGAGTTCCTGGAAAATCTGGGCGGCAGCATTCACATCCAGCCCCGGCGCCAGTCGTGCAA
>JACCDZ010361948.1_pt1 | contig 12129 bp, 10 predicted proteins | sample 7449551 | NCBI WGS metagenome assembly JACCDZ01 (sample SAMN15323452, study PRJNA562643) | freshwater metagenome | isolation source: river surface water | place: USA:Blue River Watershed | collected 2017-08-18
ACGTTACCCGCTACTATTTCTTGGAGTCAAGGATATCAAGTCAATTTACAAGGACAAAAACAACAAGCAATGGCGAGTGCCGGCGCGGCTTTCGTACAAGATGCAGCCATTCTATTTTACAATCCTGGCGGAGCGTCATTCCTCCAAAAATCGGAATTAATTATCGGTGCTACGCCTACTTTCGGACGAGGCAAGTTTTTAGATGCCAATACAAATGCAACTGCTGAAACCACCTCGCCCACGAGTTTTCCTTTTGCTGTTTACGGCGTATTCGGATTGAAAAAGGTTGAAAAACTGAAATTTGGTTTGGCAGTCTACACTCCGTTTGGAAGCACAATTGAATGGGAAGCAGGTTGGACCGGCAGATTTGCACTGACTCGGTTGGAATTACGATCAATATTTGTACAACCGACGGTGAGTTACAAACTAACCGATAAAATTGGTTTTGGTGCAGGATTTATATACTCTACTGGAAAAGTCAACTTGCAAAAAGACATACCGGTGTTGGGCGCCGACGGCAACTACGGTCACGCGGAACTAAACGGTGCAGCGAGTGGGTTTGGTTTCAACGCAGGCCTTTATTTCAAACCAACCGAAAAACTGTCACTTGGCTTGAGTTATCGTTCTCAAGTGACGATGAAAGTAGACAACGGAGAAGCAACTTTTACTGTTCCGAGTGCACTTGCGGGGAACTTCCCGAGCGGAAAATTCTCATCGCAACTGCCTCTTCCGCAAGTTTTAACACTTGGATCTGCATACAAAATCAATGAAAAATTGGACCTAGCATTGGATGTTAATTTTGTTGGCTGGAAAGCGTACGACACGTTAGCGTTTGATTATGAAAAAAATACTGCTTCTTTAGTAGATACAAAATCAGCGCGCAACTACCGAAATACATTCGCTTTGCGATTGGGTGGACAATATAAAATTACCGATCACTTGATCACGCGACTTGGTGTTTCCTACGGGATTACGCCCGTAAAAGACGGGTATGTAACACCTGAAACGCCCGATGCAAATCGAATTAGCTATACCGTTGGATTAGGATATCAACTTGGAAAGCACTTCATGATCGACGCTTCATTTCTGTTTACTGCATTGGACCGCACGGATACGAACTTGGAAACGAATTTAAGTGGACAATTCAGAACGAACGTTTGCGCTCCTGGAATTTCATTTTCATATAAATTTTAATTTTCAACGCTCAATTTATGAAACTAAAATATTCAATCATTCTCTTGTCGGCGGTAACGGTTTGGGGGTGTAAACCGAAACTAGAAGCAGAAAACCCAGAAAAGGGCGTTGTCGACGCAACACGCTATGTGGCTGTCGGCGGATCGATGTCTGCAGGATTTGCCGACGGAGCGCTTTATTATGAAGGACAGGAAAACAGCTTTTCGGCCATCCTTGCCGCACAATTTCAACTGATTGGAGGAGGTGAATTTCACCAACCTTGGATGCCAACAAACTCCGTAGGTGTTGGTTTTACAGGAAAATCACGTACGAAATTAGGGTACCGTACCGATTGTTTGGGCGTTACTTCGCTAGGTCCGATTGCTTTGGATCCCGCTGGAGGCGATGTCGCGTCGCTTCAAACGAATGTATATTCAACCGCAAAACCTTTTCACAATTTGAGTGTTCCTGGTTCCAAATCAACCACTTTATTGTTTGCTGGCTACGGAAATCCTGCGAATGGTTCCGGTAATTTCAATCCCTTTTTTACGCGGATGGCTGCCAATCCGATCACCTCATCCGTTATCAACGATGCTGTAGCAAGCAGTCCAACATTCTTTTCCGTTCAAGTTGGTGAACAAGATATCTTAGAATATGCGTTGACTGGTGCAACGAGTGGAACGATGACCCCTGCCAATGGATCAGCAGGAATCGGTTTTGATGGCACCGTGGAAGCTACAATTTTAGCGTTGAAAGCAAACGGTGCAAAAGGAGTTATTGGAAACGTTCCCGATATCACTAAATTCCCCTACTTCAATACGATTCCTTACAACGGGTTGAACTTGGATGCAACGAACGCAACCACGTTAAACAACGTTTACAACCAAATGGGAATCAGTTTTCAGGTAGGAAGCAATGGATTTATTATTGAAGATGCAAGTGCTCAATTTGGAATTCGCCAAATTCAGCAAGGAGAATTAATTTTACTCTCTGTGCCGTTGGATTCGATCAAATGCAACAAATTGGGTTCGTTGTTCCCGATTCCAGACAAATATGTGTTGACAGCCGACGAAATTCAAGAAATTCAGGCGCGCATTGCTGCGTACAACACAATCATTGCGACAAGTGCGGCAACCCATGGATTGGCATTGGCAGATGTAAACACCTTGCTGAAATCCGTTAAAACTGGAATTGTTTTCAACGGAATAGGCTTAAATGCCAACTTTGTGTCGGGCGGAACATTTTCGTTGGACGGTTTACACCTCAATCCAATCGGCAACGCACTCGTGGCAAATGTATATATCAAAGCAATAAATCAAACATTTGGCTCAACGATACCCCAAGTTGATGCTACTAAATACAGAGGGGTAAAATTTCCATAAATAATCACTAAAACTCTAATTATGAGAAAATTCAACTTAGCAATTTTAGCTGTTGTCTCTTTCGTTTCATTGGCAAGTGCACAATGTAACAACGGAAGATATGCCAGCGATGTTTTCGCCAACGTAACGGTTACATCCAATATCGTTTACGGTCAAAACAACACCTACACCGGTGCATCAAACGTATTGAAACTCGATTTCTACGAACCAACAGGAGATACGGAAACTGCTCGTCCGCTTGTTATTTTTGCGCACGGTGGTAGTTTCATCGGTGGATCAAGTACTGATGGAGATGCGGTAAGTATTTGCACTGCATTGGCAAAAAAAGGATACGCATGTGCATCCATCAACTACCGGTTGGGATTTTTTCCTTTCGATTCAATCAACGCAGTGAAGGCGGTTTCTCGAGCGGTTCAAGACATGAAAGCTTCGATTCGCTTCTTTTACAAAGATCGAAAAGATGGAATCAACATGTATAAAATTGACACCAACAACATTTTTGTAGGTGGAAGTTCAGCAGGAGCGATTACCGCACTTCATACCGCATACTTAGATAAAACGTGTGAATTGAATGCATACTTAACTCCAAGCGCAATTACTGCCTTGGGCGGCGTTGATGGAAACAGCGGAAATGCATGTTATTCTACAAAAATCAAAGGAGTAATCAACTTGTGTGGCGCCTTGGCAATCTACGGCTGGATGGAAGCGGGCGATTTACCCGTTTGTTCGATGCACGGAACAAATGATGGAACGGTGAAATACAACCGTGGAATCGTAAATCCAGGAATCCCATTGATTTATTTGGACGGAAGTAGAATGGTTCACGAACGAGCAGTAGCGGTTGGTGTGCAAAGCAAATTTTACACCTGGTTAGGCGCACCACACGTACCGTATGCAGGTACAGACGCTGAAGCGTTGGCATACATGGACACCACTATTAATTTCATTCGCGATTACTTAGTTGACCGAATTGGTTGTACAGAAACGCCTCTACAGCTGCCAAATGCAACTGCTGAAACAGCAACTTTGTATCCATACACACCTTGTACAACCAACGCTGACATCGATTGGTGTGCGCTTGCTGGAATTGAAGAAAATGCGAAAAACATTATCCAAAATGTATATCCAAATCCATCCAACGACTTAATTCATGTAGAGTTGGAAAATAAAAACACCAAACACATGATCGAATTATTGGATCTTTCGGGAAGAATCGTTCACACAGCGGAAATCATGAACGGAACGTATACGATCGAAAAAGGTCAGCTCAATGCAGGAACATACATTTTAAAAGTATCCAACGAATACGGACAAGCATCTGTACAAAGTGTGCTTTTCTATTAATTTAAAAAAATGAATTGGACGAATGCCTCTCAGAAATGGGGGGCATTTTTGTTTTGTTTCCCTTGGTTACAAAACGTTAAAACCGTTTTCTTATTAGCGATAAATGCTACTTTTGTAACGATCAATTGGAAACATAACTTTCAAAACATAGAACATGAGCATTACGCGTTCAACTTCAGAATCTCTTTTCGAAAAAGCAAAAAACTATTTTCCAGGTGGAGTAAACTCTCCGGTGCGTGCATTCAAATCCGTTGATGGTGCGCCTCTATTCATTAAAAAAGGCGACGGCTGTCACATTTGGGACGAAGACAACAACAAGTTTATCGATTTCTGTTGCAGTTGGGGACCACTTATTTTAGGGCACAATCACCCACAAGTGTACACCAAAATTGTGGAAACCTTACAAAATGGATCCAGTTTTGGCGCTCCTACTCGTTTGGAAAATGAATTAGCAGAATTAATCTTATCTCGAAACCCGTTCATCGACAAAATTCGATTCGTTAGTTCTGGAACAGAAGCAGTTATGTCGGCGCTTCGTTTGGCACGTGGTTATACAGGAAAAGACAAAGTCATCAAATTTGACGGCTGCTACCACGGACATTCGGATTCGTTGTTGGTAAATGCTGGAAGTGGACTCGTGACACTTGGTGAATCTTCAAGTGCAGGAGTACCTGCAAGTTTCGCGCATGAAACCTTGGTTTTGCCTTTAAACGACATTGAAGCATTGAAAGCGTGCGTGGCAGAATACAAAGATGAAATTGCTTGTGCAATCATCGAACCCATTCCTGCAAACAATGGACTGCTGCTGCAAGAAAAAACATTCTTGTTGGCACTGAGAGAAATTTGTACCGAAAACAACATTCTTTTATTTTTTGACGAAGTAATTTCCGGCTTTCGCGTTGCATTTTCGGGTGCAGCGGAATATTATGGAATCGCTCCTGATCTCGTTACGTACGGAAAAATCATCGGTGGAGGTTTGCCGGTGGGAGCTTACGGTGCAAAGAAAGAAATCATGGCGTGCGTTTCACCCGACGGGCAAGTATACCAAGCAGGTACCTTGTCTGGAAATCCCGTAGCGATGGCAGCAGGAATCGCGCAATTGACAGCGTGTGCGCAACCCGGATTTTATGAAAATCAAGCGGAGCGAACAACCCAATTCATTGCACCAATCAATGCACATGCGAAAGCAAAAGGGTATGACTTCGAAATCGTGAGCATTGGATCTATCTTTTGGTTGAATTTTGCAGGAAATAAAACCATCCGCAAAGCAGCAGAGATCAATCCCGATATGACTGGATTCCGTCATCTACACAGCGCGCTGTTAGAAAGAGGCGTTTATTTGGGTCCAAGTGGTTACGAAGTTGGATTTGTTTCAAGCGCACATACTCCTGAAATATTAGCAACTGCAAGTAAAATTATGTGTGAAGCATTGGATGCGATTTACGCGTAAAACAAGATAAAACGTCAAACGAATCCCGAGCTAAACTTTATTAGTTTGGGATTTTTTATGAACTTACTGAACGTTTGAACCTACGCAAAGTGAATGTAACGCATCACTTTAAAAGACAACTCCGTGAATAATATTTTTGGATTCGCATTTCGATCGATGTGGTAATAGGCGTCGTTGAAGTTTTCCATAAACCCTTGAATGTTGTTTCCAGTAATAAACTTCGAAAAATTCTTCAAAAATACGTCTTCTTCTGTCGAAGTTGTCGTGAGTTGATTTTCGGTATAATTCTTCAACAAACTCTGTCTAAACATGTGCAGTGCGTATTTCAAAAACGTTTTTTGACGCTCCTTGCCAATTTGTCCCGCTGCATCTGCCCAATCAAGCATCGGAATAACATCCTTTTTGTAGCAAACGCGCATCAACTGAATAAACATTTCCCGATTGATATCTTTCTCGTCGTGTTCCCCCAACAACTCACCTGCTTCGATCAAATTTCCTTCGGCTTGCGCCGCAAAGCTAGTGGCTGTCGAACGGTCAAGTTGCTTGTTTACTTGTAAATAAGACGCTAATTCGTCCAATCCAATCCGCGGTACTTTGATCAGCTGCGTACGAGAAATAATCGTTTGAAGCAAATACTCCTGTGTATCTGCAAGCAAAATAAAAATTGTTTTTTGAGGTGGCTCTTCCAGGATTTTAAGCAACTTGTTGGCGCACGTTAAATTCATTTCTTCGGCCATCCAAATAATCATTACTTTGTAGCCGCCCTCAAACGATTTGTAGCTCAGTTTCTTGATAATCTCTTGACTTTCTTCCGCAGAGATGATCGGTTTTCTGCCTTTTTCATCGATTCGCGCGGTCCATTGATTCAAATTGAAATACGGATTCAACGCGATCTGCTCCCGCCAATGCGGTAAGAAAAAATCGCTTTTTTTGTCGATCGCTTGCACAACAGGAAACGAAAAGTTTAAATCGGGATGTTGCAATTCCGTCACTTTTCTGCACGACGGACAAACACCACAACTGTCGTCTGCTTGCTTGTTTTCACAAAACAAAAACTGAACAAACGCCAATGCTAATGGCAATCCGCCAAAACCTGAATTCCCCAGAAACAGTTGTGCATGACTAATTTTGTCGTGCTTTACCTCATCCAATAAATGGGCTTTTAACTCCGATTGACCAACAACATCTTTGAATTGCATGTGCTAAAATTAGTGATTTTTATGCTGCAAAACGGGAAGAAACGGTCGAAAAAAGTTAAAATTTGTCGCGCTTCCGATCGGGCAAAAAACCAAAAAAGCACAAAAAAACGAGCGTGAATGAATTAAAATCAGTATCTTCAATAAAAAAAAGAAAGCATGAAACACACAATTATAGCCGTTTTCACACTCCTTAGCGTTTTTGTTTTCGGACAAAACGAAGTGCGAATAAACGAAGAACACACGACCTTTTCTGTTGGTTCGAAAAACAGTATCGTTGTCAACATTCCATTTGCGAATCTAGACATTCTTGAAAAAGAATTGAAAAGAGAATTGAAAGATTGGGGCGGGAAGTACAATTCGTCGAAGGATGAGTATACCTCAACGCAAGCAAGTTTTAAAGCCATGGGCGACAAACCCTTCGATGTAATTGCTAAAATCATCAAATCGGGTGAAACAATGAAAGTAGCCTTTGCGATCGATTTGGGCGGTGCATACTTAACGAGCAATCAACACCAAGAGCAATTCAATGTGATGAAAGACAAAATCAAAACATTTGCAATCAACGCGTCGAAAGAATGTGTTGCAGAAGAATTGAAAACCGAAGGCAAGGTGCTTTCGTCTTTAGAAAAAGATCAGAAAGAATTGGAAAAAGACAAGGAAAGCTTGCTAAATTCGATTGAAGACTACCGAAAAAAGATCGCTGAGGCTGAGAAAAAAATCGAGGAAAACGTCTCAAATCAATCGAAGAAAAAAGCGGAAATAGCAAAACAAGCCGAGAAATTAAAAGAAGTGGAAAAGAAGAAAAATATCCACTAATTGAAATAAATCGAAAACAAAAGACTGGTGAAAATCAGTCTTTTTTTATGCAATCGTGCGCCACTTGACGTGAGTAGAAAGTGTTTTTTTCTATCCATTGATTTTACGTATCTTTGCACAAAATATGCTCGTGATGAACACAAAAGAAAACGGTCGCAACAAAGAAAACAGTAAAAAGACCGAAACCGAAAAAAAGAAAGAAGGAACTTTCAAATCCAAAAGTACTGGTAAACCAGGAATCAAATCCAAAACGCCATCGATGTCTGCTTTCCAAAAGAAACAAATCGACGGGAAAAAAGACGGAAAGTTTGCCGGGAAATCCAACAAATACGTTCCGTTCAAAGAACGTGAAAAACAAGGCGATCCGATGCCTAGTTTCAATGAAAATGAAATCCGTTTAAATAAGTTCTTATCCAATGCAGGCGTTGCATCGCGACGAGAAGCAGACGTATTGATTCAAACGGGAGTTGTAACGGTCAATGACGAAATCATCTTGGAATTGGGTTACAAAATCAAACCCGGTGACGTTGTTAAATACGATGGACAAACCATCAACGCGGAAACAAAACGCTATGTATTGCTCAACAAGCCAAAAGATTTCATCACCACGATGGACGATCCATTGGGAAGAAAAACGGTTATGTCGTTGGTCAAAAAAGCATGCAAAGAACGCATCTATCCTGTCGGAAGATTGGACCGCGAAACAACCGGTTTGTTACTTTTTACAAACGATGGAGATTTGGCCAAAAAATTAACGCATCCACGTTACAAAGCTTCCAAAATTTACCACGTCGAAGCCAATAAACCGGTGACGTTGGAAGACATCGAAAAAATGCGAACTGGAATCACATTGGAAGACGGATTGATCAAATGCGATCATGTTGAATACATTGAAAACGGTGGTTCACGCGAAATCGGTGTGGAACTGCACTCTGGCAAAAATAGAATCGTTCGCCGAATTTTTGAATCCTTGGGGTATGATGTCGTTCGCTTAGACCGTGTCAAATTCGCCAGTTTGACCAAAAAAGACCTTCCGCGTGGATTTTACAGACATTTGACTGAAAAAGAAGTTGCGTTTTTGAAAATGAGTTAATTTTAACCCATTCACAGAACGGATTACCGAAAATAACAGAAAATGAAACACATCAGTTTATTGATTTTACTTTGCTTGGCGTTGGGAGTTCAAGCACAAACAAAAAGAGCGAAGAAAAAAGTGTCGTATGGAAAAGGAACCCTTTTTGGATATTGGGGTTACAACCGTTCGGTGTACACCAAAAGTAACTTGCATGTCGTTGGACAAGGATATGATTTTACGCTCAAAAATGCCAAAGCGAGTGACAATCCAAGCCATAAATTCAGAGAATACGTGGATTTGACAAACATTACCGTTCCGCAATTCAACGCGCGAATTGGCTATTATTTCAAAAATCATTACGCCCTTTCGTTTGGTTACGACCACATGAAATACATTTTCAACGACCGAAACAATGTGTTGTTGGATGGTACAATCAATCCAGGTGTTGACACCATTTGGTCGGGAACTTACGACAACGTGCCTGTGACAACCGATCGCAATCATTTTCACTACGAAAATTCGAATGGTTTGAATTACTTGCACTTTGAATTGACGCGTTCCGATATGTTATACCGCACAAAAAACTCAAAATTTGCGATTACGACGAATTTAGGGGTCGGTGCTGGCGGAATTCTCTCCTTCAACGATTTTGCTTTCGCACAGAAAAAAGACATGGTAACCATTTCATTATCGGGATACGCTTTATCGGCACATGCAAGCGTGCGCTTTGAATTTTTTAACCACGTTTTCTTGCAAGCAGAAGGAACAAGTGGATTCATGCACCAAACCCGCGTGCGCGTGCGACCAAACGATTTGAATGCGTATGTTTCTCAAAAATTTGGCTATGCCATGGGACACATCACCGCTGGATTTTTTGTGTATTTGAAACCAACGAACAATTGCGACGATTGTCCGAAATGGTAATTAAAATTACGCGATGAAATTTGAAACACCGCCCTTCAGAGTGGTGTTTTTTTTTACCCCAATTTTTCGAGTCCGTTTTGACATCTGAAATCGGCGCGTTTTTTTCGAGATTCAAACAGCAGCCTGCTTTTCGAAACTTCACCTTCCCGATCAGGACGCGCGTGATCTAAGTGAAACTGAATACATTTGTAGCGCACCGAAAAGGAAACCATTCCCGCTTTTTTAGCGCGCCATTCAATGTCGGTATCTTCCCCGTAACCTGGAAATTGATAATCTTCATCAAACCCATTCAAGCGCATTAAGTCCGCTTTCATCCAACCCATGTTGCATCCCAATAATTTGGGTTTAGAATGAAAAAACTGAGGTAAATTAGGCAAATAAAACACTTCCTCTACCCGCTTGGTTTTGTACTTGATCATTTGCCAAAAACGTGGATAGATACTTTTTCCAGCTTTGATTTCAGCCGTTGAAAATGCATCCAAATCGATTCTTCGCCCCATGCAAATGCGCCCTGACTGAATGTGTTTGGCGTATTGTTCCAAAAAATGAGGATGAATGACACAATCGCCATCGATAAAAACCATGCGATCGCTCTTCGCTTCGCGGATGGTACGATTCAACAACTGATTTTTTAAAAAACCAGTATCCGGTTGTTGCAAATGTTTTATCGGAAATTTGGGTTGAAATTCGCGAATTAACGCATCAAAACACGCATCATCGGCATCTTGTGAAACAATAACTTCAAATTCGGTGCATGTTTGTTTTTCAACGGAACGCAACACCGCACGCAAGGCGTCGACATCTTTGTAAACGGAAATGATGAGCGTAATTTTCATGCAACAAAAATGACAATTAAAACCCAAAAAATCAATCGATTCCAACCACAAAATCATGTGGTTATTAACAAACAACACTTCGTAAGCTTTCAAATTGACTGATCTATTCAAAAAATCCATTTTTTATTTTTGCGGAATGAAACGATTTATGATAGTTTTTTGGTTCGCTTTCAGCTCGTTGATCACGCACGCGCACAAGGATAAACTTGTGGTGGTGATCGATGCTGGTCATGGAGGCAGCGATCCAGGACATTTGTCTGAAAACAAAAAACACCAGCCGGAAAAAGAGTTGAATTTGGCAATCGCTAAAAAAGTAGGAAACTACCTCGAACAAAACCTCAACAACATTACGGTAGTTTACACCCGCACCGACGATATTTTCTTAACATTGGATCAACGGGTCGAAAAAGCCAACGCCGTGAAATGCGACTATTTTATAAGTATCCATTGCAACGCTAATCAACGTCAAAAAGTGCACGGTACTGAATCCCATGTGCACACGATGCGATCAAAAAAAGCTGTATCCTTGGCCCGCACGTTAGAAAAAGAATTTGCTGGAAAAGCGGGACGCAACTCACGCGGTGTGAAAGACAACGGTGATCGAGAACACTCGTTACAAGTACTGAAATATACCGAAATGACGAGCGTTTTGGTGGAATGTGGATTTCTTACCAATGTCAATGAAGCTGCTTATCTAAACACAACAGAAGGACAAGACATCATTGCATCCGCTATTTTTAGAGGATTCCGAACATTCATTCAAAAAGAACATCCGACGATTTCGTTCCTCAAAAATACACAATCGCCGAAAAAAGATTCCCCTCAAAAGGGAACGTATTATGTGCAAATCACGTCTTCGAAGCAAGTGATTGATACCAACCACGATTCGTTCAAGAAAACTGGTGAAAAAATCATACGGGAAAAACTCAATACCACTAGCGCATACAAATACCGCTACCTCATTGGTTCCTTTTCGTCGAAAGAAGAAGCACAAAACGTTCTACAAAAGGTAAAAAAGAGCGGATTCCCAGATGCGATCATCATTGAGAAACGGTAAATCGATCCCAATTAGTGCACAATTCGAAGTTATAATCTCGATTTAATCACGGAAATACATTAAAATTTTAATATTAACGAACTTATTTTTGTCAATTCCGTATTGTTTGTTAATTTCATACAAAATAAGCAAAAATGGCTACGGTATTTGAAACAAGACTGATTGGTAACATTGGAAAAGACGCAACAGTAAAAAACATGGAACGCGGAGTTGTAGCAATCAATTTCCCAGTTGCACACAACAAAAACTGGCGAGACAAACGAACAGGCGAATCAAAAACAAAAACAACGTGGGTCAATTGTACCATTTGGAAGAAAGACGGTGCAAACTTGCGAATCCTTGATTTCTTAAAAAAAGGTGCGCTCGTTGAATTGATCGGAAGTCCGTTTGCAAAAGCTTACACACAAGAGGATGGATTCTTAAGAACCGAAATTCGTTTGAATGTTTCTAAAACCAATATTCTTCGTCCTGCAAAATGCGACGATGTGATTTTGGAAGACCTCATCGACAGCGACAACAACGATTGTGACGACGACAGCGACTGCATGGAATCTTCGTTGGACGACTTTACATTGGATGAAGAAGATTTCTAAGCATTGAATTTCAATCGGTTAATTTTTAGTTCATAAATTTTCGATTTTTTTCAAGGGATTGTGACGTCATTTTAAAATCTTTCTATATATTTGCACTCGCAATTCAAAAGCGAATTGCAAAAGCTTCCTTAGCTCAGTTGGTTAGAGCATCTGACTGTTAATCAGAGGGTCCTAGGTTCGAGCCCTAGAGGAAGCGCAAAAAGTCAGCATGTACGTGCTGACTTTTTTGTTTTCAACTGTTTTCATTTTGGATTTTTTTTGGATCAAGACCAAAACGTGG
>JACCDZ011123048.1_pt1 | contig 12122 bp, 10 predicted proteins | sample 7449551 | NCBI WGS metagenome assembly JACCDZ01 (sample SAMN15323452, study PRJNA562643) | freshwater metagenome | isolation source: river surface water | place: USA:Blue River Watershed | collected 2017-08-18
AGCAGGCCAGCAATACGTGCCCTGGCGGTCAGCTCACTACGCAGCTCGGCCGTCGGGCCGTGCGGTGTTTGGCGGGCATCGCGCTCATAGGGAATGACCTGCTCGGCAATGAACTCGCGCACCTTGGCCTGGAGCTCAAGCAATTCGTTAGATAGGGCAAAGTTCATCACGACTCTCTTGGGGTTCAATTATTTCAAGGCTAGCCGGATCATGCCGAAACTCGTCATGGCATGCGAGACTTCAAAACCGCGATTGCTGCCGAAATTGCCTTGGCGTGCAACCCAGCCAGCGCTTGAAGGTACGGCTGAAATTGGAGGTATCAACATAGCCCAGACGGCTGGCGATGACCTCGATGCTCAGCTCGGTCTGGCGCAGCAGCCAGCAGGCACGCTCTTCGCGCACCTCATCGAGCAAGTGCTGATAACGTTGCTGCTCAAGCGCAAGCCGGCGGATAAATGTGCGCGCCGACATATTCTCAAGCGCTGCCATGGCCTCCAGCGATGGCATCATCACTTCGCTGGAGGCCAGTTGCACACGCACGCGCTGGCTCAGCGAGCCGCCGGCCTGCAAGCGCTGCAACTGCAGCTCGCAATCGCGAACAGCGCGCTGCTGTGTCTCCTCATCAGCGGCCAGACTGGGGCTGGCAAGCAACTCAGCCTCGATATGCATGCGCAGGCATGGCGCATCGAACGTATTCACACCGGCCAGCCGCTGATACTGCGCGGCCCAGGGTGGCTGCGGAAAAGGCCACTCGATGCGCAGAGCGGACTGCAGCTCACGCCCGGTCAATGTCGTCAGCAGCTGCGACAAGCCCGCGACCAGCTGGCCGAGCAGGTATTCGCGGATATCACCCAAGCCCACCAGCTCCTCCAGCTCGACATGAAAATCGGTGTCGAACTTGAAGTGAATCACCGCCATGTGCTGGCGCAACGCCGAAAAGCGCTGAATCAAGCGCAGGGCATCGCTCAGATTGCGGCTGGCAATCATCGCCGCACCCAGCGCGCCATGGGCCGAGGCCTGCGTTTGAAAGCCCACATCAATACCCAGCCAGGGGCATTGCGATAGCTGCAGGCATTGCTCGATGAGCCGGCGCATGGCCTCGAAGCTGAGAAAGCTGTTGTCTTCATGCAAGCGCTGCCAGTCCAGACGCGTACCTTCCAGAATGGTGTCAGGCGTAAAACCGCGACGACGCATTTCCGCGCAAAGCAGGCGTGCATAGACCGGGTGCAACGCCGGGCGCAGCGGCCAAAACTCGTCTTTCACAGATAACACTCACCAAGTGGCAATTAATGACGATTAAATGCCAGAAATCGCGGTGTTTTACCATGACTTATCGGTCTAATTTCAAGTCACACCCTGACTGAGGAGACCGCTATGCCTGTTTCTGCTGCGAGCAATACATCGCCTGTCGCCTATACAGATCACAAGAAAGGCTTGTGGCTGCTGTCCGTTTTTGCCCCGGCACTCGGGCCGCTCGGCCCCTACCTGTATTTGCAGACCGGGCAGACCCAGTGGCTCTGGGTTTTTCTGGCGTTTTTCTATCTCGGCCTGCCCGTGCTCGATGCTGTCTTCGGCGAGGACCGCCAGAATCCGCCCGAATCCGCCGTGCCGGTGCTGGAGCAGGATCGCTTCTATCGTTACATCACCTATGCCGCTGTGCCGATCATTGCCTTCGGCTTTATCTACAATGTGATCTTTCTCGCCAGCCATACCCTGGCCTGGTGGCACTGGCTGGCCGTGGCCATCACCACCGGCAGCTTGCTCGGCTTCGGTCTTAATCTCAGCCATGAAATGGGGCACAAGAAGCGCGGGCTGGACAAAGCCCTGGCGCTGATCACGCAGTCTTTGGGCGGCTATGGCCACTTCTCGGTCGAACACAATCGCGGTCATCACCGCCATGTGGCGACGCCCGAAGACCCGGCGACCTCGCGCATGGGTGAGACCATCTACGGCTTTGTGCTGCGCGAAATGCCCGGGGCATTCTTCCGGGCTTGGGAACTGGAAAAAGAGCGTCTGGGCCGGCTCGGCAAAAGCGCCTGGCACCTCGACAATGAAATGGTGCAAGGCGGGCTCATCACCACTGCGCTTTACGGTACGCTGATTGCACTGTACGGCCTACCCATGGTCGCCGCCCTGCTGGTGGTCGGTTTCTGGGGCGCGTTTCAGCTGACCTCGGCGAATTACATCGAGCATTACGGCCTGACCCGTCAGAAGCTCGCCGATGGCCGCTATGAGCCCTGCCAACCGCATCACTCCTGGAACAGCAACCACCTGATCTCCAATTTGATGGTGTTTCAGCTGCAACGGCATTCCGATCACCACGCTCACCCGACCCGCAGCTACCAGTCTCTGCGTGACTTCCCCGAGCTGCCGACCTTGCCGTCTGGCTACTTCGGCATGTTTCTGGTGGCCTACCTGCCGCCGCTGTGGTTCCGGGTCATGAACCCTCGCCTGCTGAAAACCGTAGGGCACGACAGCCGCAAAATCAGCTTTCTGCCACGCAAGCGAGATGCACTCATTCGTCAGTACGGCCTTGCCGGCAACGCATAAGAAACAGACCGCCAGCCACGGATGGTGTAGCGTTGGATGTCATGGAAATAGCACACGACATTCTGACTTCTCTCGCTGCCGCGCTCGGCATCGGCCTCATGGTCGGCATCGAGCGCGAACGCCATCATTATCGTGACAATCGTCACAACCTGACCGGCATTCGCACCTTTGCGATCACGGCCCTGCTCGGCTGTTGCGCCCTAATTACGGGTGGGCAGCTCTTGCTGGCCGTGACCTTGTTCGGGCTTATCACTCTGCTGGCGTTGTCGTACTGGTTTGCCGCACAGGAAGATCCGGGGCTGACCACCGAAGTCGCCCTGCTGCTGGTATTCATTCTTGGCGCGATGACGGTCAGCCACGCAGCAACGGCGGTTGCCATAGGCGTTGTGCTGACTTTGCTGCTGAGCTATCGGGAGAAATTGCATGCCTTCGTGCGCACCCAGCTCACCGATGACGAAATACAGGATGCCCTGACACTAGCCACCGCGGCCTTGGTGATTCTGCCGCTGCTGCCGGACCGCTACATGGGTCCCTACGATGCGCTGAATCCGCGCACACTCTGGCTGGTCAGCGTTCTGATGATGAGTATCAGCGCAGCCGGCCATGTCGCTATGCGAGTCATTGGCCCGCGCTACGGCTTGCCGGTGGCGGGATTGTTTGCCGGCTTTGCGTCAAGCACAGCCACCATTGCCACCATGGGCGCAATGGCTCGGGAAAAGCCGGAATTGCTCGGTAGCGCGGCCTCAGCAGCCATCATCTCCTGCCTGTCGACGATGCTGCAGCTGATGCTGCTGCTCGCCGCCATCGACAGTGCCAGCTTGCAGATCATGCTGTTGCCCTTGCTGGCCGGGGCGGTAGCAACCCTGATTTATAGCGCATACGGCATGCTGACCTGGACCGGCGGTCCTGCTGCGATTGAGCTAGGCCGAGCCTTCAATGTAAAAATAGCGCTGGCGATCGGAGCATCGGTGGGCATCGTGCAATTACTGTCGGCCGTGCTGTTCGCTTGGCAAGGCAGCGACGGCCTGCTGCTGGCAACCACCATCAGCGGTTTTGCCGACACGCATGCAGCCGCAGCCTCCGTCGCGAACCTGACCCACTCCGGCAAAATCCCGGAAGCTGCGATTGTGGTACCCATCTTGGGCGCTCTCAGCAGCAATACCGTATCGAAGTGCTTCATGGCTTGGGTCGCCGGCGGCAAGGCGTTCAGCCTGCGCGTTATTCCCGGCCTGATTTTGGTACTGATGGCACTCTGGGCGGCCTGGTGGTTGGGCTGAGGCTAATCAGGTTTCGGTCAATGCCAGCGTGCGTGACCCCATCAGGATCATCTTCAGCATCAACGCCGTCTGCTCCAGTGTTTCAAGCTGCGCCTGCGGGCTTTGTGTGGCAGCACTGGCGCCCATCACAAACACCAGCCGGGTAATTGCACGCGCCACCAGATCGGCGCGATGCAGCTTATGCCCATTCAGCGCCTCCAGCCGCAGCAAATCTGTCATTAGTTCTTCTTCGAAGAACACCAGCTGCTTTTCCACCGCTTGCTTGAACGCCTCTGAGCCAACCTTGCCCTCGCGCAGCAATAAGTCCAGGTAACCAGCCTCGGCATTGAGCTGCTCCATGAACACCTCCAGCGAGGTGCGCACCACGCTGCGATCCGTACTGATACGCTGGCGTGCTTCACTGAAAATGCGCCGCAAGCTGCTGCCCGCCAGCTCAATCAGGGCAATGGCCAGATCATCGATATCGCGAAAATGGCGATAGAAGCTGTTCGGCGCAATGCCAGCCGCCCGCGCTACTTCACGCAGACTAAGCGTGGACACGCTGCGCGTTGGCCCCAACAAAGACATGGCGGCAGCAATCAGCTCATCACGCGAGATCACGGCCCGGCGACCTTGTGGCCCGCGCGCCAGACGCTCGACGGCCAGGGCTGGCAACTCGGTGGTGTCATTCATTCAGTAACACTCGTTTGTCACAGTGATGTTCGCAGTATACGGCGAATGCACCCGCACAATCATGCGCATGCAGATACACACTCGTATTGACACTTGTCTATACAAATGTATAATAATTGCATCAACCCATGACGGATGCCAATTGTGACCACGCAAACACTTGATGCCTCACCCCGGACTGCCCTACTGCGCGACGCCGTGTTCAGCGCCGATACCTTCGATTTCTGGTCGCGCAAGGTACATCCGCTGTGGTCATGGCAGCAGCCGCTGGCGCAAATCGTGGCCAAAATCACCGAATCGTCCGACAGCGTGACGCTGGTGCTGAAACCCAACCGTCATGTGCGCCCCTTCAATGCCGGCCAGCACATCAACCTCAGCGCCGAAATCAATGGCCGTCGCCTGAGTCGCAGTTACAGCCCGCGTTATCTGGCTGATGGCCGCATCTCGATCACCGTGAAACGCGTGGTCAGCGGCAAGGTCAGCACCTGGCTGTGCGATCAGGCCCGGCTCGGCGATACCGTGCTGCTGACGGCCCCCTACGGCGAGATGACGCTGAGCGATGCACCCGAACACGCGGTGTTTCTGGCCGCCGGCAGCGGCATCACCCCGTTCATCAGCCTGATTCAGGCGCACGCCGCCCAAGGCCAGCGCATGACGCTGTTGTACTGGGTGCGCGATGAAGCCTCGGCCTGCTTCACCGGTGAGCTCCAGGCGCTGGCCGCGGAATACGCCAATCTCACCGTACAAGTGCTGATGACGCAAGCCAAAACCGGCATCGCCACCAGCCGCATCAGCGCTGAACAGGTACAAGCGCTAGTGCCGGACCTAACCCATGCTCATCTCTATGCCTGCGGGCCGGCCGGTTTTGTCAGCACCGCCTCAGCCATTGCCGGACGCTTGCAGCGTCCGTTTCTCGGCGAGGCATTCTCTTTACCGGAGCTGGTCGCTGGTAGCGGCGAACGCGTACAGATTCATCTCACGAAAAGTCGCAAAACCATTACGGTGCCCGCTGGTGAGCCGCTACTGAGCGCGCTGGAAGCAGCCGGTGTGCAACCGGCACACGGCTGCCGTCGCGGCATTTGCAACACCTGCGCCTGCCCGAAAAGCAGCGGTACCACACGCAATATCCTGACTCAGGAAGAACAGCACGAATCGGTCTCCGGCTTGCGCCTGTGCATCAGCGCCGCCTGTTCAGACTTGACCATAGACCTTTGATTTACTTGAGGAACGAGATAATGGCTAATCACACGAAGCGCACGCTGTCTGCCCAGGAATTGGACCAGCTTGCCGAAGAACTGGATGCCGTGCGCACCCGCGCCATGGCCGATGTTGGCGAGAAAGACGCGCGTTATATCCGCCGCGTGGTGGCTCTGGTGCGCTACAGCGCGTTTGCCGGTCGCGCCCTGCTCATGCTGAGCTTCTTCCCGCCAGCCTGGGTGCTGGGAACGCTGCTGCTGGCGCTGTCGAAAATCGTGGAAAACATGGAGGTCGCGCACAATGTGATGCACGGCCAGTACGACTGGATGGGCGACCCCAGCCTGAACGGCCAGACCTACGAGTGGGATCTGGTCGGCACCAGCGACAACTGGCGCACCTCGCACAACTTCATGCATCACACCTATACCAACATCAAGGGCATGGATGACGATGTGGGCTACGGCGTGCTGCGCCTGTTCCCGGAGCAGCGTTGGAAACCGCACTACCTGTTCCAGCCCTTCTATGCCGTGATCTTTGCGCTGCTGTTCCAGTGGGGCATCGCCATTCAGGAGCTGCGCCTGGGGCAGCTCTTCAGCGGCAAGAAATCCAAGGAGACATTTGCCGAAGAGTTCGCGCCGGTAAAACGCAAAATGCGCCAGCAGATGCTCAAGGACTATGTGTTCTTCCCGCTGCTCGCCGGCCCGTTCTTTCTGCCGGTGCTGGCCGGCAACTTCGTCGCCAACGGCATCCGCAACATCTGGACCTATTCGATCATTTTCTGCGGCCACTTCACCCGGGATGCCGAGATTTTCGCGAAAAGCGTGCTGAAAGATGAAAGCCGTGGGCACTGGTACATGCGCCAGATCAAGGGCTCCTCGAATCTGGAAGGCGGCAAGCTGCTCAATCTGCTATCTGGCAACCTCAGCCACCAGATCGAGCATCACCTGTTCCCGGATGTGCCTGCCTGGCGTTATGCCGAGATGGCCAAGGAAGTTCGCGTAATCTGCGACCGTCACGGCCTGCATTACAACACCGGCTCGTTCATTAAGCAGGCCGGTCAGGTGACCTGGCGTATTTTGCGATATGCATTTCCATCGGCCGCGGTTACGCCTGGCTACGCAAGAGCCTGAGCTTGGTTATCATGCACGCCTTGAAAATTTGAGGAGGCAGGTATGGCAGCAGTAGCGTTTATCGGCTTGGGCAATATGGGCTACCCCATGGCCGGTCATTTGCAGCGCGCCGGGCACGATGTGACGGTATGGAATCGGACACTCGAAAAAGCGCAAGCCTGGGCCGCAACCTACGGCGGCCAAGTGGCTACCAGCCCCGCCAGCGCCGCCGAACGTGCGGATATCGTGCTGACCTGCGTGGGTCGTGACGAAGATTTAGCTCAAGTTCTGCAAGGCTCGGACGGAATTTTGGCGGGTCTACGCGAACATGCACTGCTCATAGATCACTCCACTGTTTCTGCGGATATTTCCCGAAAAATCGCACGCGAATGGCTCAAGCCTGGTCAGAACTTTGTTGATGCTCCGGTATCTGGCGGCCAGCAAGGTGCCATCAATGGCCAGCTCAGTATTTTCTGCGGCGGTGACGCCCAGGCGATAGCAAAAGCCCAACCTGTACTCGCAGCCTATGCCAAGGCGCAAGCCCATGTTGGCCCGGTCGGCAGCGGGCAACTGGCAAAAATGGTCAATCAGATTTGTGTTGCCGGCGTCATTCAAGGCGTGGCCGAAGGTATGCTTTTCGCACAACACGCCGGTCTCGATGTTGCCCAAGTCATGAGCTTGGTCGCGCAAGGTGCAGGCTCGTCTTGGCAGCTGATCAATCGCCACGCCACGATGCTGGCAGGCCAATATGAACATGGTTTTGCAGTGGACTGGATGCGCAAGGACCTCGATATCGTTGAAGCGGAAGCAGAGCGCTTAGGGTTGAACCTGCCGCTAACCCCGCAAATCAATGATTTCTACCGTGATGTTCAAGCCATGGGTGGCGGCCGCTGGGATACCTCAAGCCTGCTCAAACGCCTGCAAGAAATTGCTGCCGGTACTGGAAAGCCTGCTTGATTTAGGCTTCAATCGAGCGCCTCGGTATTCTGTCCGAAAAATACGCAACTACTCTCAAGAAGGACAAGAAATGAAGTTTCAGCATCGCGTTTTAACCCTCGCTATCGCCTCCCTTGCCCTCGCTGCCTGCAACAATCCGTTCAGCGGCAGCGCCAAGCTGGATACCGACACGCAGAAATTCAGCTACGCCATTGGAGTTGATATCGGGCGCTCAATGGAACCCATCCGCGACGATATCGACCTCGCTGCCTTGCAGCAGGGTCTGAAAGATGTGCAAGAAAAGAAGGAACTTGCGCTCAACGATGAAGAACGCAAGAAAATTCTGACCACGATGGCGCAACAGCTGCGTGAAAAGAAAATGAAGGAAATGGAAGCCAAGGGCAAGTCGGCCACAGATGCCGGCAGCAAGTACCTAGCTGACAACGGCAAGCGCGCAGGTGTTACCACTACCGCCAGCGGCCTGCAGATTGAAACACTGAAGGCAGGCACAGGTGCCAAGCCGGCAGCAACCAGTGTCGTTACCGTGCACTACAAGGGCACGCTGACCAATGGTACGGTCTTCGACAGTTCCTACGATCGTGGCCAGCCCGCCACTTTCCCGCTCAATCAAGTCATTCCAGGCTGGACTGAGGGTGTGCAGCTGATGCAGGTCGGCGGCAAATACAAGCTCTATATTCCGGGCAACCTAGCCTACGGCCCGCAAGGCTCGGGCGACAAGATTGGTCCGAACGAAACGCTGGTGTTCGAGATCGAGCTGCTGAAAATCGAAGGCTGATCCGCCTTTTTCAGACTGCGAACAAGTGACATAAAAAAACCGGCAAAAGCCGGTTTTTTTATTCAAGCATTTGCGAATTGCGCCACCGTTCTTGCCAACAAAGGCCGGCGGCGCATCCGTTGCATCAACGCTCGATGATAGCAACCACGCCCTGACCACCGGCCGCGCAAATGGAGATCAGGCCACGGCCCGAACCCTTTTCATTGAGCATTTTGGACAGCGTTGCCACGATACGGCCACCGGTAGCGGCGAACGGATGGCCAGCTGCCAGGGACGAGCCATTGACGTTGAGCTTGCTGCGATCAATCGAACCCAACGGGGCATCCAGACCCAGACGTTCCTTGCAGAACTTGGGGTCTTCCCAGGCCTTGAGTGTGGACAATACCTGCGAAGCAAACGCTTCATGAATTTCGTAGAAATCGAAATCCTGCAGGGTCAGACCACGACGAGCGAGCATGCGCGGTACGGCATAGGCCGGAGCCATCAACAGGCCTTCTTTGGCATGCACGAAATCAATCGAAGCCACTTCGCCATCGATGAAGTAGGCCAAGACCGGCAGATTGTTGGCTTTCGCCCACTCTTCCGAGGCCAGCAGAACCACCGAAGCGCCATCGGTCAGCGGCGTCGAGTTAGCGGCGGTCATGGTGCCGGTCTCGCGATCACCGAAGCAGGGCTTCAGCGTGGCCAGCTTTTCCAAGCTGGCTTCCGGGCGCAGGTTCTGGTCGCGCTTGAGGCCCAGATACGGGGTGATCAGGTCATTGAAGAAACCGCGCTCGTAAGCAGCAGCCAATTTCTGGTGGCTAGCAATGGCCAGCTTGTCTTGTTCTTCACGCGGAATTTGCCATTCAGCTGCAGTAATTGCAGCGTGGTCGCCCATGGCCAGGCCGGTGCGCGGCTCGCCGTTGCGCGGGAAAGACGGAATGAAGTGCTTAGGACGCAGCTTGGTGGCAGCCTTCAGGCGATCGGCCGGGGTCTTGGCGCGATTGAGTTCGAGCAGTACGCCACGGAGGCCATCGCTGAGCGCCATCGGGGCATCGGATGTGGTATCGACGCCACCAGCAATACCGGAGTCGATCTGACCCAGGGCGATCTTGTTGGCAACCAGAATAGCAGCTTCCAGGCCGGTGCCGCAGGCTTGCTGGATGTCGTAGGCCGTGGTTTGCGGGTCGAGCTTGGTGCTCAGCACGCACTCACGGGTCAGGTTGAAATCACGGCTGTGCTTGAGCACGGCGCCGGCAACCACTTCACCAATACGCTTGCCACCGAGATTGCAGCGATCGACCAGGCCGTCAAGCACGGCGGTCAGCATGTCTTGGTTGGAGGCAGAAGCATACACGCTGTTGGAGCGTGCGAAAGGAATACGGTTGGCGCCAACAATGGCGACGCGACGAATGGTGGTCATGTGACACTCCTGTTGATTACCCCTGTCACGCTAGCACAAACGTTGCACAGGTCATTGGCCGAAATGCAGCAAATGCGACGGCTTGCGGCAAACTCTGCCGTGCCCGCCTTTGTTAGTCTGCATTGGCGGAATGGTAGCGATTTGTTGTGCGTGCGTCAGTACTCGCCAATTTACTTCGAATTGACTAGTCTCCGCACACCTGCGGCCAGAAGCCGACACAATTTTCCGACTTTTGTTGCACTTTTGCCGCAAAGTCTTGGCTGTTTCACTTGTTGAGAGGATCTCATCATGAGCGATCGTTATATTGATTTTGTGAATTCCCCGCTGGGTCAAATGCTGGCCAAGAACCTCGGTCTGCCAGCACCGCTGGCACTGGATCGCTTCGATGCCGCAGCGCCTGTGGTCAAGGGTGGCGTGCTTGTTGGCGCTGCTGCCGGTAGTGACCTGACCGCTGCCATTACACAAGTTTTGGCTAACATCAAAGCAGAAGTGCTGGCTGCTGCAGACAGCAGCGTGCACGGCCTGGCCTCCGCCGCCGGTCTGGCAACCGTTGCCTATACACCTAACGCCGAAGATCGTCAGAAATTCAAGGCGCTGGTGTTTGATGCCTCTGGCATTCGTCGCTCCGACGACCTGATTGCGCTGCACAGCTTCTTCAGCCCGGTCATTCGCAAGCTCGCCAACTCGGCCCGCATCATCGTCATCGGCCGTACGCCGGAACTGTGTGACGACCCGAAATACGCTACCGCACAGCGCGCCCTCGAAGGTTTTACCCGTGCCATCGGCAAGGAAGCCAAGAAAGGCGCAACCGCTCAGGTGATTTATGTGGCGCCGGGTGCCGAAGCTGGTCTGGAATCGACACTGCGCTTCTACATCTCGCCAAAGTCGGCCTATGTTTCCGGTCAGGTCGTGCGCATTGTCGCCACCGGCATCGCCGGCGAAACACCGGATTGGAGCAAGCCGCTGGCCGGCAAGGTCGCGCTGGTCACCGGCGCATCGCGCGGTATCGGCGAAGCCATTGCACAGACACTGGCGCGTGATGGCGCTCATGTCATCTGCCTCGATGTGCCGCAGCAGGAAGCCGATCTGAATAAAGTCGCTGGCGAGATCGGCGGTTCGGTGCTGGCACTCGACATCACCTCGGCAGAAGCCCCGGCGCGTATTGCTGAGCATGTGAAGAGCGCCCACGGCGGTCTGGATATCATCGTGCACAATGCCGGTGTGACCCGCGACAAGACGCTGGCGAACATGAAAGAACAGCTCTGGAACATGGTCATCAACATCAACCTGTCGTCGGAAGAGCGCATCAACGACGAGCTGATCGCGCAGGACGCGATTCGTGCCAATGGCCGCGTCATCTGCGTATCGTCGATTTCGGGCATCGCCGGCAACATGGGTCAGACCAACTATGCCGTGTCCAAGGCCGGCGTCATCGGCATGGTCAACAGCATGCTGCCGATCCTGCAGGCCAAGGGCATCACCATCAATGCCGTGGCACCGGGCTTCATCGAAACGCAGATGACCGCTGCCATTCCGTTCGCCATCCGCGAAGCCGGTCGTCGCATGAACTCGATGTCGCAAGGCGGTCTGCCGGTGGATGTCGCCGAGACCATCGCCTGGTACGCCAGCCCGGCCTCGAATGCCGTCAATGGCAACATCGTGCGCGTTTGCGGTCAGAGCCTGATCGGCGCCTAAGCGCTGGAGATTGAAGATGACTGTTCGTGAATTGAAATCTGCGCCGAATGCCCTGGGCCTGTACGCCAAGGCCGTGTTCGGCGGCTTCAGCAAGAAAGGCAAGACGCTGCCGGCTCTGGAAGTGGTGTTGCGTGATCAGAGCATCGATCTCGCGCATCTCGCCGAGTACAACCGCACCTGCGGTTTCACTCTGCGCGACACCGTGCCGTCGACCTATCTGCATGTACTGAGCACGCCGCTGCAGATGTGCGTGATGACCGATGCTGATTTCCCCTACGCCCTGCTCGGCCTGGTGCATGTGCGCAACACGATTGACCAGTTACGCCCGGTCAATGTGCGCGAGCAAGTAACCTTCCGCACACGCGTCGGCAATCTGCAGCCGCACGACAAGGGCGTGACCTTTGATTTGGTCAGCGAAGCCTTTGTTGGCAACGAGAAGGTCTGGATCGATATCAGCACCTATCTGCGTCGTCAGGCGGTGGCCAAAA
>JACCDZ010287381.1_pt1 | contig 12120 bp, 12 predicted proteins | sample 7449551 | NCBI WGS metagenome assembly JACCDZ01 (sample SAMN15323452, study PRJNA562643) | freshwater metagenome | isolation source: river surface water | place: USA:Blue River Watershed | collected 2017-08-18
ATAATACAGTGCGCCTTTGGCCATCGTTTGGATTGGATTACAGTACCCATACCGCGGTATCACTAGCACTGGTGTTGGGGTTGGCGAGGGTGTTTCCTGCACGGTGGTCGCTGCTGGCGGTTTCGTTTGTTGGGTATTTAGCGTTAATGCTTTATCAACAATACCACTCTTTATTGGATGTGCTGACCACCTCGGTAGTTATTGGTGCTTGCGCCGCGCTGTTATCAAAAGCGTTGGATTTTATCGAGAAGCCAACACGTCACAGTGCTCAGGACTGATAGCCACTTTCATTTTGGTTAACCTGGTTGTTCGGATAACAGCGTGCGTGCCGTTATTCTGATACCCATCCTTAGCCTAATCCACCTATTTGGTCCTACGAATTCCGTTTTTATTTTATCTAATTCTAAAAGCCTTCGTCGGGCCCCCAAGTTCTATTTTCTCATCTGGGTTTCGCTAGATTAACCGGATTTGTCGGCCTACACTTTTTAGTTAAATGCGAGGGTTAATCCCGGGAAAATTGCGTGTAGGAATAGGAGAGCATCGTGAATCTGTTTTTTTTAAAGAAAGCGGCTGATGATAAAGAAAACGCTAGAATGGCGAAAATGGAACTAGAGGCTTTGCATCAGGATATGGCAGCCATAAAGGACAACACGGCCTATATCAGTTTTGATCCTTATGGAAACATAAAGGAAGTTAACGATTTGTTTTTGGCGACCGTTGGCTATTCGCGTACAGAGGTCATTGGTAAGCACCACCGGGTATTTTGCAGCAGCGCGATTGTTAACACCCGAGAGTATGAAAATTTCTGGCGCGATCTTGCTCAAGGAAAAGCATTTTCAGGGACTTTTGAGAGGGTCAAAAAAAGCGGCGAAACCGTATTTCTATCGGCAAACTACTTTCCGGTTAAGGATGCTAGTGGCAGGGTTGTGCAAATTATCAAAATCGCGTCCGATGTTACTGAATCGCAACTGGCGCTCAAGGCAACATCTGCCGTACTTCAGGCGTTAGATAAGTCCCTGGCGGTGATTGAGTTCACGCCCGAGGGCGACATCATAACGGCAAATGAAAATTTTCAAAAAACAATGGGCTATTCCCTAAACGCTATGGTTGGTAAACATCACCGGATTTTTTGCGATGTGGAATTTTATCGAGACAACCCGGATTTTTGGCAAAGACTGAGCAAAGGGCAGCACTTCGCTGGTAAGTTCAAGCGCAAAGGTTCTGCGGGAGAAATTATTTGGCTGGAGGCAACCTACAATCCTATTTTTGATCTGAATGGCAAGGTGGTAAAAGTCATTAAATTTGCGTCGGATATTACCGAGCGCGTTGACACCGCAATGAGAGCGATAGACTTGGCGGCAGCGACTTCAGAACAGACTTCCCAGATTACGTCGAATGCGGTGGGTGTCCTCAATGATGCAATCGAAACCTCTCACCACATTGCAGGGCAAGTAAAAGAAGCGTCGATTATTGGTGGTCAGCTGAGTATTCAATCCAAGAGTATTAATGAAATAGTGACGACTATTCGCTCCATCGCAGATCAGACCAATTTGTTGGCGTTAAATGCAGCCATAGAAGCAGCAAGGGCCGGTGATTCCGGGCGTGGTTTTTCCGTAGTGGCAGATGAGGTGCGCAAACTCGCTGCCGATACTTCTCAAGCGACCTCTGAAATATCCAAGGTTGTGCAAAACAACACGACGTTAATTAGCGAAATAGATGCCAAGCTAAATACGATCACGGGCATTGCCCTGCACGGAGAAGATAGTATTAGCGAAGTGGCTGCTGGATTAGCTGATGTACGCAACGGTGTTAATCAATTTGTTGAAATGGTTGAAACCATGCGGCCCTGATTTGGATACTCGCTTGTTTCTCCCCAACATTTATTGCATGTCCTGCCTAACAATCCTATAGGGATTACCCCCGTTTTGGTCTATCATCACCGAGCCTGTTGGCTCGGCGATGATCCCCAATTGTCGTGTCATTCTTGGCAAGTCTTACAGCTGAGTTCATTCAGGTTAAATTACACCGACAAGGAGTTGCATTAAGCATGAATATTGTTATACGTGAGGCCGCGTTTAGTGATTTGCGGAATCTGGCAGAGTTGTTTGATCTCTACCGTCAATTCTATGAGCAAGAGCCGGATTATGAACTTGCCTTTCAGTTCCTTTCCAGTCGTTTTAAAAATAGTGAGTCGACCATTCTAATTGCAGAGAGTGATGATTTAGGATTGGTAGGGTTTTGCCAACTATATCCAACCTTTTGCTCGGTCGAAGCCACACCCATTTACTCGTTATATGATTTGTTTGTGCTGCCTGATGCGAGAAAGCTTGGCGTAGGCCGCCAGTTGTTGCTGGCTGCCGAAGTTCGTGCGCTCGCCGATGGAAAAGCGCGCATGGACCTAACCACCGCCAAAACCAATTTACCCGCGCAGTCGCTGTATGAATCCCTGGGCTGGCAGCGCGATGAAGTTTTCTATGCATACAACAAACGCCCGAAGCATTAGTTTGCAGGATGAATAACAAACTAAAGGTATAGTTATGAAATATGTGGTTGTTTTTATTCTTATTATTGCCGCTTATATTGCGGGATATCTAACACCTAAAAAGGATTTGAAGGCACTAGAGAGTAATGGTTTTGGTGACGCAACTGTTCACACAGTTCAAGCGGAACAGGAGTTGGTGCCTTCACCCACTAAGTTGGCCCCTAAGATCACTGAAGTAGAAAGAAATTCACCGGGCGTGGCTAAGTCAGTTGAACCTTCTATTGATAAAAAGCGGGGTGATGTTTCTTCCTCCGTTGAGGAAAGGCCAATTGACGCTCTTCACGATTCTGAGATATCAGACGGCAATGAAATAGAATACAAACCCTTTACCGACGAAGAAATCGACTCCCTGGCCCCAGAGCCCTTCAGAAGTTTTCTTAAAAAGATGCAGAAATCTGATCTGGCGCGCTATCGCAAGTTTGTTGATGTGCAAGGCCCCACTGACCAGGATATGGATATATACAATCGCTTGTTCGATTCAATTACAGGCAATCCCTATTCGAAATTTATTGAGATTGATTCGATTCAATGCAAAGGTGGTATGTGTGAACTTCGCCTGTACGAAACTAAGTCTGGTGTTTGGAATTACATTCAGTCGGATATGAGATTGCAGGGTTGGTGGCCGTTTGCATATACCAGTGCGTACGGTCTTGGCTCAGGTGATAACACCCGTGAAGCGCTTTATGTGTTGCTGAGAAAAGATTAAGAAAAAATGTTAGAAATCCGTATAGCCTCTGAAACCGACTTGGAATTATTCTTTCAGTATCTTGATGTTCAATTGCAGCATAACGGTGCTAATGGAACGCCTATATTTCAGCCATTAGCGCGCGAAGAGTCCAGGGTTAGTGACTCGCTCAAAAATAAATTTTTAAGCGGCGTTAACAAAACCGTTTCTGAAGACGGTTGGCGAATTTTAATGCTGGCATTGAGTGGGGAACAATTTCCGGGGCAAGACATTCCCGGGCAGAAAATTGTCGGGCATATCGATATTCGACCACACCCCAATAAATACGCTAGCCATCGCGCGCTTCTGGGAATGGGGGTTGATGTGCTGCATCGCCGAGCCGGTATCGGTGAGCGGTTGCTTAACTTCCTGCTCGATTGGATGCAAGCAAATACGCAGTTCGAATATCTGGATTTGCAGGTTATGTCTGATAACCTTCCCGCGATTAGCCTTTATAGAAAACTGGGTTTTATTACCTATGGTGAGATTGGCGATATGTACCGGATCGATGGCAGATCAGTGTCTGAAACTTTGATGTCGCGCCGCGTAAAAAATTAACAATTTTTTAGTACAACAGGAATTGGATATTTATGTATACCCCAAAACTTCATGAGGAAAAACGCCTCGATGTATTGCATCAGCTGATTAAGGATTATCCCCTGGGCTCATTGGTGGTAATGGGGCAGGGCGAGTTGGTTGCGAATGCTATTCCGTTTTATCTGGATGCCGGTCGTGGGGAGTTCGGTACGTTGGTTGCGCATATTTCCCGCGCAAATCCATTGTGGGAGTTGCCCGAGAGCGATATTTCCGCATTGGTTATTTTTCAGGGGCCACAGGCCTATATTTCTCCGGCTTGGTATCCTAGTAAAGCTGAGCACGGTAAAGCGGTACCAACCTGGAATTATGTAATGGTGCAAGCGAGTGGCAAGCCGCGTTTTATTCAGGATCGCGCGTGGCTATTGGCTCATGTGGAGGAATTAACTAGCACTCATGAGCAGGGTCGAGCGCAGCCATGGTTGGTGACTGATGCCCCGGAGGACTTTGTCGAGCGCTTGTTAAAAGGAATCGTCGGGATAGAAATTCCATTGAAAAAAATTGTCGGTAAATGGAAGGTCAGCAAAGATCGACCAGAGGTAGACAAGGTTGGAATAATCGATGGTTTAAGGGAATCCGGAAAACGGGAAGTTGCAGCTATGGTCGATTTGGTCGCCGCTCATACAGATGCTTGAGCATTCGCTCAAGCATCTCGCATTGCATTAAGCGGAAGCTGCTTTGTCATTTTTGTTTCTGGGGAAAAAGTGCGCTAATTCTTGATCAATATCCAATTCGTTATGGGTGTCGGGGTTGACGCTAACCATATCCCAGGAAAGTTTTTCTTGATCCACAAATGTGCCAGTCCAAACTTGCGGCGTTGCGTTTACGGCACGACTGATCACCCAGGTGTAGTTAGTCAACGCATGCCGTGCGAGCACTACATCCTGAATTTCAAAATGCGGTTTTGCCACCGTAAAGCTTGCCGTGAATTCTTGTCCGATCGCGTAAAAATCAATCGGCGGTAGACGCGGAACCCAGTCATAGTTATTACATACGCGAATTGTTTTTGTCAGGAGCTTGTAGGCCTGATTGTAAGTGCTTTGCCAAACATGCGCGCCAACTTTTGGGCTGGCAAAGGTGATGCTGGTAATGCCTATGTCGGGATAACTGACGGCTAAATCCAACGTAAATAAGCTGGCCAATGCACCGCCCAGGCTGTGACCCGTAATAAATATTTCAGTTGGGGTATCGGGCAAATCTTGCAATGCGGTAAATATTTGCGTTTGCAACGATGCATTCATTTGATTGCTTTTGGTGGCGTAGACATCATTAAAACCTTCGCCTACATGAACGTTGCCTGGGAAAGTGGCTGAATTCTTATAAGGTTTGAATGGGGTGGTGGTCGCTGATTCGAGATCAATGATGGCATCCCACACTGATGAAGTTCCACGAAATGCCACGATATACGTGTTAGCTTGGTTGGCTGCTTGATACAGCAGTGCATAGCGCTCTTCCTTTCCGCTGCCCCAGGCTACATCATCAAAACCGGTAAATCGTTGTACAAATTTAAAAGTTATGTTGTCAACCGTTAGGTCTGGTACTTGATAAGTCGGGTTGTTGGTATTGGCGAAGTCGGTATAGGCTTCCGCAGAGGCTGCCATTAACAAGTTGGCAAAGGTGGTATCCAGATGCGGGCTGGAATTGTTTGCGCTGTTGTTATCGCTGCTCATTGTTTTCTCCTTAACACAGGTTGTTTGCGGTGAAATTTCCTGCTTAGTATAGGGGATATTTCCCATGCAACTATTACGTGCTATAACAAGGTTTCGTTTTAAATTGCATTTTTGCAGCAATTAAATAGGGTAGGGGTTGTGGGTGTGATGATTGGAAAATGTTTGTGTGAAGCGGTTGAGTACACTATTGATGGTGCCTTAGGGCCGGTTTACAACTGCCATTGTTCAAAGTGTCGCCGGTGGCATGGGGCTGCATTTAGAACGCGTGCTTCAATTAATAAAAATCAATTCACTTGGATTAAAGGTGAGGCGAATTTATCCAGCTATAAATCGTCTGATTATGTCACTAAATTTTTTTGTAAAACCTGTGGTTCTCCCCTTATCAGTACTTATGACAATAAGCCCGATATTCTAGGTGTTCCACTCGGTGGTATTGAGGGGATTGAGCACTTGGAAGTGCAAGCACATATTTTTGTGGGTTCAAAAGCGAGTTGGTATGAGATTGCTGATTTAGCGCCTCAGTACGACGCCTGGCCAGGGAGTGAAGAGGCTGTCCGTGAAACTAATCAATAGTGTTTAGTTAGGTAATTACCTTTTCGTTTTTCGATTATTTTCCAGTAGATGTAACTATGACTTTTAATTTTGATACGACCATTCGGCGGGAACAAACCAACTCTGTAAAGTTTGACGGTCGCCAGCAGTATTTTGGTACCACATATTTGGCGCCGCTGTGGGTGGCGGATATGGATTTCGCCGTGCCCGAATGCATTACCCAGACATTGCAGGAGCGATTGAATCACCCGGTGTTCGGTTATTCGCTTTATCCGGAAAGCCTGTATCAAGCTACCATTGATTGGTTTGCGCGTCGGCATCAATGGCATATTGAGCGGGAATGGATTTTGATGGCACCCGGTGTGGTTCCCTCGCTGTTTGCAGCGGTGCAGGCATTCGCGCACGAAGGCGAAGGGGTAATTGTGCAATCACCGGTCTATTTTCCATTCTTCTCGGCAGTAACCACTAATCGCCGTAAATTATTGAATAACTCCTTGCGTGAGTCGAATGGGCGCTATGAAATAGATTTTGAGCATTTGGAACATTGCGCGCAGCAAGGCGCACGTTTGTTAATGTTATGTACTCCACACAATCCGGTAGGGCGAGTTTGGTCTGTTGCCGAATTGAATCGGGTGTTGGAAATTGCACGGCGTTATGATTTAACAATTCTTTCTGACGATATTCATTGCGATTTAATTTACCCTGGCAACACGCACACTATGCTTGGGCGTTTGGCGCAGCCGGGCGATAAAATTGTGACCACCATTGCACCCAATAAGACTTTTAACATTCCCGGTTTGGGTTTGTCTGCATTGGTGATTCCCGATAAGACTCAACGTGAGGCAATGAAGCGGGAATTTGAAAAACTGCATGTTGGCAATAGTAACCCCTTTAGTATTGCGGCTTATGAAGCGGCCTATCGCGGTGGTGATGAGTGGTTGGATGCGCTTATGGGTTATTTGCAAAGCTCGCGCGATTTTGCTGCTGATTTTATCGCGCAACAGATTCCACAGATTCGTATGGTGAAGCCTGAGGCTACCTATCTATTATGGTTGGATTGCCGGCAACTGGGGTTGAGTGATTCAGCCCTGCGCGATTTTTTTATTCAGGAATGCAAGTTGGGTTTAAGTCCGGGCGCTGTATTTGGCGAAGGCGGTAGTGGTTTTATGCGGATGAATATCGGCACCCCACGTGCGAATATTCATGCGGCGCTGACGCAGTTAAGGCAAGGTCTCCACGGAAAAGGTTATGAATAATTGGGCTGATATATCTCCATTTATAGCGTAATACTACTCAGGGGTTGGCGCTCGTAAATCTCGCATCTCCCGGTATAATTATTTGGTTAGTTATTAATCATCATCATAGAGTTATACCTGAACCGCCAAGGTTTGCGGAGCCTCCTTCATGTCCATTTCTAAAAAGTTCACCGTTGCTCTTGTGGCAATTCTGGTGTCTGGAATATTTGTCTCGGCGCTGAGTATTTATTTTATCGAGCGTGACCACATTGCATCGCGTGCTATCGGAGAAAGCGAACGTATTAGTCGTGACTCGTTACGTTTGCTAGGCGTTATTGATTCGATAATGGCCGAGCGCGTGAAAAGTAGCATGGCTGCGCTGCGGCAACTTGGCGGCAATATAGGTCAGCCTCGCCAAGGCGAACGGTTAAGGGTGAATGATCGCGAGGTGCCTAATTTATATTTAGGTGACTCACCTATCGCCAATGATGTCGTATTGGTGGATAAGTTGACCTCGATGATGGGTGGTACAGCAACCATCTTTTCAAAAGACGGTGCGGATTTCGTTCGCATAGCCACAAACGTGATGACACCTACCGGAAGGGCAACAGGTACGGTGCTTGCTCCTCAAGGGGCAGCTATCAAGCAAATCCAACAAGACAGGCCGTTTTACGGATTGGTGGATATTCTGGGTAATCCCTATTTAACCGGTTATGAGCCAATTCAAGATGCGAGTGGCAATACTATTGGCGTGTGGTATGTCGGTTACAAAGCGGATTTGCAAGAGTTATTCACCGCAATACAAGAGAGCCGTGTCTTGGCGCAAGGTTTCGTCGCGATCCGCGATAATCTGGGTGTAACCCGCGTTCACTCAAATAATATTGATTCTGCCGAAGTTGATCGAATTATAAATTCGGAGGACCCCGCGTGGCATTTGACGCGCGACCGTTTTGATCCTTGGGGGTACGAAATCGTTACGGCTTACTCGAATGCAGAAATAGGCGCGCTGGTTAATCAAGCCTTGTTGTTCACGTCAGTTATGCTCGCAATTGCGAGCTTGGTAATACTGGCTATTGTGTATGGTTTGCTGCAATGGGTGATCGTTAAACCTTTGTATCAAACAATCAATCGCGTGCGGAATATTGTCAGCGGGGAAGGTGATTTGACCTTGCGCTTCAACTCTACCGGGGAGGACGAGTTAGCCGAACTCTCCAACGGATTCGATGGTTTGTTGGACAAGCTCCAAAACACAATCAATTCTGTCGCGAAATCTACAGAGCAACTCTTTGGTGCAGCGTCTGAGTTGAAAGATATTGCCAGCGAATCGTCGAGAGCGGCGACCAACCAAAGTCACGATATCAGCAGTATTGCCAGCGCAATTTATGAAATGAGTACCACCGCCCAGCAGGTTGCGGTGCACGCGCATAATGTCGCCCAAGCAGCGACAAGCGCTAAAAAAGATGCTGAAACAGGCTATCGGAATTTGCGCCAAACTATCGATTCCACGCAATTGCTTGCAGGCAATATTGAACAAGCTGCACAAGGTATTGATGCGTTGGCAGGTGCGAGTAATGAGATCGGCGCTGTATTGGGCGTGATTCGTTCGATTGCCGAGCAAACTAATTTGTTGGCTCTTAATGCGGCGATTGAGGCTGCTCGTGCAGGAGAGCAGGGCAGAGGTTTTGCCGTGGTGGCCGATGAAGTCCGTTCACTCGCGAGCCGCACTCAAGCGTCCACCGAGGAAGTGGACAAAATGGTTAAACGTTTTAGAGAGAATTCAGTAATTGCCTTCGACAAAATGCGAATGGCGGAAGATCAGGTTCATGCAAATGTTAACGGAGCAGATGAATCCGGTCGATCTATTCAGCAAGTCTTGTCAGCAGTGTCGGACTTAAGTGGGTTAAACGAAGAAATCTCAACCTCGGTCAATGAGCAAAGCAAGGTCGCCGAGGACATCAATGCAAATATTACGCGTATCAATAGCAATAGCGACCAGAGTCATCGAAGGGTTCAGGAAACGCTACGAGCGTCGGAGCGACTAAGCCAAATTACGGGCGAAATACAACGTCAATTGGCAACGTATAAAACCTAAGTGACCGCAAAAAAAGGGGAGGTGCCCGGATTAATCCATCTTGTGCATGCAAATCTGTACCTAAACGCCTACAATAGCGGCCTTTTTTCAGTACCTCCCCATTTCGCGAGACACTATGAGCGTAAATACCTTTGATCCAACCCAAACCACAACCCTGGATACCCCGGCCAAAACCCTGGCCAGTCAGGTCCAAGCAGGCGGCAACAAAGGGAATACCATAGGTTTTGTATCGTTGGGTTGCCCCAAGAATCTGGTGGATTCCGAGCGCATCCTCACCCAGCTACGGATGGAAGGCTACAACATTGTGCCTACATACAATGATGCCGATATGGTGATTGTTAACACCTGTGGCTTTATCGATAGCGCTGTACAAGAATCCTTGGGTGCGATTGGCGAGGCTCTGTCCGAAAACGGCAAAGTACTGGTGACGGGTTGTTTGGGTGCCAAGAAGGATGAAATCATTCAGGTTCACCCAAATGTGCTGGGAATAACCGGAGCCCATACTTACGAAGAGGTTCTATCGCAGGTGCATGAGCACTTGCCGCCCAAGCCACAACACAATCCCTTTACCGATTTGGTTCCGCCTCAGGGGATCAAGCTGACGCCACGTCATTACGCCTACTTGAAAATCTCTGAAGGCTGCAATCACTCCTGCAGTTTCTGCATCATCCCCGATATGCGCGGCAAGCTGGTAAGCCGGCCGATCGGCCAGGTAATGGGTGAAGCCGAGCGGCTGGTTAAGGCTGGTGTAAAAGAATTGCTCGTGATTTCGCAAGACACTTCAGCCTACGGTGTAGATATTAAACACCGCACCGATTTCTGGGATGGTCGCCCGATGAAGACCGATATGTACCAACTCGCAGCGGCGCTGGGTGAGTTGGGCGTATGGGTTCGCCTGCATTACGTATACCCCTATCCGCACGTAGATAACATTATTCCGCTGATGGCGCAGGGCAAGGTTCTGCCGTACCTGGATATTCCGTTCCAGCATGCCAGCCCAACCATACTGCGCAAAATGCGTCGCCCAGGGCAGGTGGAGAAAACTCTGGAGCGCATTAAGAGCTGGCGCGAGCAAGTACCCAACCTGACGATTCGCTCGACTTTTATTGTTGGTTTCCCTGGGGAAACTGAAGAGGATTTTCAGGAGTTGCTGAACTTCCTTGAAGAAGCGCAATTGGACCGCGTGGGTTGCTTCCAGTACTCACCGGTAGATGGTGCAAAAGCCAACGATCTGCCTGACCCGGTGCCGGATGATATCAAGCAAGAACGCTATGATCGTTTTATGCAATTGCAACAACGAATTTCTACGGAACGTCTGAAGTTAAAAGTAGGTCAGACATTGCAAGTGCTGATCGATGAAGTGGATGAAGAAGGTGCAATTGGGCGCTGTTTTGCTGATGCGCCAGAGATTGATGGTTGTGTATATCTTAATGGAGAAGAAAATGTACAGCCGGGCGATTTGGTGAATGTATTAATTGAGCATTCAGATGAATACGACCTATGGGGAACCAAGGTTTAATATTCACCCGGATCGAAAAATCCCCTGTACACGCAAGTGACAGGGGATTTTTTTATGGGCTATAGTTCGCCTATCAATTTTTGGAGCTGGTTATGGTTGACGTTCAACATCGAGAAAACGACCAAAAATTTGTAATCCGCCATGGGGGTAATGAAGCGGTATTGGCCTATCGCCTGCATTCAGTGGGTGATGCACGAGAAATAGATTTCTATAGTACCTACGTACCACCGGAATTTCGCGGCCAGGGGCTTGCAGAAAAATTAGTGCGTACAGGGCTAACCTGGGCGCGCGAACAGGGCTTTCAGGTTCATGCCAGCTGCTGGTATGTAGCAAAATTTTTGCGCTAAAAGGAATGCACGGAAGCCTGAAGTTCCGTTCGTAATTAAATGTTGCTTCGTTGAATGTATTGAAGGATTTACGTGTATGTTACTCAAGAGTGGGTTTACCCTGATTGAAATGCTGGTCGTTGTCGCGATTATTGCAATATTGGCGTTGATGGCACTTCCATCTCCCGATCCGGCCATTGCAAGAAAACAAGTGACCGAATCAATGGCGTTGATTGATGATTACCAAAAGTTGGTAGTTTTTTATCACCAGAGTGCCCAGGCCTTTTTGAAAGATAATCAGGAGGCAGGCATTCCACCCGCCGATAAATTACTGGGGAATTATGTCGATCGAATTGATTTAATCAACGGTGCATTTCACATTCATTTTGGCAATAAGGCGCATCCGGAAATTAAGAATAAAACCCTCAGTGTTCGACCGATCGTTGTAATAGGATCGCCGCAAAGCCCAATTTCCTGGATTTGTGGTAAGGCCGCTGCACCGGCAGGAATGGAAGCTGTCGGTGAAAACCGAACCGATATTGAAGTTAAAAGTTTACCGTTGAATTGCCGAATTTAAGGTGTTGCGTTGATGAGCTTTGGAAAAATAGTTGCAATTTTGCTGGCAGCCTTGGTTATTTTCAAATGGAATGTGATTCGCGACGAGCTAAGTCCGCCGCCGGATTTTTCCGCGCAGCATCCCGAAGGTGTCGTGCTTTATGCCACCGACTGGTGTGGTTACTGTAAAAAAACGCGCGAGTTTTTCAAACAAAACAACATCGCCTATGTTGAGTACGATATTGAAAAGTCAGCCGAAGGGCGCGCGCAATATGACCAGTTACATGGCAGCGGTATTCCATTGGTGATGA
>JACCDZ011165634.1_pt1 | contig 12117 bp, 12 predicted proteins | sample 7449551 | NCBI WGS metagenome assembly JACCDZ01 (sample SAMN15323452, study PRJNA562643) | freshwater metagenome | isolation source: river surface water | place: USA:Blue River Watershed | collected 2017-08-18
AATACCAGCGGTTCGGTAAGTGCCGTGTACGAAGGAATCCGCTGCAACACGGATGAGGTCAAGACCTACGCGCGGTGGAGTGCTTCCGCACAATGGACGCGCACGATCGACCCCGCGTGGAAAGAAATTAACAGCAACCTGCCATCCAAGCACGCCTTCGCCATCGCACGACAAGGGGCTTGCGAAACCCGCTTGACCCGCAATTCCGTGACAGAAATTGTCCGAGCACTAAAAGCGCCCTCAAAATCGGCCACAACGTTTACCAACTAGCGCAGACGAAGAACACGGCGCCTTCACCCAAGGCCCGTATTACCGTGCGAGCACCAGGTTGTCGCGGTGCACCATTTCCGGTTCGGCGGCGTAACCCAACAGACGTTCAAACTCGCTCGACGGTTTGCGGCAAATAAGACGTGCTTCGGCACTGGCGTAGTTGGCCAGACCGCGGCCGATCTCAGTGCCAGCGGCGTCACGAATGGCGATGACGTCACCGCGCGAAAAATCCCCATCAATCTGAACCATACCGATGGGTAGCAGACTCTTGCCCTCATCGCGCAGCTTGGCCACGGCGCCGTCGTCCACTACCACTGCACCCCGCATTTGCAAATGATCGGCTATCCATTGCTTGCGCGCCTGCGTTTTTTGCGTAGGGGCAATCAGCAACGTACCAATGGCATCGCCTAGGCCCAGACGAATCAAGGCATCGGGCTCACGCCCCCAAGCGATAACCGTGGAGGCGCCAGAACCGGCCGCCCGCTTGGCCGCCAAAATCTTGGTCAACATGCCGCCGCGGCCAATGCTGGAACCCGCGCCACCCGCCATGGCTTCAAGCGCGGGATCACCCGCTTGTGCTTCGTGCACAAACTCGGCTTCAGGGTACTTTCGCGGGTCAGCCGTATACAAACCCTTCTGGTCCGTAAGGATCACCAGAGCGTCGGCCTCTACCAGATTCGCTACCAACGCGCCCAAGGTGTCGTTGTCACCAAACTTGATTTCGTCGTTGACCACCGTGTCGTTTTCATTGATGACCGGCACCACCCCGAGCTTGAGCAGGGTCAGCAAGGTGGAGCGGGCATTGAGGTAGCGTTCGCGGTCGGCGAGGTCGGCGTGTGTCAGCAGCACCTGTGCAGACCCCAGGTTATTGGCGCGCAACTTGGTCTCGTACATCTGTGCCAAACCCATCTGCCCAACCGCAGCAGCTGCCTGCAACTCCTGGATTTCGGTCGGGCGCGTAGCCCAGCCTAGTCGCTTCATGCCCTCAGCAATCGCGCCACTGGAGACCATGATGACTTCGCGCCCATCGCGTATCAGCTGCGCCATCTGGCGGCACCATTCGCCAATGGCCTGCTCATCAAGCCCCCGGCCTTCGTTGGTCACCAGGCTGGAGCCCACCTTAACCACCACACGCCGTGCGTCGCGTAACACCGTTGAACTGAATTTTTTTTGCATCATTTCGGCCACCAGCCCCCGCAGATACTACGTAAGGCGCTATCTAAATAATAGCAATCAAACGCATGCGTCAGGCATCTGCCCCCGGTGCAAAGCGTGGATCAACCTCTTCCACTGGAAGCTCAGCCACCTGCTGGGCCTTGACGTGTTTGAAGATCTCCCGAATCAAAAGCTCGCAGCCCTCGCGCGTCAAAGCGGATATTTCGAAAACCGGCCCCTTGTGCTTGAACCGCTTCACAAAATCCTTGACCAGCGCTTCGCGCTTTTCCATCGGCACCATGTCCAATTTGTTGAGTACCAACCAGCGTGGCTTTTTGTAAAGCGCCTCGTCGTATTTTTTGAGCTCACCCACGATGGCCTTGGCCTGCGCAACGGTATCCACCGCATCGTCAAAAGGTGCGACATCCACTACATGCAGTAACAAGCGCGTACGCTGCAAATGGCGCAAGAACTGGTGACCCAAACCCGCACCTTCCGACGCGCCTTCGATGAGCCCTGGAATATCGGCCACCACAAAGCTCTGCTCCGGGCCGACGCGCACCACACCCAGATTGGGGTGCAGGGTCGTGAAGGGATAATCGGCGATTTTGGGGCGGGCGTTGGAAACCGCGGTAATGAACGTGGACTTGCCTGCATTGGGCATGCCCAGCAGCCCAACGTCGGCCAACACCTTTAGTTCGAGCTTGAGGCTGCGGCGCTCACCAGGCCAGCCCGGCGTTTTTTGCCGCGGCGCGCGGTTGATCGCGCTCTTGAAGCGCAGGTTGCCAAAGCCGCCGTCACCGCCCTTGGCAATTGTGATGACCTCGCCTGGGTGCAGCAATTCAAATAGGACCTCACCAGTCTCATTGTCTGAAATGATGGTGCCGACCGGCATTTTTAACGTGATGTCATCACCAGCGGCGCCGAACATGTCGGACCCGAGGCCGTGCTCACCACGCTTGGCTTCGTGACGGCGGGAGTAGCGGTAATCCACCAAGGTGTTAAGGCTAGGGTCAGCAACAGCAAACACGTGGCCACCGCGCCCCCCGTCACCGCCGTTGGGGCCACCGAATTCCTTGTACTTTTCGTGCCGGAACGAGACGCAGCCGTTGCCACCATCTCCCGCGGCGATGTCGATGAATGCTTCGTCAACGAATTTCATGGCAATGTCCCGTTCAAAAAAGAAAAACCCCGCGCGAAGGGCGCAGGGTTTGTCTGTTGAACATAACGCAGCGTATTAGGCGGCGGTAATGTTCACCGTGTGCTTGTTCAAAGCGCCCTTGACGGCGAAAGACACATGTCCGTCTACCAATGCAAACAGGGTATGGTCTACGCCAATACCAACGTTGCTTCCAGGGTGAAACTTGGTACCGCGCTGGCGAACAATGATGGAGCCGGCAGTCACCAGCTCGCCACCGAATGCCTTCACACCGAGCATCTTGGGCTTGGAATCACGCCCGTTACGCGTAGAGCCGCCGCCTTTTTTCTGTGCCATGACCTATGCTCCTTAAGCAGAAATCGCACCGATTTGCAGTTCGGTGAACTGCTGGCGGTGGCCTTGACGTTTAGCGTAATGCTTACGACGACGCAGCTTGAAGATGCGCACTTTGTCGTGCTTGCCGTGCGAGACGACAGTGGCTGTAACAGTAGCACCGGACACCAAGGGCGTGCCAACCTTCAGTTCTGCGCCGTTACCCACAGCAAGAACTTGGTCGATCACGATTTCCTGGCCTACGTCCGCAGCAATCTGTTCTACTTTGATTTTTTCGCCAGCGGCAACGCGATACTGCTTGCCACCGGTTTTTATGACCGCGTACATGTGAACCTCTTAATCAATTAAGAAACTGCACAAAGGAATTTTGCGCAGAGCCCAAGATTCTACCATGATGCAACAGACCTGACAACTGTCTGCCAAGCACCTCATGGCAGAGCCTAAAGACTTTCTATAATTAGGCACAAATACCTAACCGGATTTCACGTCTTGCAAGCTCCCGTCATCTCCTCGTCCGCCGGACTATCCATCATTGCGTCCGACATGCGCGAAGTTGACCGCGTGATTTCCCAGCGACTGTCGTCTGACGTGCCTCTGGTCGGGAACGTATCCCAGTACATCATTGCCGCTGGCGGTAAACGGCTGCGACCTTCTCTGCTCTTGTTGTGCTGCGGTGCCTTGGGCTATACCGGCGCCCAACGCTTCAACTTGGCAGCTGTGGTCGAATTCATCCACACCGCAACCCTGCTGCACGACGACGTTGTGGACGAGTCCATGCTGCGCCGAGGGAATGCTACGGCCAACGCCAAATTCGGCAACCCCGCCAGCGTGTTGGTTGGCGACTTCCTGTACTCGCGTGCCTTTCAGATGATGGTGGAAGCCCAAAGCATGCGCATCATGGAAGTACTGGCCGACGCCACCAATGTGATCGCTGAAGGTGAGGTTATGCAATTAATGAACATGCATAACGCAGAACTCAGCGAGGCCGGTTACCTGCAGGTGATCCGCTCCAAGACAGCCAAGTTGTTTGAGGCGAGCGCCCGCGTCGGCGCCATACTTTCCGGCGCGACCGCCACCCAGGAAGCCGCCTGTGCAGAATACGGGCAAGCGCTTGGTACTGCTTTTCAAGTCATTGACGACGTCTTGGACTACGCCGGAGATGCGGCTGTAATGGGTAAAAACCTCGGTGATGACTTGCGCGAAGGCAAAACCACGCTTCCACTGATTGCCGCTATGAAGCGCGCCACTCCGGAAGACGCTGCACTTATTCGCCACGCCATTGAACACGGTGAACTAGACCAGTTGGACAACGTAGTTCGAATTGTGCGCAGCACCGGAGCACTCGACGTAGCCCGGGACGCCGCACTAGAGGAAGCACAACGCGCACGCGCTGCCGCACAGCACCTTCCTGCCAATTCCTTTCAAGAGTGTTTGCTACAATTGACCGACAAATCCTTGCAACGTGACCACTAGATAGGTCGACGTGACGCAATACACCGCGGGGTGTAGCTTAGCCTGGTAGAGCGCTACGTTCGGGACGTAGAGGCCGGAGGTTCGAATCCTCTCACCCCGACCAAATTTCCCGTGTACATCAGCAAGTTCGCAAGACTCTTCTAGAGCAGTTTTGCCAGAATTTGTAATTCCGTGCGCAAATGGCGACGAATGGAAAACTGCTGCACTGAATGGAAAATAGGGAAAGACCGCGCATCAACGCGCCAATCCTACGCGCGTAGTGCTACAAAATCCCTCACACCCTTTGTATCAAGGTGTATTTAGCTCGACAATCCAACGATAAACTCGGGTTTCGCCCATATACACCCGCCGGTTTTTCAAGGAAGATAGGCGACTGACAGGGACTCCGCACAACAATCGCATGGCCGTTACCGATATCAGCACCAAAGACGCTCCCGTTATCGCATTACCCGGTGTGGGGCGTGCATTGGTGGCAGCTGGCAAACTGGGACAACGGGCCGCTGAGGAGTCCTACAAGAAAGCAGTTGCCAGCAAAAAGAGTTTTATTGCCGAATTGGTGGGCTCGGGAGCCGTGTCTGCAGCAGATCTGGCGCACACCTTGGCGGAGGCATTTGCCTTGCCCCTGCTGGACCTGAATGCCATCGACACCCAGCGCCTGCCCAAGGGACTGCTAGATTCCAAGATTTGCAGCGACTACCGCATACTGGTACTTAGCAAGCGCGCGAATCGCTTGGTGGTAGCCACCGCAGACCCCTCCGACCAGACGGCCACAGAGAAAATTCGGTTTTCCTCCCAACTAAGCGTCGATTGGGTCGTTGCCGAATTTGACAAGCTCACCAAGTTGGTCGACACCACCACCACCACGGCGGCCGAAGCGGTCGAGGACATCATTGGTGGGGATTTTGAATTCGATGAAGCCGCCGCGGAAGCTATTACTGAGGACCAAACCCCGAATACGTCCGAGGTAGAAGATGCACCAGTGGTGCGTTTCTTGCACAAAATGCTCATGGACGCATTTAGCATGCGGGCCTCAGACTTGCATTTTGAACCATATGAACACAACTACCGAGTGCGCTTTCGCATTGACGGTGAGTTGCGCGAAATTGCAAACCCTCCCATAGCCATCAAAGACAAGCTGGCGTCACGGATCAAAGTGATCTCGCGAATGGACATATCCGAAAAACGCGTCCCGCAAGACGGTCGGATGAAGCTCAAGGTAGGGCCTGACAGGGTAATTGATTTCCGGGTAAGCACGCTTCCCACACTGTTCGGCGAGAAGATCGTGATCCGTATTCTTGACCCCAGCAGTGCGAAGCTGGGCATCGACGCATTGGGATACGAGCCGGTCGAAAAGGAACGCTTGCTGCACGCCATTGGCCGCCCCTATGGCATGGTGTTGGTAACGGGCCCCACCGGTTCGGGGAAAACGGTGTCGCTTTACACTTGTTTGAACTTGCTCAACCAGCCAGGTGTAAACATTGCCACGGCGGAAGACCCATCTGAAATCAACCTTCCCGGCGTCAATCAGGTCAACGTAAACGAGAAAGCAGGGCTGACGTTTGCGGCAGCCCTCAAGTCCTTCCTTCGGCAGGACCCTGACATCATCATGGTGGGCGAAATTCGCGACTTGGAGACAGCCGACATTTCCATCAAGGCAGCGCAAACGGGTCACTTGGTGTTGTCCACGTTGCATACCAACGATGCGCCAACCACGCTGACCCGGATGCGCAATATGGGTATAGCGCCCTTCAACATTGCCTCCAGCGTGATCCTCATCACCGCGCAACGTCTGGCCCGGCGACTCTGCACGACCTGCAAAGCCCCCACTGAGATTCCGAAAGCGACCCTCTTGGAGGCCGGATTCCCTGAAAGCGAAATCGATGGCAGCTGGAAGCCCTACCGTGCGGTAGGCTGCAATGCCTGCAACAACGGCTACAAGGGGCGGGTGGGTATTTACCAAGTAATGCCCATCAGCGAGGAAATTCAAAGGATCATTCTGCGCGACGGCAGTGCCATGGAAATTGCCTCGCAATCCGAAGCGGAAGGCGTGCGCTCATTGCGGCAAGCGGGCTTGCACAAGGTCAAGGTCGGATTGACCTCCCTGGAAGAGGTGTTGGCCGTGACCAACCTGTAAGCATATAAAACGAGGAACCCATGGCGACACAAAAAAATGCCGGCCCCAGCGAGGCCGTCTATGAATGGGAAGGCAAAGACCGCAATGGCAAGCAGGTACGTGGAGAAACCCGTGCGGCTGGCGAGAATCAGGTCAAAGCCTACCTGCGCCGCCAAGGCGTTACGCCGAGCAAGATCAAAAAACGCCGCATGGGTTCGGGCAAATCGATCAAGCCCAAAGACTTGGCCATTTTCACGCGCCAGCTCGCCACCATGATGAAGGCGGGTGTCCCCTTGTTGCAGGCCTTTGACATTGTGGGACGGGGCAATCCGAACCCCAGCGTGACCAAGCTCCTCAACGATATTCGCATGGATGTGGAAACCGGAACATCGCTCAGTGTGGCGTTCCGAAAATACCCGCTTTACTTCGACAACCTCTATTGCAATCTCGTTGAAGCCGGTGAATCGGCCGGTATTCTGGACCAGTTGCTGGACAGGCTTGCGGTGTATATGGAGAAGACCGAGGCCATCAAATCCAAGATCAAATCGGCCTTGATGTACCCGATCTCTGTTCTGATCGTGGCGTTTGTGGTGGTGTCGGTGATCATGATTTTTGTGATTCCGTCATTCAAGCAGGTGTTCAGCTCATTTGGTGGTGAGTTGCCTGCTCCCACGCTGATGGTGATTGCCATGAGCGAATTTTTCATCGAGTACTGGTATTTGATTTTTGGTGGTCTGGGTGGGGGTGTTTATTACTTTTTGCAAGCATGGAAACGCAATGCCAAGGTACAAGCGGTCATGGACCGTGTCATGCTGAAGATGCCTATTTTTGGCGTACTGGTCGACAAGTCTTGCGTTGCACGATGGACACGCACGCTTTCGACCATGTTTGCGGCTGGCGTTCCGCTGGTGGAAGCACTGGACTCTGTGGGCGGCGCTGCGGGCAACGTTGTCTACTCTGACGCCACGCACAAAATACAGCAGGAAGTGTCCACAGGCACCGCGTTGACAGCCGCGATGACCAACGCCAACCTTTTCCCCACCATGGTTTTGCAAATGTGCGCCATCGGCGAAGAGTCCGGCTCCATTGACCACATGCTGGGAAAGGCGGCCGACTTTTATGAGTCGGAGGTGGATGACATGGTCGCTGGCATTTCAAGCCTGATGGAGCCGATCATCATCGTGGTGCTAGGTACCATCATTGGTGGCATTGTGGTCTCCATGTACCTGCCTATTTTCAAATTGGGACAGGTGGTTTGATGGAGTTGGGGCTGCTGGCAGTCGTTGGTTTCTTCGTTCTGGGCCTGCTGATCGGCAGTTTTCTCAATGTCGTGGTCCACCGCCTACCGATCATGATGGAGCGTGGCTGGGAGAGGGAGTGCCGAGAGCTGCGCAATGAACCCCCAGGACCCGATGCGGAACCCTTCAATTTGGTGGTCCCGCGCTCGCGTTGCCCAAAATGCGGACACCCCATTGCCTGGTACGAAAACATTCCCCTTCTAAGTTACGCTTTCTTGCGCGGACGATGCGCGCAATGCGCAACACCTATCAGTGCCCGCTATCCGTTGGTGGAGTTGGCTACCGGCTTGCTCTTTGCGTGGTGTGGTCATCGCTACGGGCTCACTACTACGGCATTGGTCTGGAGCGGGTTTGCAGCAGCATTGCTGACACTTGCACTCATCGACTGGGATACGACGCTGTTGCCTGACGACATTACGCTGCCGCTGTTGTGGGGCGGTTTGATTGCAGCCCAGTTGGGGTTCAGCGGCACCCCATTGGCGTCGGCACTTTGGGGCGCGGTAGCAGGCTACCTTGCGTTGTGGTCCATTTACTGGCTGTTTAAACTTGCCACAGGCAAAGAAGGCATGGGATACGGCGACTTCAAATTGTTGGCAGCACTGGGGGCCTGGTTCGGCTGGGAAGCGCTGATTCCCATCATCCTGATGTCATCCGTGATCGGTGCCATCGTTGGCATCGCGCTCAAGATCAACAGCAAGTTGCGCGAAGGTGGTTATATCCCCTTCGGTCCATTTCTGGCCGGTGCAGGGTTGACCGTATTGGTGGTCGGAAGCACCGGTATACGGCGCCTGCTCGGGATATGAAGCCTTCTCTGGTGTTGTGATTCGACTCGGCGTTACCGGAGGCATAGGCAGCGGCAAATCCACTGTGGCAGGTCTGCTGGCGCAACGGACCGCAGGCACCATTCTCGACGCGGATGCGATTTCCCGTAGTCTTACAAGTACAAATGGGGCCGCCATACCAGCCCTTGTGGCAAATTTTGGCGATGTGATTCTCGACGACTCGGGTGCACTCAACCGTACTGCTGCCCGTGAACGCGCGTTCTCGCAACCCGATTTTCGTGCGCAGTTGGAATCCATCATCCACCCTTTGGTGCGGGACGAAATGTTCCGCATCGAAATGGAAACGATGCGCAAAAAAAGCCCCGCACTCATCTACGACATACCCCTGCTGGTTGAGTCCGGTACATGGCGCAGCAAGCTGAGCCGGGTGCTGGTCGTGGATTGTGGTGAGGAGACACAAATCTCCCGTGTTGAAAAACGCAACCAGCTTGCCCCAGAGGCCGTGCGCGCGATCATTCGCGCACAAGCACCTCGGTCTTTGCGCTTGGCCGCGGCCGATTTTGTGCTTTGCAATGATGGAATATCGCTCGTGGAATTGGCAAAACAAGTCCAACAACTCAGTAACATACTGCTCTTGCAGAAAACAGCGAAAGATTCAGCGTGATTCTTTACGAGTACCCATTTAACGAACGCATCCGTACTTTTTTGCGTTTGGAGCACCTCTTCTTGAATTTGGGTACTTTGATGGCCCGCCCAGAAGCCATTGACCATCATTACGCTCTGACAACGATGTTCGAAGTCATGGACGTTGGAGCCCGCGCCGACCTGAAGGCAGATGTTCTTAAGGACCTGGACCGCCAAAAGCAGACCCTCAATGGATACCGTGGCAATCCCAACATTGCCGAGTCCATGTTGGACCATGTTATCGGGCAACTCGACCGCTGCTTCACGAACCTCAATAGCCAACCGGGCAAAGCCGGGCAATCCTTGACGGAAAACGACTGGCTCATGGCCATTCGCAGCCGCATTGGAATTCCAGGTGGAACCTGCGAATTCGACTTGCCCGCCTATTACGCCTGGCAGTTCAAACCCTCGGAAGAACGTCAACGCGACCTGCAGGGTTGGGCTTCCACGCTTGCGCCACTCGCTGAAGCTATCCAACTATTGCTAAAACTTCTGCGCGACTCCGGCTCACCGCAAAAAATTGCCGCAACCGGTGGGCAATACCAACAAAACCTGCCCGCGGGGCGTACCTTCCAGCTCCTGCGCCTGGCGATTGACCCCGCACTGAACCTGATTCCCGAAATAAGCGGAAACCGGCTCATGGTTTCCATCCGACTGATGCAGCAGGGCGAAGACAACCGCAACCATTCCACACAAGCTGACGCCGCCTTTGAATTGGCGCTGTGCGCATGATCGGTTGGTAGCACCACCACCCTATTCGTATTTTGGTGCCTTTTTTGGTTCTAGCCCCCGTGAAATAAGCGCATACAGCTACATTTTCTATAGCATGAAAATGCGATCACCTGGCTAACTTTCCGATGCCAACCAAGCCAGCACCGGCACCGTACCAGGCAGTATGGGCGCGACTTGCACTGGGTGCGTTTGCCACGCATGCTGCTGACCTTCCAGCATGGTGATGTCGCCAGACCATGCCAAAATTTTACAAAAATGCAGCCTGACCAAAGCATGGGGGTAGTCGACCACCAGCACCTGCCAAAAGGTCGCTTGCTGCACATGAATGCCTATCTCTTCCGCCAGTTCACGCCCCAGGGCCGTGAGTACGTCTTCGCCCTGCTCGACTTTGCCACCCGGGAACTCCCAATAGCCCGCGTAGGCCTTTCCCGGAGGACGGGTACAGAGCAAAAAACGACCATCAGAATGCAGTAGCAGTCCTACGGCCACATCCACAGGTGCTTGTGCGCGCGCACTGCGCGGCTGGTCTGCATCAACGACCAATGTCGTCTTAGAGAGATGCGTCATGGCCACGGCGCCCCACATAGTCACGCGCGAACTGGTAGGCCACCCGGCCACTGCGTGATCCCCGCTCCAGGGCCCAGATCAGCGCCTGCGGGTGGGCTTCGGTGCTGGCTTCACCGGAAACCCCAAGGTTCAACAGCCATTGGTCAACGATGCGCAGGTATTCATCCTGGCTAAAGGGGTAGAAGCTGATCCACAGTCCAAAACGCTCCGACAAGGAAACTTTCTCTTCAACCACTTCGCCCGGGTGGATCTCGCCGTCAGCTCCATGCTTGTAAGTCAAGTTCTCCGCGTGGTACTCCGGGAGCAGATGGCGCCGGTTACTGGTGGCATAAATCAGCACGTTGGGCGTAGCGGCGGCCACGGAACCATCGAGCACCGATTTGAGGGCCTTGTAACCACCTTCGCCTTCGTCAAAACTCAGATCATCGCAAAAGATCAGGAACTTTTCCGGCCGGTCGGCCACCAGTTCCACGATGTCGGCGAGATCGACCAGATCAGACTTGTCGATTTCAATGAGTCGCAATCCCAGCGGCGCAAAAGCCTGCAAGCAAGCCCGCACCAAAGAAGACTTGCCGGTTCCCCTTGCGCCGGTCAGCAATACATTGTTGGCTGGGCGGCCTTGCACAAACTGATCGGTATTGCGAAAGATTTTTTCTTTCTGCGCCTCTACGGCCTGCAAGTCGCTGGCATTCATCTGCCCGACATGGCGCACCGGCACCAGCATGGCAGCACCTGAGCGCTTGCGCTGGTAACGAAAAGCAATCGAGTCACCCCACTGCGGCGGACGTACACCTTGGGGGAGCGATGCCTCCACCTTGTCCATGAAGACGCCCACGCGGGCCAGAAAACCGGTCCAGTCGGTAGATTCCATGTGGTATCCCTAGCGAGGCTTCAGGAACGGTAGTCAGCGTTGATGGTGACGTAGTCGTGGCTGAGGTCGCAGGTCCACACGGTGTCGGCGGCGTTACCACGCCCCAATGACACGCGCACCGTGATTTCGCTTTGCTTCATGACACGTTGACCATCTTCCTCACGGTAGGACGGATTGCGACCACCCGCCACAGCCACGTGTACGTCGTCCAAGTACAAATCGATACCCGTCTGATCCAGGTCGTCCACGCCCGCGTAACCCACCGCCGCCAAAATGCGCCCCAGGTTGGGGTCGCTGGCGAAAAAAGCGGTCTTTACCAGGGGTGAATGTGCAATGGCGTACGCAACCTTGCGACACTCCACAGCGTCGCGCCCACCATCCACACGAATAGTGATGAACTTGGTAGCGCCCTCGCCGTCGCGTACGATGGCGTGGGCCAATTGCTGGGCCACCTCCACAATGGCCGCACGCAGCACCTGCGCCTCAGCAGAGCTCGCAGAGGCAATGGTGGGATTTCCAGCACGGTTGGTCGCAATCAGCAAGAAAGCGTCATTGGTAGAGGTGTCTCCATCCACCGTCACGCGGTTGAAAGACTGCTCGGCCACCGGGAATACCAGGGCCGGCAATACTTCCGCACTGACGCAGGCATCGGTTGCCACATAGCCCAGCATGGTGGCCAT
>JACCDZ010006321.1_pt1 | contig 12116 bp, 11 predicted proteins | sample 7449551 | NCBI WGS metagenome assembly JACCDZ01 (sample SAMN15323452, study PRJNA562643) | freshwater metagenome | isolation source: river surface water | place: USA:Blue River Watershed | collected 2017-08-18
CCTTAATCATCGCGTAACCAATTAAATGTGTGAAAGAAACTTTTCCACCACGTGCACGTTTTAAGTGATTATTTATGACTGTGCGATTGTCAATCATTAACTTTGCTGGAATTGCACGAACACTTGTGGCAGTTGGAACAGTGAGTGAAGCTTCCATACTTTGTACAACGCGATTAGCAACTCCGCGGAGTGGTTCAACTCGAGCTGCAGAAGGAACTGCAACTTGTGGAGTTGGTTTTGCAACTGCTTGCGCAGGAGTTGGAGTTGGCTGCGTTGCTGGTCGAACTGCAGGTTGCGGAGTAGTTACCTCAGTAATTTGCGGAGTTGGTGTTGCAGGTACAGATGAAGCTGCTTGTGTCGGTGCAGGTGTGCTCTGTTGTCGCTTGGGAACTGGGGGAGTTCCGGGTGCAGACTTTGGTGCGCCATTCGTTGGAAGCGGTACTCCAGGTTTGTATCCGGAAAAAAACTCTCGCCAATTTTCTTCAACTGAATTTGGATCGGCCAAGTAACGCTCATACATTTCATCGACAAGCCATTCATTGGAGCCAAAAGAGCCACCAAATTTATTGTCGGGAGTCATACCTGCCACAGAAAGTAAGCCTATCTGCGCGCAGGAGCGAGGCTCTACCTGAGCGCAGCGTTATTGGCCACAGTTCCTGCAAGTACTTTCGTTCTGCGCAAACCTCATTGCTAGGGCAGGCTCCCGTTATGGGATTGGCGTTCATCACAGGAGCAAGTCGGGGTCTCGGCCGTGAGGTAGCCCGCGCCTTGAAATCTTCGGGCCACCAAGTAATAGGTATCAGTAAAGAGCCGCAGCGCGCCGATTCAGCGAGCGCGGAGCTGGGAATTCCTTTCGAAACCGTAGATTTCCAAGATATTGCCGCCACTCGCTCCTTCGCGCAATCCATTCTTGAAAAATATGGAACTCCTGAAATATTGGTTCTTGCCCATGGAGTGATGAGCGACAAGATGGCAAAGACATTGCGCACCAATGATGATGAATGGGCTCGAGTATTGAATATCAATCTCAATTCTGTCTTCACTTTAGTCAACGCTATCGGCGCACCTATGGCAGAAGCGAGAAATGGTCGCATCATTATTTTCTCAGCTTGTCTTGGTCGAATGTCTGGACCTGGAAATGCTGGTGGACTTGCTCCGTATCGCATTTCAAAAGCTGGCGTTAATGCTCTGGTTCGAAATCTCGCGCACGAAACTGGTCACGGATCGCGCGGATTACTTGTTGATGCAATCTGCCCTAATCACACTCGTACCGATATGGGTGGCCCGGATGCTCCGCGAAGTGTTGAAGAAGGCGCCGAGACTGCAATCTGGTTAGCAACGCGAGAATTTAATTCTGGAGATAAAACTGGATTAATGTGGGAAGACCGAGAAGTTGTTGACTGGTAACTACTTTGTACTGGTGCGTGGGATTGATGCCAGTGCAGCAATAAATGTAATAAGAGCATAAGTACCAAGAGTTAGTCCGAGCGCTAAACGCTCTCCATCAATCATGTAGTACGCAACGCCCATAGCGATGAGATTCGCCAGCACTGTGGGTCCGCGTCCGTAATTTCGCTGTTGTAGAAATCCGCGACCGGCAAAGAAAAGGCCGATTCCTCCAATTATCAAGAAAACAATCTCAGCGATTACTGCGTCAAGCTCTTCAACTGAAGATGTAAGAGTACGAATAAGTAGGTAGGCGCCTAGTCCAAATAAGAAAATTGCCTCGATTCTGACCAACCACGCGGCGATTATGTGAATGCGAGCTGGGATCACGGCCATACGGCGAAGAATAGAGTATGAGAAAGCACTATTTATTCCTTGTTTTTTGGCGGAGTCTTTAGTTATGGCCTCATTCGACGACGGTATTTACGACTCACTTACAGGTCTTTTGGCCCCACCCTATTTTTATGAAAGCTCAGAGCGACTTCTATCGTGGGCGGAGCGTAGCCATCACCCAGTTTCACTAATTTCGATTCGACTTCCAAGTCTCAATGATGATTTGTTACTGAAATGTGCACGTGATTTGATTTCTGAGCTACGTGGTGGAGATCTTCTTGCTCGTATGGGAAATCAGAGCTTTGCACTATTACTTCTCGGCGATAAATTGGGAGCAGAGCAATTAATCTTTCGATTAAAGAACACGATAAAACCTGAACTCACTTATGAAGCCACCGCTATTGAAGTGGGAGAAGGAATCGAAGCGGGATTAAAGAGACTTGCAATCTAATTATTTGGAACGAAGATCGAACTTCGGTAATAACGAAGTTCTTCTATTGAATCTTGGATGTCGCCCAGCGCTCGATGATTTCCAGTCTTCTTTGGCGCGTTGAAATAAACTTTTGGATACCAACGTCGCGCTAGCTCTTTAATTGAAGAAACATCAATGGTTCGATAGTGCAGATATTCGTTAAGGCGTGGCATATCTCGTGCGATGAAGTTTCGATCCATTCCAACCGAGTTACCAGCCAACGGTGACTTTCCAGAAACGGTATGCGCTTGTAAGTACTTAATGACCATCTCTTCAGCTTGAGAGAGTGACACACCGTTGGGAATTTTCTCAAGCAATCCAGATTCGGTATGCATAGTTCGCACTTCATCACGCATTCCTTCAAGCTTTTCAGCTGAGGTTGCAATAACTACATCTACTCCATCGCCCAAGACGTTGAGGTCGGCATCGGTTACCAGTACCGCGATCTCGACGAGCGCATCGTTTTCCAGCGACAACCCAGTCATCTCGCAATCAATCCAAATCAGCGGCGGGTTTTCGGAGGCCATAGGTAGAGAGCCTATTGTGAGCGATATTTCACCGCTCGTTCACCTTCCGTTAACTCGAACTCAACCCCTCACATCGCCGTAGATAGCAGTATCCGCCTCGTGACGATGACCGAAAAACAGGCTTCAAGCCCGACACCGGCACCGCGAGAGATCACCACACAACCACGACGTTCTGATCAAGTTTTTCGTTCAGTGGTATTTCTTGGAGGGCTCTCGTCGTTAGTCATTCTCTCGGCAATTGCGCTCTTCCTTGGAATTCGCGGCTTTGAAATTATCACTCGCGAAGGACTGAAATTCATTACGGGTTATGAATGGTATTCGTCAATTAACGCCGATGGACTTTCAGGGGATCAACCTTCCGTGTACGGAATCGGTGCGATGCTTATCGGAACAATTATTACTGCCTTGATAGCGGTTGTGATTGGCGTTCCCATTGCTGTCGCCACTGCACTCTTCCTAAATTTCTATGCACCAAACTTCATTAAGGGATTCCTAGTTTCTGTTATCGATCTCATGGCAGCGTTCCCATCAATCCTCTTTGGTTTGTGGGGCCTCAACGTTTTGATGCCGAGCGCAGAGTACTGGGCAAAGTTGCTACACAAATATTTTAGTTTTGTTCCGCTCTTTGAAGTTTCAGCGCCAGTTTTTACTCGATCACCTTTTGTCGCAGGCGTCGTATTAGCCATCATGATAGTTCCAATTGTTACCTCAGTAGCACGAGAAGTCTTTTCACAAACTCCTCTCGATCGCATACAAGCGGCGTACGCTCTCGGAGCTACAAAGTGGTCAATGATTAGAGCAGTAGTTCTTCCATTCGGATCAAGCGGTGTAGTTGGTGGAGCAATGCTGGGTCTTGGTCGTGCCATGGGCGAAACAGTCGCAGTATTTACTGTGCTAAACATCGTGTTTCAAGCTAATTTCCAGATACTCCTCGGCGCGGGAGGAAACGTTGCTTCACTTATCATTCTCAAATTCGGAGAAGCTTCGGCTGAGGAAATCAAAGCACTGATGGCCGCAGGCCTAATTCTCTTTATCCTTACTTTGTTGGTGAACATGATCGCCGATCTCATCGTCAATCGCGCTGGACGTCAGGGTCGATAATGACAATCACAACTCCGAAGCCGATGAAACCCTGGCGTGCTACTCCCAAAGCGATGGTGCCTAACTTTATTGCGGGACTCCCAGTCATTTTAGGTACTTGGTTTTTAATTGATTTCACGGGGCTTGCTGGAAAACTCGGAGCATTTATCGCAGCTTCTACTCTCGCGATTGTTACTTTGTCGCTGGCTGCAGGAATTCAACGTGGAGTTCAAGCCGCAAAGAATGCAGCGGTAGGAACTTTTGTCGCTATCGGCGCCATCACGGCCATGTTCCCGGTCGTAAGTATTTTGGGAACTGTCGTAGTTCGAGGTGTTCGAGGAATCTATGTTGGATTCTTCACCAACGATATGTCACTTGCTTCTGTGAATGATCCGCTGGATAAAGGTGGAATTCTCCACGCAATTATTGGAACTCTTCTCTTAATTCTTTTTGCCATGTTGATTTCGGTTCCGCTTGGAATTCTGACCGCTCTTTACTTAACGGAAATTAAAGGGCCTGGATCTCGTTTGATCAGATTCCTAGTCCAGGCTATGAGTGGTGTTCCATCAATCGTTGCTGGACTATTTATTTATTCAGCTTTCATTTCAGGAACTGGACGTGGCTTTAGTGGATTCATGGGCTCTCTTGCGCTTTCGATCTTGATGTTGCCAACAGTGGCAAGAACTGCAGAAGAGGTTCTATTGCTTATTCCTGCCGATCTTCGTGAAGCAGGATTGGCTCTGGGAGCAACGCAATGGCGCACTGTTGCAATGGTTGTTGTTCCCGCAGCAAAGAGTGGATTGATTACTGCAGTAATTCTTGGAGTGGCTCGCATTGCGGGCGAAACTGCGCCGCTTCTCTTCACAACTGGTGGCGGCGATGCTGTGAATGCAAATCCATTTGATGGCGTTATGGGCTCAATCCCATTCGCAATTTGGAAAGCTCTTATTGCAGGTTCTGAAGAATCAAATGCTCGCGCTTGGGCATCAATTTTCATTCTTTTGGTAATCGTTTTGGCGCTCTTCTTTTCAGCGCGCCGCCTAGGGAAGAGGAGAGTATGACGATGGCTGAACAAGTAACGCCAAGTTCGCTGGCTGGAATTGCAGGTGCAAATCCGCGGAAATCTCCGGGCACGATTCCTCTAGGAACCGGTCTTGAAGCTCGTAATGTCCATGCATGGTTCGGAAAGAATCATGTTCTCTCTGATATCTCACTAGATTTTGCTTCAGGAACTGTCACAGCACTTATCGGACCATCTGGTTGCGGAAAATCAACATTCATCAGAACGCTCAATCGCATGCATGAGTTCATTCCTACTGCAGCAATGGCTGGTGAAGTACTTCTCGACGGTAAAGATGTTTATGCTCCAGGAACAGATGTCACAAAGATTCGCCTCAAGATTGGTATGGTTTTTCAAAAGCCAAATCCATTTCCATCAATGTCAATCGGAGAAAATGTTCTAGCCGGGCTCAAACTTGCTCAACTCAAACAGAGCAACAAAGAGGATTTACTGGAAGAGTGTTTAGTTCGTGCAGGTCTCTGGAATGAAGTGAAAGATCGTCTTGATGCACATGGCGGCTCCTTATCGGGCGGTCAACAACAGCGTTTATGTATAGCTCGTTCTCTAGCGGTAAGGCCTCAAGTACTGCTGATGGATGAACCGTGCTCAGCACTTGATCCTGGCTCAACTCTGCGAATCGAAGAGACGATTCGTGAGCTCTCTGAAACCATGACTATTGTCATCGTGACACATAACATGCAACAAGCGGCACGTATTTCGGACTACACCTCATTTTTCTTAGCTGATGGGGGACCTGGTGTGATGGTTGAAGTTGGACCTACAAGTGAGATCTTTTCACGTCCCAAAGACCAACGCACTGAAAATTATGTCACTGGACGATTCGGTTAGGCCGTAACCAAGAGTTCACTTAACGTTGTGCTTCTGTTTAGCAATATGAGAAGCGTTGTTTGAATCGGATTCATAGGTTCTCCCTGAAGGAAACCACTATTCGCTACTTATTCAAAAAGGAGACCACCTTGGTCCGCAAGTTCTTAATGAAAATTTCTCTTGTTGCAGCGATTTTCTCCCTCGTAGCTGCACCTGCTTACGCCGTAAATCTCGTTGGTGGCGGCGCAACATTTGCTAATCCAATCCTTGATGCATGTAAAGCTGAATATGCCCGCGAAACAGGCGATAACTATGTTTATAACTCTCTCGGTTCAGGCGCTGGTCGCTCTGGAATTGATAAAGGAGATTTTGATTTTGGATGGTCTGATACTCCACATCTAGGAGCATCTGCGCCAAAGAGCATGATTCATCTTCCAGTCGTGGCTGCTCCAGTAGCCATCATTTACAACGTTCCTGGAATTAAAGGCAACGCAACGCAAATTACTCTGTCTCCTACAACAATTGCGAAGATCTTCTCTCGTCAAATTACCAAGTGGAATGATCCTGCGATTAAAGCTGACAACAACCGTGTGATTAGTACACCAGTATTTGCCACAGAACGCGTCAAAGTAATGGTTGATGGAAAGTCCACAACTCAGACTGTCACCAAGAAAGACAAGGATGGAAATCCCATCGTTTCGCGCTACACAAAGAAGCGTGAATCAGTTCAGTTCCCAAATACTGAAATCGTCGTTGTTTATCGAAACGATTCTTCAGGTACTTCCGGAATCTTCACAAACATGCTCAAAGCTGTTGCAGGTTCAGTTTGGACTAAGGCAGGAAATAACGACTTCACCGCTTCCTTCCCGGGCAACATCAACGACATTAAGAATCTTGGAAAAATACAGGGCGCAAAGGGTTCTGAGTTGACTACAGCGCTAGTAGCAAAGACTCCAGGAGCCATCACTTACGCAGAAAAAGACTATGCCAATAAAGTGAAGCTCCCAGTCGCAAAAGTTCTTAACAACGCCGATATCGCAGTACAACCAGGAGCTGCTGGAGTTTCAGCATTCCTTGGTTCTGCGAAGTTCAATGACAATGGAACGCTAGCTCTTGATTACACCACCAAGAATCCTGGCGCTTATCTCTTGGGATCCACTTCTTATGCGCTCGTCCTCACAAACTATCCAGATAAAGCTAAGGGCGCAGCGGTAAAGAAGTTGATGACTTACATCCTTGATAACTGTGCGAAGAAGTTCCCAGAAACAGAATTCGCCGTTATTGATGGAGCGCTATATGAGTTCAACAAGAAGTTAATTGCCCGTATCGGTTAATTTCTAAGCGAAGTAAAGGGAAATTTCCCGGGCGCTCGAGGGAGCCCGGGAATTTTCTTTTTGTGATGATTTTCAGTAAAGCGCGCCCGGCAGGAATCGAACCTGCGACAACCCGCTTAGAAGGCGGGTGCTCTATCCGACTGAGCTACGGGCGCATTTGTGGCGTAAGTCTACCGAGTGCGATTAATTCCGCGGCTAGACGATAAGGTTTCGCCTCGTGGCAGAGTTCATTTACACAATGAAGAAGGCGCGAAAAGCGCACGGTGACAAAGTCATCCTCGATGATGTCACATTGATGTTCTTGCCAGGCGCAAAGATTGGTGTGGTTGGCCCCAATGGCGCTGGAAAATCAACAGTTCTTCAGATCATGGCCGGTTTGCAACAACCGTCAAATGGCGAGGCATATTTAACTCCGGGATACTCCGTTGGAATTCTTCTGCAAGAGCCACCGCTAAATGAAGAGAAGAATGTTTTGGAAAATGTACAAGAAGGCGTTGCCGAAACGATGGCATTACTTGCGCGCTTCAATCAAGTATCAGAAGAGATGGCTAACCCGGATGCGGATTACGATAAATTGCTTGCAGAAATGGGAACTCTTCAAGAAAAACTTGATCACCTCAATGCCTGGGATTTAGATTCACAATTAGAACAAGCTATGGATGCGCTTCGTTGTCCACCTGCTGATGCTGATGTGAAAGTTCTTTCTGGTGGTGAACGCCGTCGCGTCGCTCTCTGTAAATTGCTTCTCCAGAAACCAGACTTGTTGTTACTTGATGAGCCCACCAACCACTTAGATGCCGAATCAGTCTTATGGCTGGAGCAATTCCTATCCAAATATGAAGGAACTGTCGTTGCTATCACCCACGATCGTTACTTCCTTGACAATGTTGCGCAATGGATTCTTGAACTCGATCGCGGTCGCGCTTATCCATATGAAGGTAATTACTCGACATACCTTGAAACCAAGGCGGCGCGTTTAAAGATTGAAGGACAGAAAGATGCGAAGCGCGCAAAGCGTTTAGCTGAAGAATTAGATTGGGTGCGCCAGAACGCAAAAGGTCGTCAGGCAAAGTCGAAGGCACGTCTGGCTCGATACGAGGAGATGGCGGCTGAGGCCGAGAAAGCTCGCAAACTAGACTTTGAAGAAATTCAGATTCCAATGGGCCCACGACTTGGAAACATTGTTGTTGATGTTGAGAATCTCTCTAAGGGCTTTGGCGAGAGATTATTGATAGACAACTTGTCTTTCTCGCTGCCACGAAACGGAATTGTTGGCGTTATTGGGCCCAATGGCGCTGGCAAAACCACGCTATTTAAGATGATTCTTGGATTAGAAACACCAGACTCTGGAAATATCAAAGTTGGTGAGACTGTAAAGATTTCTTACGTAGATCAATCTCGCGGCGGAATTGATCCAAAGAAGTCACTCTGGGAAGTAGTTTCCGATGGTCTAGATTTCATGAAAGTTGGCGCCGTTGAAATGCCGAGCCGCGCATATGTTTCAGCATTTGGATTTAAAGGTCCCGATCAACAGAAGGCTGCGGGAGTTTTATCTGGTGGTGAGCGAAACCGACTTAATCTTGCTCTAACTTTGAAGATGGGCGGAAATCTTTTACTTCTTGATGAGCCCACAAATGATCTTGATGTAGAAACTTTGGGATCTCTAGAAAATGCGCTTCTGGAATTCCCCGGTTGCGCGGTAGTCATTTCGCACGATCGTTGGTTCTTGGATCGAGTAGCTACTCATATCTTGGCTTATGAAGGCGACTCTCAATGGTTCTGGTTTGAAGGAAACTTCGAATCGTATGAGAAAAATAAGATTGATCGACTTGGCCCTGAAGCTGCTCGTCCACATCGAGTGACTTATAGAAAGTTAACTCGATGAAATATCAACACAAAGCATTTGTGCGCTGGGATGATTTAGATGCAATGGGTCATGTCAATAATGCGAAGTATCTGACTTACGCCCAAGAAGCTCGCTTTGAATGGTCATTTGTGCAACATACTCGCGATGGCAAGCTCCCTGGAATTCTTGAAATGGTAGTGGCGAGAGCAGAAGTTGATTTCTTAGCGCCGATTTTTCAAGGTGGAATCTATGTAGATGTTGAACTCTGGGTAGAGTCCATCGGGAATTCCTCTTTCGCCATGGTCTACGAGATTAAGGATGAGAAGAAGCTTTATGCTCGCGTAAAAACTGTTCAAGTTGCAGTCGATGAAAGTGTTGCAAAATCTCGCCCACTCAATGATGAGGAAAGAGCTTTCTTGCAGCGTTATTTAGAGGAGAAAAAGTGAGTTCCAAGCTAGCGCCCCGCGGCGTCCGCCCTTGGTGGCGCGATGCAGTTACCTACCAAATCTATATCCGTTCCTTTGCTGACTCTAATGGCGATGGAATTGGCGACGTTGAAGGTATTCGCTCGAAACTTGGCTACTTGCAAAAACTTGGCGTTGACGCAATTTGGATTACACCTTGGTATCCATCTCCCCAGAACGATCATGGTTATGACGTCTCCGATTACATGAATATCGAACCTGATTATGGAACTCTTAAAGATGCAGAACGTTTAATCAAAGATGCACATGAACACGGTATTAAAGTAATAGTTGATATTGTTCCAAACCACACTTCCGATCAACATAAGTGGTTCCAAGCAGCTCTGAAATCTAAACCAGGATCTCCAGAACGTGCTCGATATATTTTCAGAGATGGCAAAGGTCCCAATGGTGATTTGCCTCCAAATAATTGGCAAGCGGTTTTTGGTGGACCTGCGTGGCATCGCATCGTGGAAGCAGATGGAAAGTTAGGACAGTGGTATCTCCATCTCTTTGCAGTTGAGCAACCAGATCTCAATTGGGAGAACCCAGAAGTTCGTGGCCACTTTGAAGATGTATTGAAGTTCTGGCTTGATCGCGGCGTTGATGGTTTCAGAATTGATGTTGCCCATGGAATGTTCAAGGAGAAGGGTTTACCTGACATTCGCGAGAGTTGGATTTCCAAGATTCTGGGTAAAAATAATTTCACGCGGATGTTGAGTCCAGAACATAAACCTTTCTGGGATCAAGAAGGTGTGCACGACATTTATCGCAGCTGGCGCAAAATTCTCGATTCCTATCAAGGCGATCGCATGGCCGTAGCAGAGGCGTGGGTAAGTCCAGCTTCTCGAATTGCGCGTTATGTAAGGTCAGATGAACTTCAAAACTCCTTTAACTTCGAGATGCTCACAACGCTCTGGAAACCTGAGGAAATTCGCAAAAAAATCAATAATTCCATCTCAGCTTTAGCTGAAGTCGGCGCTCCAACTTCGTGGGTTTTTAACAATCATGATGTTGTTCGCTCAGTCGACCGCCTTGATCTAGGACTCACAAACCACGGCGACACCACATTTTCGCGTCAAGGAGATCCGGCAAAGTTAAATATTGCTCGTGGAACTTTGCGCGCACTTAGCGCAACCTTGATGGCGCTAGCACTTCCAGGCGGCACATATCTTTATCAAGGTGAAGAACTTGCTGTTCCAGAAGTTCGAGATATCCCAGAAAATCGCCTGACTGATCCGCGTTGGAAGATGAGCGGATATAAAGATCGTGGACGAGATGGTTGTCGAGTTCCAATTCCTTGGAAAACATCTCCACAAGGAGCCTTTGGTTTCTCAACAAATGAAAAGTTAAATCCTGAGGATGCATGGCTTCCTGCTAGCTCATGGTGGGGACATTACTCGGCAGAATCGCAAGAAAACGATTCCAACTCAACGCTCAATATTTATCGCAAAGCTCTGGCAGTCAGAAAACTCGAACCAGGACTTGGCGATGGCCCTATGGATTGGATTGAAGCTGGTAAAGACGTCGTTGCATTCTCCCGCCCAGGAAACTTTGCTTGCTACATAAACTTTGGCGAAGACTTTTCTCTTCCAGCAAATACTGAAGTTCTTGTCGCAAGCGGACCGCTCAAAGGAAATCTGCTTCCAACTGATACAGCAGTCTGGGTCAGAGTTAAGTAATGCCTAATACCGCTTTGCAAGAAAAAACCGTCAAGGTACTTGCAACAGCGCAGGTACTCAACGGTGTTGGAGTAGCTGGAACTGTTGCGGCTGGATCACTCCTCGTTGCTTCAATTACCGAATCTGAAACTCTTGCTGGGTTGGCACAAACTTCATCTGTACTTGGCGCCGCAGCTCTGGCTCTTCCACTAGCGCGTCTCACAGCGCGCGGGGGGCGAAGGCTCGCGCTCTCAATTGGCTTCATAGCAGGCGTCATTGGCTCTCTTTTCGCCATCTTTGGAGGCTCGCAAAAGAATATTTATTTCATGCTTATAGGAACATTTCTCGTCGGTGCTGCTTCTGCTGCGGGATACCAAGCTCGATTTGCTGCAGTAGACCTAGCAACGAATGAAACTCGCGCAAAACAACTTTCCTTTGTTGTATGGGGATCGACAGTTGGCGCAGTTACGGGACCAAACTTGATGGAACCTGCTGGAAACTTGGCTGAGCAATTAGGTTTACCAAGATTAGTTGGCCCTTACATTATTTCTGCTCTAACTCTTGCGCTTGCCACCATAGTCATTCAGTTGTTCTTGCGGCCCGACCCATTTCTTACTGCATCTCAACAAGCTGGAGTATCAACGAGAACCAAGGGTTCTACGAAAGCCGCCCTCAAACATATTCGCACTAACCCAAAAGCGCTCTTCTCAATTCTCTCGATAGCAATCGGCCATGTTGCAATGGTGTCCATCATGGTGATGACGCCCGTTCACATGGCTCATGTTGATGTAACGCTAACGATTATCGGATTAGTGATCAGTGTTCATGTCTTGGGTATGTACGCTTTTTCTCCTGTTGTTGGAGCGCTGAGCGATCGATTGGGTCGAATGCGTGTGATTCAAATCGGCGTTGTCACGCTTCTTCTTTCAGCAATTGTGTCTGGACTTGCTGAAGCTGACGATGCGATAACTTTAGGAATCGGATTGTTTTTACTTGGCCTTGGTTGGTCTTGCACTCTAATCGCAGGTTCCGCTTTCTTAACCGAATCGGTAGCGCCAGAGATGA